>ERZ778026.4459-NODE-4459-length-10945-cov-15.875207_pt1 | contig 10945 bp, 10 predicted proteins | sample MGYA00375756_ERZ778026 | MGnify/ENA primary metagenome ERZ778026 (study PRJEB29350, sample SAMN05389820) | bioreactor metagenome | isolation source: Ammonium sulfate bioreactor | place: South Africa: University of Cape Town | collected 2014-02-18 ... | reverse complement strand
GGAGGGAGGGGTTCATACCTTCATGTTGATGATGACGTCCATGTCGTCCATGGCATTGGCCTTCTCCAATCGATCGATGGCGCCCAACGAGACCCAGAGATTGTTGGTGTTGAAGATCTTGAACTTCTTGATCGACTTGAACTCCTCGACCTGCATATGACGCACGAATCGCATTCGATCAATAATCATGGCAGCAGGCACACACACGAGAGAAAGAGAGGCGTACGTGGTCCGAGGCGACTTGAGCAATCTCAAGGAGCTTGATCTTGTCCTCGTACTGGATCAAGGTGCCTCCCTTGACATCGGCGCGGGTCTTGTCGGTGACCTCCATGATGTACTCGGAGTCGCTCTCGAGCATGTAGTTGAGAATGTCTATCGACGAGAGAATCAGGCACAACAAGATGATGGTGATGGTGGTGATGGTGATGATGAGTATGGAGAATGAGGCAGTGGATTGTTGAGGATGTGAGGGGAGGTACCGAGGTCGACGGTGGCGCCGAGGTTGTCGATGTTGGAGATGAAGACGTGCGTCTTGCCCTGCGCGGCGAGCTGCTGGAAGAGCGGGCTCTGATGGAAGGCCGAGAAGACGTCGCCGTGGCCAGGAGGGCACCACGACTCCTTGGGATCGTTGAAGCCCTCGGGCACCGGCAGCAGGGTGTCCTTGTAGATGCGCGGGTAGCGGTGCTGGTTGAAGCAGTGCACGGGCACGTTGGTGTTGTTGTACTTGGAGATGACCTCGAGCGTCTCCTCGTCGGTGTTGAACGAGTTCATGAGCACGAGCGGCACCGAGCACGAGTAGGTGGTGTTGAGGTGCTCGATCTGGCGCACGGTGAGGTCGAGGAACGAGCGACCCGAGTGCACCTCGATGACGGACTTGGGTCCGGTGCAGCCCATGGTGGTGCCGAGGCCGCCATTGAGCTTGAGCACGACGAGCTTGTTGAGCAGCTCGCCGATGCGCTCCGAGGGACACGACGGCAGGGCCGCGTGGTGGATCACGCGGTCCTCGGGCGGCGGGCGAATCTTGCCCCAGTCGAGGAAGCGGTTGCCGGCACGCACGAAGGCCGAGTAGAGCTTCGAGAAGCCCTGCATCTCGACCTGGAAGGCGGCGCGCGTGACCTCGTCGGCGATATCGGAGGCCATCTCGCGGAGATGAATCGCCAAGCTGGCCTCGGCCGACTCGGGCGAGATGCGACTGGACGAGCGGTGCAACATCTTGGTGGACGAGAGAGGGGGGAGAGACGACGACAACGACGACGGCGGCAGCGACGGCAACGAGAGAGCGCGAGCAACAAGCAAAAGAGCAGAGCGACGAGCGAGGAGAGCGACACGCTGGTCGGTCGGTCGGTTGGTGGAGGGATTGTACAGTAAAGCAGAGCTCGGCGCTAAGCTCGAAAATACGCGAATCTTCCTGTTGCGCGTGCTCCTCCTCTACTGCTGCTGCTGCTGGAGACTATTGAGAGATGCAGGTTGAGGGTTTTTGACAAGTATTACGAACTTTATCGAGATGATACAAACTCAAACAACAAATAGAGCAAGACGAAGGGAGTTTGGTAGTAGAGAAGGAGAAGGAGGAGTTAGAGGAGAGTTGTGGTTTGAAGAGGAGAGAGACCATTGGTTTGATGGTTTAGTCGACCTCCTCGACCGGCGGCTCTCCGGGCGTTCCGGCACCAGGGAAGCCAGCACCTCCCGGGAAGCCAGCGCCTCCAGGGAAGCCTCCGGCACCTCCAGGGAAGCCTCCAGCACCGGCGCCAGCACCACCGGCCTGCTGGTAGAGCTTGGCGATGATCGGGTTGCAGATGCCCTCGAGCTCCTTCTGCTTGCGCTCGAACTCGGGCTTGTCGGAGGTGGGGCCGACGTTCTCGAGCCAGTTGAGGGCGTCGTCGACGGCGTGCTCGATGGTGGTCTTGTCGGCCTCCTGGATCTGACCGGCGATCTTCTCGTCACGGATGGCGTTGCGGATGTTGTAGGCGTAGTTCTCGAGGCCGTTCTTTGCCTCGATCTTCTCCTTGTTCTTCTCGTCCTCCTCCTTGAAGCGCTCGGCCTCCTTGACCATGCGGTCAATGTCGGCCTGCGAGAGGCGGCCCTTGTCGTTGGTGATGGTGATCTTGTTCTTCTTGCCGGTGGTCTTGTCCTCGGCCGAGACGTTGAGGATGCCGTTGGCGTCAATGTCGAACGTGACCTCGATCTGCGGCACACCGCGCGGCGCCGGCGGGATGCCCGAGAGCTCGAACTTGCCGAGCGGGTTGTTGTCCTTGGTCATGGCGCGCTCGCCCTCAAAGACCTGGATCAAGACGCCGGGCTGGTTGTCCGAGTAGGTCGAGAAGACCTGCGACTTCTTGGCCGGGATGGTGGTGTTGCGCGGAATGAGCGGCGTCATGACGCCTCCGGCGGTCTCGAGACCGAGCGTCAGCGGCGTGACGTCGAGCAGGAGAATGTCGTCGAGCTTCGAGCCCTGCTGCGTGCCCGAGAGAATGGCGGCCTGCACGGCGGCACCGTAGGCGACGGCCTCGTCGGGGTTGATCGACTTGCACAGCTCCTTGCCGTTGAAGAAGTCCTGCAGCAGCTGCTGCACCTTGGGGATGCGCGTCGAGCCGCCGACGAGCACCACGTCGTGGATCGAGGCCTTGTCCATCTTGGCGTCCTTGAGCACCTTCTCGACCGGCGCCAGGCAGCCACGGAACAGGTCCTGGTTGAGCTCCTCGAAGCGAGCGCGCGTGACGGTCGTGTAAAAGTCGATGCCCTCGAACAGCGAGTCGATCTCGATGTTGGCCTGCGTCGTGGCCGAGAGCGTGCGCTTGGCGCGCTCGCACGCCGTGCGCAGGCGGCGCAGAGCACGCGCGTTGGTCGAGAGGTCCTTCTTGTGCTTGCGGCGGAACTCTTGCACAAAGTAGTTGACCATGCGGTTGTCAAAGTCCTCACCGCCGAGATGCGTGTCACCGGCCGTGGCCTTGACCTCGAAGATGCCCTCCTCGATGGTCAGGAGCGACACGTCGAACGTGCCACCGCCGAGATCGAAGATGAGCACGTTGCGCTCGCCGGCTGCCTGCTTGTCGAGGCCGTACGCGATGGCGGCCGCCGTCGGCTCGTTGATGATGCGCTTGACGTTGAGACCGGCGATCGTGCCGGCGTCCTTGGTGGCCTGGCGCTGCGAGTCGTTAAAGTACGCCGGCACCGTGATGACGGCGCTCTTGACCGTCTTGGAGAGGTAGGCCTCGGCGGTCTCACGCATCTTGGTGAGCACCATCGACGAGATCTCCTCGGGCGAGAACTCGCGAGTCTCACCCTTGAACTCGACCTGGATGTACGGCTTGTCGCCAGGCTTCTGAATCACCTTGAACGGCCAGTGCTTCATGTCGCTCTGAACCACGGGGTCGGTCCACTTGCGGCCGATCAGGCGCTTGGCATCGAACACCGTGTTCTCGGGGTTCATCGCCACTTGGTTCTTGGCAGGATCGCCGATCAGGCGCTCGCTGTCCGTGAAGGCAACATACGACGGAGTCGTACGGTTGCCTTGGTCGTTGGCAATAATATCGACACGCTCATTTTGCCAGTAGCCTAGAGGAGAGAACGAGAGAGAAAGTGAGTGAGTGAGTGATGAGATCAGGAGGAGGAGGAAACAACAAGAACAGAGAGCAGCAGCAGCAGTAGTGGATAAGAGTACATACCGACACACGAGTACGTGGTACCGAGGTCAATGCCGACGCAAATATCGTCACCAGAAGCAGCCATTGTGTTGTGGTGGTGTGGTGTGGTAGTAGAAGGGGGAAGTGTGGTGGTGGTGTTGTGAGGGGCTTGGGTGTTGTTGCTGGATGGAAGAGATGATGATGACGCCAGCAGGCCGGCGCCGCGCCTTTTATCGCCCGCCCGCTGCGCGCCACTGCCGATTACCACTGAAGAGGCCTTGAGGACCGGTCGGTTTTTCGCGGGGATTTCGCTATTCGTGAAGCCCCGACCGCTCTACGACCCGGGTTCGCAGAGCTCCCTTTTGCTCTATCGATTCGTTCCACGAACCGACCATTTCGGCGAACCGACGCGAGCTTACCGCCCGCTTCGCTCTCGCTTAAGGGTGTCGCGCCTAAGCCCCGACGCGTTTCGATGACGTGGCGCCGTGGCCTTAAGGTGGCGCCGGCGCTCACGTGGCGCTCGCGTGGTTCTTTGCTTGCGTGGCGCGTCGTGCCTCTGTCTCTCAGTGTCTCGCTCTCGCGCACGTCATGGCTCGTCGCTCTGCCGCGCTCGTTTGTCTGCTGCTTGTGTGCCTCGTCGGCCTGGCCTCGGCCACGGTCTACTTCAAGGAGACTTTTGATGGTACGTCGGTGGGCTTCATTGGTTGGTTGTGGCATGCGTGCAAGTGCGAGGGAGGTGGATTTTTCTGTCCCGTGGTTTGGTAGGAATGCTTGTGTGATTGTTTGTGTGTGATTGTGCGTCGCTTTGGTTAGTGAGAGCGCCTCTCTCGGCCACTGCCACGTGGCGCGGTGTCGTCAAGTCTCTCGTCACTAACCTCCCGCCTCCGTGCAGGTGATTGGCAATCGCGTTGGGTTCGCTCGAGCGCCAAGGGCGCCGACAATGGCAAGGTCGATGTGACGGCCGGCAAGTACTTTGCTGACGCCGACAAGGACAAGGGCCTGCACACCACCACCGACTACCGCTTCTACCAGTACTCGGCCAAGTTCCCCGAGTTCTCCAACCGCGGCAAGAAGCTCATCTTCCAGTTCTCGGTCAAGCACGAGCAAAAGATCGACTGCGGAGGTGGCTACTTCAAGCTCCTGCCCTCGACCACCGACCTCAAGAAGTTCTCGGGCGACTCGGACTACTTGTACGTTCCATCCCCATCACCACCCATCACCACCCACACCACACCACCTGCCTCGATCTATCCATCTTGCTTGCTTTGCTTGTCCTTGGTTGTGTGTATTTGTTTCGTTTCGTTCGGTGTGTTTGTGTTTTTTGGTTTTTGCTGCGGTGGCACGAACTTTCGCTCGCTGTTTCGCTCTGTTTCTCTCCTGCTCTCTCTTACTCCCTTCGCTCACTCACTCACGTTGCCTTCACCATGCGTCGTGCAGCATCATGTTCGGCCCCGACATCTGCGGTCCTGGCAGCCACCGTGTCCATGCCATCCTCAACTACAAGGGCACCAACCACCTGATCAAGAACGAGATCTCGGCGCCGACCGACGAGTTCACGCACGTCTACACCTTCGTCCTGAACCCCGATCAGACCTTCCAGGTCCTCGTCGACGGTGAGGAGAAGCGCTCGGGTTCCATCACCGACGAGTGGGACCTCTTGCCGCCGAAGGAGATCAAGGACCCCTCTGTCTCGAAGCCCGCTGTATGTATCGCTCTTTCTCTCGCCGCGTGCTGTTCCCTCCATCCAGCTTCACAAACTAACTATCGGCCTTTGTCGCGTCGTGCTCTCTAGGACTGGGTCGACGAGAAGGAGATCGACGATCCTGAGGACGTCAAGCCTGAGGGCTGGGACGATATCCCCGAGTTCATCCCCGACCCCGACGCCGAGAAGCCCGACGACTGGGACGAGGAGCTCGACGGCGAGTGGGAGGCCCCGAGCGTCCCCAACCCCGAGTACAAGGGCGAGTGGTCGCCGCGCCAGATCCCCAACCCGGCCTACAAGGGCCCGTGGGTGCACCCGATCATCCCCAACCCCGAGTACAGCTACGACTCGGAGATCTACGCCTACGACAACATTGGTGTCGTCGGTATCGAGGTCTGGCAAGTGAAGGCCGGCTCGATCTTCGCCAACATCCTCGTCACCGACGAGGAGGCCGTCGCCGAGGAGCTCCGTGAGGTCGCCCTCGCTTCCCAGGCTGCCGAGAAGGAGAAGAGCGAGGCCGATGCCGCTGCTCAGCGCAAGAAGGAGGAGGCCGAGCGCCAGAAGCTCGAGGAGTCGCAGGAGGACGAGGAGGAGGAGGAGGAAGAGGAGGAGGACCACGCCCATGGTGCTCACGACGAGCTCTAAACCTCGGCAACACTTCGTCTATATAACCTCAATACAGTTTTACTCGCGTACACATAAAAACTTACCTACCACTCAATCAATCAATCAATCTCGTGCTACTCAGCAAACACAAACACGCTAACACATCGCGGGATCAAGATATTTACTTCTCGCATCGATTGAATCTCGACATCATTCGTCTCTCTCTCTCTCTCTCTCTCTCTCTCTCTCTCTCTCTCTCGCTCGCTCGCTCGCTCTCATCATGTCCGTGTGCCCTACGCTTCCCTCTTCAACATCGCCACCATTCGAAGCCAGGTTCATTGTAGCATCAACCAACCTGCTCGCTGTTCTGCATCATCGACAACCTCCAGCTTCGCTGCTCTCCTCCGATGGCTACCAGCTCCTGGACCCAACCTCTCCTCCATCATCATCAGCTCCTGCACCCGATACCCACTCCACACTTCCTGATCGCTCTATCATCTCGTCGATCGCCGCTTCTCGAGCAGTCGACTTGATTGCGTTCGTTCGCGTGGCGCCTGCTTCACACCGCATCGTCACCATCGCCACTCTCGATCGTTCACACTCTCTCGACCTCGATCTCGACCATTCCACCGCATCATCGGTCCATCTACACTGGCATCCAGCTCTCCCAGTCTTACTCGTAATACTCATATCACCATCTCGCCCATCCCTCAATGCTTCATATCTCCGCGCCACTGTTCTTACATCCAGTATCTCTCGTAGATCCAGTTTGCTCGTTCGCGCGTACACCTCGTGCATCTCTCACCGATGCCGCTCGCTATCGACAAGACCTTCACGATCGATCACCAGGTACCATCGCACATTCAGATACTTGAATCGAGCGCTGTGCCACTCAAGGAGCTCATCAAGCGAGTACTGTTCCTGTGTCACTCGCAGCAAACCATGCAAGCGTCCACGTGGTTATCAACCCCCGAGCATCCTCTTCAGTTCCTCATGTATGTCGTCGCCTGCTCCCTCTCCAGAACAACTACCAATTAGCAGTGTGTGGCTCATGACTCCTCTCAATCGATAGTGCTTCAAGATCACGATTGTATTGCGTGAGGCCAGAGACCACTGCGCAACACAAGGTGCCGATTCATTCAGCTGCCACTCGCTCACTCACTCAAGCAACACCCCCACTCATTCGCCATGGCGTCAATCAGATCGAACCAATCAATCTGGACCTTGGAGAACAAGCCATTCGTTCTCTCCAATGTTGTACATCTCCAAAACGAGACGAGGATGCAGCTGGATTGGTTTGGTGTGCCGTAGAGGGCCACACTGCCTTCCAAATGCCTGTCTCGAGCAACTCGATCCTGTCGCCATCAACCACGGCCAACTCGATGCAAGTGCCATCCTCAACGCTACCGCCACTCATTCTGCCATTTGGCAATTCGATCGGATCGTCATCTACGAGCAATTCATCGAGACCACTCGTACAGCTCCTCGTATGTGCTGCTTGTTCATTCGCTCATTCATCTCGCTCACACACTCCCATTCACTCCAGGATACACCAGACGAACCTCAACCGTCTCTAATCATTCAATCGGCTGCATCGTCGAACAGTGCCATCACGCTCGACACCTTGATCGAGACGGCTCCAGCAAAGAGTGCCCGGTTGCTGCTCCTCTCGCTCAGCCCGCGGTCGTCATCAATCGTGCTCGAGCATCGACTAGACTCGGTCGTGGTGCCCGATATTCTGGCAGTTTGTGTAGGTTCACTTCGTCGATATGCCAGCAAGCTTACTTCAAGCAAACTCACCGTTGTTGGTTCTCGCTCGTCATGTAGGAGCTTGGGCGAAATGTACTCGTGGCCAGTCATACCACTCCTCGTGCAGTGCTGTTCTCCATTCAACACGACCACACTGGCCAAGCACCCACAATCGCCGAGGCATGTCTCTTGCCAGCTCCTTCCACTCCACTCACTCACTCACTCACTAACACTGGCTTCAAACCAGAGCCAACTCATTTCTCTCGAATCCAACCAGAGAATCAAGGGCGCTTGCTTCACTGCTCGCTCGAGTCAATTACATCTGCTCGTGGTTCAACGACCTGCTGGCCGACCTGCATCATTCGCAACTCTCAACCGCCAAGACACTGCCATCGAGTACACTGCTGAGCTTCGCTCGTACGCGTGTCTTCGGACGCAAGATTCCGAGCCACAACAACCACTGCCATCACCCGAACCAGGACAGTCTCAATCCGATGGATCGTTGCTCCAAGAAATACTGCTACTCCAACAACAACTGCTGCACCGAATGACAGGACTCGAGAGCCGATTCGACTCGTTCGTGTCGCAATTCAATCAACGAATGAGCGCACTCGAGACTCAAATCGCAACACCGGATCACCGATAGAGGGCGTGCCCCTTCCAGTACTGTACTGTAGTCGTGTCTTGTATTCTAGTGATGGTTCGAGTGTAGCGGTGTCGGTTCAGTTTGGTCGTAGTTGAATGCTGTTGGCCGGTTATGAAATGAACGGCGTACGACACTACATGACCACCACAACGCCATCGTGAGTCTCACTCTCGCTCCTCCCTCGGCAGGAACGGGCAGGTTCGATACATACCAGTGGGCATTCGCTCTTGTGTGAAGTGTTGAACCACTTGTACAAACACGCAGAGTGGAACTTGTTCTTGCAAGTCTTGCATGGCATCGTCGGCAGCGCCTTGTTCGTCATATGGAACACTGAACAACGTCCCAGCGAGTGGCATTCGTGAGATTCTCATGACGCACGCGTGCGAGCAGCCTCCAGATCCCTTCGTACCCGAATAGCAAATTGGACACACTTCGACGCCCTCAAAGTGCTTGTCGAGCGACTGCTTCCACAGCATGATGGCCTCGAGGATATTGCCATCCTGCGTCAACAAGACCGTGGCCATCGAAAGCGTCCACTTTCGCCACAGAGTGTCACTGATACCGATGCGCTTGTCGATCTCCATCTCGATCGGTCGAAGCGGATAGCAAGCGGGCATTCGCAATACAACTAGAGAGAGAGAGAGGTTACACCCACGCGACTTCGTGTAAATACACAGCCTCCTCCCACGACTGATCCCTGCACGGGACAGGTACGTACTGCCGAGTTGCACGTCGTCCTCCTCATACAGACCCGAGACCTCGTTGGTTGCTCGACTGGTCTTGATCTCAAAGTTCGGGAAGCTTTGCTTGGCAGCTAGCACCTTGTCAATCTCAAACTTGCAAACCGAGTCACTGACATTCTTGGCCACGAATCTGGACGACATTTCGCAGACCAGTGAGCTCCACGATACTGCAACAAGACAGCCTGAGACGTATGGAGAGTCCAAGCGACGTACTGCTCAACCAACTTGCCAGTATGGCGATCGAGATCTCCCCACCATTGTCGTGATATGGTCGGAAGGAATGCCACGGCTCGAAGGAAGAGCGAATTGGCCAGCTCGCCAATGCTCGTCGCATTCGTACCATCGAGCTCTGTGCCATATGCTACCAATGAGCAAGCTGCACGAGCTCAAGATCAAATGCCCACGCATGCATGCAATCACGTACTGGCAAGCGTGTTGGATTGAGCCACTGGCTCAAGTTCGAGCACCAGCGGACTTGCGGGTGGATATGCCTCGACGTGATCGAACAGCACATCCAGGAGCTCACTCGCAAGCTTGGATTCGCGCAAGTAGGTGTTGATGCTCTCGCGACCCGATGAACTCAGTTCGGCCATCACGTTGAACAGCAACAGCCAGCCATAGTAGCAAGCCAACCGCAGTGGTAGGCCCGCACAATCCTGGTAGGTCAACCTCGTCTCAAGCAGCCTCAACCGTTCCTCAATCACACCGTGCTCATGCTGAATGTTGCGGACCAGCATGACGATCGGGCGCAAGGGCGCTGGCAGTGGGCCATCTTGTTCATCTTGTCGATCGATCGCAGGTGATAGTCAGTACACGCTGCAGACCTCACCACTCGCAACGCCGTACTTGTCGTTGTGGTATCCTCACCGCCAAAGAGCGACACAAATTGTTTCACGTTCAGCAACAGTACACGGCAGACATTGCGCTGGAACGTGGGCTCTGGTACTTGGAGCAGCTCGAACAATGCCTCAAATTGCTGTGCCCACAATAGGAGTCAACGATAAACACAACACAGCAAGGAGGTTCACGAATCGAGCGACATAGGTGCGTACGCTGGCTTGTGTCACTGGCCTGCCGGTAGCTGCAAGGGCTGTTTGGGACAGCTGCGCCAGATAGCGTTGGCCGACTTGAAACTTGCATAAGGCAGCTATCACAAGCGATGTCAGAATCGGGTTGGCAAGGAGCAGCAGCGAGTGAGATACGTACAAGCTTGTTGTAGCGAGAGCAACACAAGCTGTCGATCGTGGATCACTTCTCGAACACCGTCAAGCTGTGCCACAATGTCGGCTTCGACATTGCTGGTATCGATGACCGTGAGCGCAATCTCGAGAGTCTCGAGCGCCTTGGTTGCCAGAATGAGATTGGTACTCTGTCATCACCGCCATCGCCCTCGATAATTGATGAGTATTTGCTCGAGCGAATCGAACACGCGTGTTGAGCATGTGTTACCTGAGCCCAATCCAGAGATTGTCGCAAAATGGCTGATAGAACAGTAGGCGACAGAACCGCAGCGACAGAATCACGTGATAGTGCCAGCGTATACAATGTACTGGCAGTCGTCACCAACAACACCTTCTCTGTGCTCTCGGGACGAGGCTCGAGACTCGGCAGCAGCGTCACTTGCGTGAGCGCAGTGCCGAGTTGGCTGTCCGAGCTTGGAAGCTCGCATAACGCGAGGATCGCTCGTGTCAGAGCAACTATCAAAGACAATCATCGTTAGCACTCGCCTTGGTTTGTGCCTTGATGTCGCGAACGAGGAGGGCGTACGCGAACGATCTTGGGCGCTCGTACTAGCTTCAGCCAAGTACTGGAGTGCCTGCACGACCAACGAGTTGGCGAAGCTCTGCTCGAACAGCGAACCATGCCAAGGGCACGA
>ERZ778026.4456-NODE-4456-length-10955-cov-138.899266_pt1 | contig 10955 bp, 8 predicted proteins | sample MGYA00375756_ERZ778026 | MGnify/ENA primary metagenome ERZ778026 (study PRJEB29350, sample SAMN05389820) | bioreactor metagenome | isolation source: Ammonium sulfate bioreactor | place: South Africa: University of Cape Town | collected 2014-02-18 ... | reverse complement strand
TTGTCAATCTTTTCTCTGCTTTATTCATTATTTTTGGTACAGCTCGACGACGATCAATCGCACAAACAAATAAAAAATCTTTCAAACAGCATGTTATCAGTCAAATACATGAACATAAACAATTGCTAATCAGTCCTTTTATTCTGCTTCTATTAGCTTTGCCTCGTTTAATCATGTCATTAGTATCAGGATGTGTCGATCCATCAGAAAATCCTTGGCTATATCTTTGTGGTTATTTGATTTCTTTTACACCACCAATGCTTATGTTTGCTGTATTTGTTCTACCTTCCGAACTCTACAGAAAAACATTCAAAGATTCAATAAGACGATGTCTGCCACAAACTCATCAATAATTTCATTGTATTGCTTTGCTTGACTTTTAACGTTCGAAAATCTCGTTTTTAGTCAATAAAATACGAATCAAAGTGCAAGGAGACGAGATGATTTATCGCTTTCTTTTCTACTATGGGAAAATACACATGTTTGAATTGAATCTTAGATATTTTTTTCTAATTTTTATTATTTACTCATAGCAACATATATTTTATTTGCACAGTAAGTTAAATTCATTAGTTTTATTTCTTACATTATACAACATAAAAACTTTACTTGATGAGAACACAACAAATCTCAAACTATGAAGTGAAATAAAATAATTTTCATGTGTAACTATTTAGCTTTAATAGAAGCAAATAGACGTGATTTATATCAGTATCAACAAAACAAATTGTTTTCTGTTTTGACAACATCACGTAGGTTGAAATCAACATTCAAAAAAATACAAAAAAAACTTTACAGTCAATTAATTCATTGATTTAAAATGTTTAGTCGAGTTTGGAGAGATTTTATTCTATTTAATAATATCATTGGTATCTTAATAGCTGTCGAAGTTTCATTCAATCAACCAAGATTTCGTCCAAACACAACTTGGAATTCAAATGCAACTACTTTTGCTAATGAAAGTGTCATCTTTGTTAATTCAAACAATTCAATTTACATACCGAATCAAAAAACTGGTGAAATTCTTATTTGGCACGATGATGATAACGGTAATCCTTCAAAAAAGATTTCAAGTACTTTATCAAATCTATCATCGATATTTGTAACAATCAATGGTGATATCTATGTTGATAATGGAGTGAATCACGGTCGAATTGATAGATGGATAGCTGCAAACGAAATATGGACATCAATTATGATGAATGTTACATCAACTTGTTACGCGATTTTCATCGATATTTATGAAAGTTTATATTGTTCAATGTTTGATAAGCATCGAGTTGATAAAAAATGGTTAAATGGCGAAACAACAATTGTCGCAGGAGCTGAATTGAATACACTTAACCATCCTTGGGGAATATTCGTTGATATCAATCTAGATTTATATGTTGCAGATTCTGGAAATAATCGAATTCAATTATTTCGATTAAATCAACGAAATGGAATAACTGTTGCAGGAAATGGATCATCAAAATTCACAATCGAATTGAATTTACCTACAGGAGTTGTTCTCGATGGTGATCGACATCTTTTCATTGTTGATCGTGGAAATCATCGAATAATTGGTTCGGATGAAAATGGTTTTCGTTGTATAAACGATAAATTATCTTTACCTGAAACTATGTCATTTGATAGTTATGGAAATATTTATGTCACCGATCGAGATAATCATCGAATACAAAAAATCGTGAAAAAAGAATTTGCACAAACAAAATATTCATCCAATACTTTTAATCCGATCAGTAAGTTTCATATTGAACCGATATTTTCATTAGATCTTCGAGCAACATATTCATCAGAACTAACAAAGGAAACCCAATCTTATCCACGAATATGTGGAAAAGGATATTATCATTATCAAACAATTCAAATCAATATAAAATACAATGGTTCATATACATTCGATACAAATTCAAGTATTCTACTCTATGGATATTTATACAAAAACTATTTTGATCCATCATATCCAAATCAAAATTTACTCACAGAGAGCCAGATCGCTTGTGGTACATATCATTTTCGATTCCAATTAGGAGATTATCTCGAGGCAAATCATGTTTATATTCTGCTAGTAACAACATTTTATCCAAATGTGAGAGGATCTTTTACAATACTTGTCAGTGGTCATCATAATCTGACTCTCAATCGAATAAATAAAAAACATAGTAGTTGTGTTATTGGTGATCAATGTAGTTTATTTACGAAAGGAATTGGTTTGACTATTAATGATATTTTAAGGAATAAGATTCAATCGAATATACCATTTCGAAAGCAATCAACTTTGATTCAAACAGTTACCAGTATCACTATGATTATGTTTGTTATTGGTTTCTTCAGTGGAATCTTTTCTTTGATAACTTTTTACAATAAAGAATTAAGAAAAGTCGGCTGTGGAATATATTTATTAGCATCTTCGATTACTTCTCTTCTAACAATTACGATGTTTACAATCAAATTTTGGTTTGTTATTCTTATTCAGCAATATTCAATCGTTCGTTCATCGATTCTTCGAACAGATTGTGTATTCATTGGTCCTGTTCTCAAACTTTGTTTATATTTAGATGGTTGGTTAAATGCTTGTGTTGCTATTGAACGAACTGTCAATGTATCAAAAGGAGTTAATTTTGATAAGAAAATGAGTCGACATGCAGCTCGATGGGTGATTTTGATCTTAACTATTTTCGTCATGGGTACTGTTATTCATGAACCAATACATCATGAATTATTCGAATATACAACTCTGAAATATAATCCCATCAACAACAGTAATAATTTAACAACGATAAATGAATATAATGCTGTGTGCGTTATTCGATATTCTCGTTCTGTTCAAACGTACAATACAATAACTTTATTTATTCATCTTATCGTACCATTTCTTGCTAATCTTTTCTCTGCTTTATTTATTATTTTTGGTACAGCTCGACAACGATCAGCCACACGAACAAATAAAAAATCGTTCAAAGAACAAGCGGTCGATCAAACGGGTGAACATAAACAATTACTAATCAGTCCTTTTATTTTGCTTCTCTTAGCCTTGCCTCGTTTAATCATGTCATTGGTATCTGTGTGTGGCGATCCATCAGAAAATCCTTGGTTATATCTCTGTGGTCATTTCATTTCTTTTACACCACCAATGCTTGTCTTTGCTGTATTTGTTCTACCTTCAAAACTCTACAGAAAAACATTCAAAGATTCAATGACAGGATGTCGACAACAAAGTCATCAATAAGTTTATTGCTTTGCTTTGCTTTGCTTTTAATAAATCAATCATCGCCTGCACAGAAAATAATTAGATTTGTTCTTCGTCTCTCCAATTTGTACAAATAAAATTTAATCGAATCACCAATACCGTTATGAGAAATATCGAGCTTCGTAAGTGTCTATACACAAAGAAAGCGTGTATAAAAATATTGATTTAATTGATTACCGTGTTCTCTATCGATGCTTCAGCAAGTTCTCGAGCACCTCTATCCTCAATATCATTCGAGCGGACGTTCAGTTCTTTGAGTGTCTATCAATAGAAAAGTAGCGAGATGTGATTGATAAAAAATAAAAGATTTTACTTTATTGCATTTTAATATTTCAACAAAATATTGTGCACCCTTATATCCGATACCATTCGAATTAAGATTGAGCAGTGTAAGTGTCTAGAAAAAGAACGACGAAGAATAATAATGATTAATAAAAAAATAAATTACTTCATTTCGCTGCAATGCTTGAGCAAGATATTGTGCACCTTCAGCTCGAATTCTGTTATATTCTAGATCAAGTTCCATAAGTGTCTGGGGCAGTAGATTCAAGTCAAAGCATCGTGTTTTTATATCGATTTACTTTATTCTGTTCTAATACTTGACTAAGATGTCGAATACTCTCATCTCCAATGTCAGTCGAACCAAGTTTTAGGTGTGTAATGCTCTTTTGAAACAACGAATAGTATATTAATGTTGGATACCAATTATATGAAATTACTTTGTTTTGTTTCAAGCCTTGAACAAGATGTAGACCGCCTTTATCTCCGATGTTATTCCTACTAAGATCAAGTTGTGTAAGCGTCTGTTCAAAACGAAATCGAAAAAATGAAAGAATTGGTGTACCATTACATTGTTGCATTGCAATGCTTCGCCAAGATATCGTACTCCTTTATATCCAATATTGTTATGATTAAGTACCAGCTGTTTCAATGTCTGTGGAGAAGACAAGAATAGTTAATTATATTCGATAGGAATAGCTACTTCATTATATTGCAATCCTTCGCCAAGAAATTGTGCACCTCTATCTCCAATATCGTTATAGTTAAGTATGAGTTGTTTTAATGTCTATGCATACGCGTAGAATATGACAGAGGAATTATGTTTATTTTTTTTGAAAGTTACTTCATTCCATTGTAATCCTAGACTAAGAAGTCGTGCACCTTTGTCTCTAATCTGCTGATTACTAAGATCGAGTAGTGTAAGTGTCTATGAAACGAAAGATGAATAGATCTGATATAATATAATAGCGAAACTTGCTTTGTTACAAATCAATACTTCTGCAAAATATCCTGTACCTTTGCCTCCGATTCCGCTGTATTTAAGTGTAAGTTCTTTCAATGTCTTTACGAAACAAAATAGTATAAATGATATTTTCGAGTTGATCTGCAATTACATTGTTATATTGCAATGCTTTACTAAGATATCGTGCACCTTCAGGTTTAATTTCACGAAAAGTAATGACAAGTTGTGTCAATGTCTGCAGTAAACGAAATCTTTATAGTGTTTATATGAAAGGATTTATATGTAAATTTCTACTGTGTTCCGTTGCAATATTCGACTAAGATGTAGAGCATCTTCAATTCCCTCGAGTTCATTGCCAAATTCGAATTTGGTTATTTCCTAGCGAAAGATGAATTAAATTTCAATCAAAATTTGTTATTAGTTTACTTGAAATCCTTTGTAAGAGTTTAATATTCGATTCCATCGTTTACAAACATTAGCTGCCGAGAGAAATAACTGTTTGTCATTTAGTTGATCGAATATTTTATAGATAATTTCGATTGGTAATGCTTCAAGTGATAAAAACATTGAAAGTATCCTATTTTTATTGGTTGTACATTAAATATAGATACGCCTCAATGATTTCCTACGGTGTCGCTCTATACAACCCAAAATAACATGGATTAAATGTTTCTTTTTCTTTCTTATCAAATTATCTTATCAGTAGATATTTAAGCTGAAGAGAAAAAAATATAACTTATTTTATCATGAAATTTTCCATTTTTATAATTGTCATTCTTTTATTTCTTCGTGTTAAATATTCACAATCAGCTTATGGTCAATGGATTAGTATACAGATCGAAAACAAAGCAAAAGGTCATGTATTAGAAGTTAAGAATGCAAATCTTGACTGGGGAAAATGGTATGGAGATTCAAAGGATAAGGAAATCACAGCACCCACTGGTACATTTGCTTATGATGTGAAAAAAACTATCAATTCATGTGGACGATCGGATGCAGCTGCCGGAACAGAAGGTCATTTTGATATTTATGATGAAAATTCGATTCATATCGCTCGAGTCAGTTGGGATTGTCCATGGGGTAGCAAACAGAATAAATACAGTGTCGAATCGAAATCAACTCGTTATGTAGTTCAAGCAGACATAGGCGATCTCAATAGTGGATCCATTGGTACAAAAATAATTACGATCACAAATAATTTCAACAATGAAGATGTCATGGCAGAGTATCGAGCTGCTGTAGAAAAAGAATTGAAGGAAAAACAGAAAAAATCGCATGAACATCAAGAACCGTAATTAATATGATGATGATTGGAAATAATATTGGCAAACAAAATCGGAGATTGATATATGCATTTAAAATAATTAATAAAACAAAAAGAATGTCTGTAATTTTTTTCTCGTTGTCACCGCGAGTTTACTCACGTACGACAAATTAATGTAAAATTGAGAGTAAGGTCTATTTTTTGTTATCAATTTAATCCTCTGTTCTTATACTGTCGGTGTAGTTTTTGGTTCTGCATTATTCGTCATCATTGTAGTTTTAAATCGATTTCATACTCTTCTTGAAAAAATGTTCGGTATCAAATATACGAGATCTGAAAATGGACCCGCAGAACTGCATTTATATGGAAAAGATTAGATGAAATGTTTTCCTTTGTCTTACGATAATCATGATAATTGCTACGACATTGCTCGTATTTATTGATCGTTTAATTTTAAATGTCCCGACGATGGCAACATGGACTGTTACTCAACATTTCAAACGATCAAATATTTTCATTCCTGAATCAATGGGCAGTGTCGTCTGTTACAGATGATTCAAAATAGGATTCTCAACTCTCGAGATTCTTGAATAAATTGGCTTGTGAACGAAAATACAAATGCTGAAACTTGATTATATTAAATCAGTTCGTCTAAACGGTTATTTATGTACGCATCGAGTTTCGTATAGTTCCTATTTTCATAATCGTCGAGTTCGAAGATTTTGTCTGCTTTTGTTTTTTGTTGATTGCATCGTTTTAAATATTCCGACCAAACTAAATGATCGTACCATTGAGAGAATTTGTCAGTTATTTTCACTTGTGAATCGCTGATTGCTGGATCGATGCGATTAGCTCGTCGAAATCGTTGTATTCGACAACGATCTTGTGTTGAATTGAGAAAGATTCGAATGTCGAACATTGATGTGACTTCATCGGATAAAGTAAATAAAAGAAAACCTTCAACAATCACAACAACATTCGATCGTTCTCTTTGATTTTTAATATCCCGAAGTGAAGCTCGAAAAGCATTGATATCGACGGTTTCTGGTTGTTCGAGACTTTTGATACGACCAAGAACGGGATGATCGATATAAATCGGTTGTTTAAAAAACCGATCGAGTGTAATCGGTGGCAAAGGAGATTGTAAATATTCGGCTAAATGATTCGAATATGTTGTTTTGCCACAGCCCGATGGACCAGCAATACCAATGAGAATAATTCTACTATTTCTATTCTTCAAACGTTTAGTCAATTGATCGATGACTTCATGCTGCAATTTCGTATAATCACCATGAACGACAATATCAACGCCGTGAGCTTTACATTTTTCTATGTCAGCTGTTAAACTTATAACAGCAGTCAATGGACTAGGACTAATGTTCATTTGTCGCCAGATTGTTTTCATTTCATCTATCATCTCAAGCCCATTGATACATCCTCGTTCTTTTCGACCACCACGTTCCATCATACTTGTAATGATACAATGAATATTTTTGGCATGTAAATCACCGTCATTAAGAGCTTTGAGTGCGTCTGAGGTTTCATTGAAACATACTACACGCCAATTTTGAGCTCGAAGTAATCGGGCACTATGATACACATTTGGATCCGAGTCGACCCATATAATAATAGTTTCACGATGATTTTCCATGATTGATAAATTCGAAATAATTAACTTTGACTTTTTTTTGTTACAAAATAGTTATACTCTTATCTTTCGTCACACTTTTTTCTGTGTTTCGAAAACACAAATGAGTCATCACAGTTATATTTTTGTTTTTTCTGCACTATTGAAAAGGAAAAAAGGCTTAGGTTTATTTTGACGTTGTTTTTCTCCAATTTAATCCGATTCGCTATCAATAACATATTTACGCATGAATTTTTTTGAAAAATGCTGGATTTTCACTTTCACAATCGAAGTCAATATGTTCATCGGTCATTATTCAATTAAAAAAATCTTTTTTCCGATAGGATTTATAGTTCTGAAGCAAAACAATCCTGAAAATCATCTTCCTTGCTGATCTTTTCCCATAGTGGGAAAGAAAAAAAGATAAAATTGACGGAAAACATTTCAATACAATTTTATATATCATACCCTAGTCGAACTTCTTTTGGCATGCGCATGAGAAACTTGAGTTTCTTGAGCAAGAAAGTCCAGCGCTATGGACACATCTTGAGGTCTGCGCTTTTCATGCGCATGAAAACAAAATTTTGTAGAAAAAAATATAATTTTCAATGTAATTTTTCTCAAAAAAAAGTTTGACTTGGCTGAAAAAAAATTATATATTTTAATCAAGATTTTATTAATATTGTTTTTCTCATGCGCTTGAGTTTCTTGAGCTTCTTGAGCAAGAAAGTCAAGCGCTATGGACACATCTTGAGGCCTGTGCCGGTCAAGAAAGACAAAAAAAAAGTTCGACTAGGGTAGATAAATCCATCGAACTATCATGAGATGAAAGTTTATGTTGGATTATACACTAAACTGCAGACGTCCAAGTGTGTTCTAATAGAAACAAAAGTCACTGCAAATACAGATTTTAATTAAAAGAAAAAATCAATGAATCGTGTATAGGGTTTGCCATTAAAAAAAACTATTTGAATGCATAATGAATTTTCTTTTTGGTTCGAATAGAATTTATTTTATATACTTCATTCTCACTGCGTATTTTGATGATTAAACTGAAAAGCAATAGAAAAATAATTCATGTAACTATTCGAACGAAGAGATACAATCGTTCAAGCAATGTAAGTGCTTTTTCATTTGCTATCATTAATCTTCACATTTGAATCATTAGTCAACAATAGAAAAATCTGTCGATTATTCGACGAAAGATCAACAACAGCATGTATTTTTCAAGAAAAACAATAATTCTTGTGATCAATCTGTACCATCATTATCGAAAAAGGCAACTTTTAATTTTTTCAAGGATCTTATTCATACAGATTTTCATCGAAATAAGAAGAAAAAAAAGTGATTTTTCAAAAAAAAAAGATTTCTTTTCTTTCATCTCAAATTATTCTCTTCAACAGATGTACACGTCGGCATATACTTATTTTTCTTCTTCTTCTTCTGATTGCTATTGCAATTATTCCACCTATTATCATATTTCAACTTCAAACAAGAGAAAGTATAAAACATATTATATTTCCTTGTCTAATTTGTTTTTCAAAGTTCGTCATGTTATTCTTCGTTGGAATACAACAGGTCTGACACTCGCAGGAATTGTAGGCGTCGCTGACAAAACCAATCGAACATTGAATACACCGTATGATGTCGTTGTCGATTGGTCTCGTACATTGTACATAGCTGATTATAGCAATCATCGAATTCAGAAATATTCGATGGATGCATCTGTCGGTTCAACGATTGCAGGAGATGCGAATGGAAGCGGTGGCAATGCGCTGAATCGTTTAAAATATCCTTCACGACTTGTTGTTGATGTCAATGGTGATATTTATATTGTCGATAGAAGTAATTTTCGTGTACAATTTTGGGCAAATGGTGCTGTCACAGGAGTACGAGTAGCTGGAACGGGTAGAATTGATTGAAAACGAATGATTGTCGATTTCAAATTTATTATTTTGAGGTTCTTCTGGAATGGGAAGTAACGAACTTGTCGGTCCATTTGGTATTCAAAGAGATTCGATTACTGGCACACTTTATATAGCAGATCAAGATAGTGATCGTATCGTATCCTATTCATTGAATGCATCATTTGGTAATGTAATTATTGAAAATAATCTTACACTGGCAAATCGTCCGATTAGTCTTTATTATGATTCGTTCAGCAAAAGTCTTCTTATAGCGAATTATAATTCTCATAATGTCATTCGTTGGTTCTTAGAACGAAATAGTTCGCAACTTTGCATTGGTACACTTCCCGGATCGCCGGGTTCGACGTCGATTCGACTAAATCGACCGACAGATGTGACTCTTGATCCAATGGGTAATATCTATATTGCAGATTATAATAATCATCGAATACAATTCTTTGCAATTGATCAATCCAATGGGAGTACCATTGCTGGAATGACTAGTACTCTTGGAAATACTTCTGATCTATTGAATTTACCTTTTTCAATAGATTTAGATAGCCAATTGAATTTGTACGTTGCAGACAGTGCCAATCATCGTATTCAGAAATTTGTACGTTATTAGATTCTTTGTCTAAAACCTGTTTGTAGTGAAAGTTAGTTACATCCTTAGATCTTAAACAGTGTATTCAAATATAATTATGATTATGATGAAATGATTTTGCACTTGATAATATTCAACTTCGTACAAGTTCGAAGTAGAATTTGAGCAAATACTATTACTGTGATTATAAATAGAATCTGTCACCTCAACACCCTCATTTTCATCAAATTAAGAATAAAAGCAATTAAGGATGAGAATGCTTTTTGCTTGGTACATTAATTGATTATAAAAATTTACGTTAATAAATCTCATTTTTTTTTATTCCTTTTATTATCATATTTTAATTTTAGTCAATATCAAATCGTTGAATTCGATGATTCTCACTATCGACAACATAAAGATTATTCGCACGATCAAATACTAAACTTGTAGGAAAACATAACTGATTTGATCCTTCTCCTTTACCATTTTCACCGACAACAACATAGCCTTCTTTCGAATCTGATGGCCAACACATAACTCGATGATTATAAAAATCCGCCACAAAAACATCACCGTTTTCATTCACAACTAATCCTTCTGGATACGATAATTGTTTCAAACTATTCCCATAACCTTGTCCACCAGCAACAATAATTCCTTCTTTTGCACCTTTCAACCATTTCATCACACGATGATTCCAACGATCTGAAACATAGATAGAATCTTCTCGATCAACGAAAATGAATCCCGGATAGTTGAGTTGATTGAGTTTATCTCCTTTTCCATTTCCACCTGCAACAACTATTCCTTGTTTTTCATCTTTTTTCCATCTTTTCACTTCATTTCTCTCGTAATCAGAAACAAACAAATCTCCTTTGTTATTCATCATTAATCCATAACATGAAATATCTTCAATGAGAATTTCTCTATCATTTTGATTTTCTAATGACCATCGAACAACTCTTCGATTTCCAACATCACATATAATCAAAGATTTCTTATTTCGATCCAAAATCACCCTAGATGGATAATTCAATTGATCGATTCTGTTTCCTTTTCCATTTCCTCCAGCAAC
>ERZ778026.4453-NODE-4453-length-10961-cov-11.756648_pt1 | contig 10961 bp, 15 predicted proteins | sample MGYA00375756_ERZ778026 | MGnify/ENA primary metagenome ERZ778026 (study PRJEB29350, sample SAMN05389820) | bioreactor metagenome | isolation source: Ammonium sulfate bioreactor | place: South Africa: University of Cape Town | collected 2014-02-18 ... | reverse complement strand
TGGCGCCCAACGACGAGCTGCTGGAAAAGCTCAAGAGCAACATGCAGGAAGTGCGTGCGCGCGGCGGCGTGCTCTATGTGCTGGCCGATGCCAAGACCAACATCGAAAGCAGCGAAGGCATGCACGTCATCCGCATGCCCGAGAACTACGGCGCGCTCAGCCCCATCCTGCACGTGGTCCCGCTGCAGCTGCTGGCCTACCACACGGCCTGCGCACGCGGCACCGATGTGGACAAGCCGCGCAACCTGGCCAAGAGCGTGACGGTGGAGTGAGGCGGGGGCCGGGGTAGGGCGCAGGTATTCTGGGTAATTAAAGTCGTAAACACGCAATTAAAGTTGTAAACAAGCCTGCAGCATCCATGCATCTTCGCGCCGTAATCGTTTGTAACGGTAAAGTCGTAAACTCGAATTCGACGGATGAAGATGACTTGGATATGCGGAGGTAAATTCAGCAGTTTTGAGCTTGTTGCTATAGAAAAGAGCGCACATTTTTGGCGCTCTTTTTTTAATGTGATGAGAGGTTCTTTCGGTCTGAGCAGGCTTACATGCAGCAATGCTGCAAGAGGCTGAGAGGAGCTGGTCACCCGTCCTCCGAAAAGATGTACGGTCCCAGGAAGTCATGGTGCACTCTTCAGCCTGGAACAGGAGAAAGCACTATGGCAGTCCGCCTGCATGGCGGCGATCGCGCGGCGCCTCGTATCCGCGCAGAACTCCAGCTAGCGACCGGCTCCCATCGGTCCTCGGCGAAGCTCTAGGGCATCAACCCCCAAGACCGCGGTCAAGTGGCATGCGCTCACTTCGGTGCTCGATGAGCTCGTGGGTCCTCGGGACAGAGCAAGCCAGCATCTTTCCCAAGAGCAAGAATACTTGGTGAGTGCGTTGCGCAAGCAAGGGCATCTGTCGGTGGACGATCTCATGGGGCAACCCCGTAGCGCCTTGCATCGATGCCTGTAGCGTCACGGAATCAGCCGACAACCCGCAACGCAACTGCCACGAAGGCACGGAAAGCTTGAAGAAACGACGCTGGGATCGGTCACATCTTCGAGCGCATTTTGCGATTTCAATGGTGTCGAGAAAAGGCAGACCAAGCCGTACCGCCCCTGGACGAACGGCATGGTCGAGCGCATGAACCGGACCATCAAGAAATTCACGATCAAGGCCTACGAGTACCAGGGAGTGGAGCAGTTACGGGAGCATGTCCAGGCCTTCGTTCAAAGCTACAACTTCGGAAAGCACTTGAGGGCGCTCAGGTGGAAGACACCATTCCGGGCAATTTGCGAGGCGTGGGCAAAAGATCCAAGCCGCTTTAGATTTCATCTGCACCATCCAACTATTGGACTGGACATCTAGCGCTTAGCCAATACTTCAAACGGTACTACATTAGTCCGTAGATCAACGCGAAGCTGAGTAGTTCAGCCCGAATGCCCGCCAACTGAAGGTACAGCATGGTATGACTAATAGCGCAAGCATGCTGTGTTGTCTAGTCGTGGATGTAGGTGTCCTTGAATTGTATGTAAAGGTTAAAGTCGCTTTATAAGCTCTGGTTGTCAGATTTCGTAAAAAATTGAACTTTTGAAAAATCTTTGAAATGTTGACATGTGCAAATGATTTTTGCCATATGCAGCTCAATTGATTGGTAACACTTATGTCCGCATTGTTGTCAGAAACTAAGTTGCAGAGGTCGTACGCCTCTTCGATTGATTCAACTGGGGAGGCCATTAGTAGCCTAACGCCAGAGTTGGTTATTGCATTATGTGGACCGATAGGATCTCCTTTGCATCAATCGGCAATGCAAATAAAGAACACACTTGCTGAGTTTGAATATCAAACGGAAATTGTTCGTTTAAGCGACTTGATTCGATTGAATGCGAAGAAAGTTAATATCGCGCTAGATGCTGATACTAAGTTTGATGAAATACAGTCGTTGATAAAAATTGGTGATGGGTTGCGGCAAAATTTTGGTCACGATGTTCTTGCAAAGCTTGCCATTGCAAAAATAGGAGCGGATCGTGCACAGCATTTTGGTGCTTTTGAAGATGTAGCCGCGGAATCTGAGAAGGTTGATAATGAAAAAATTAAGCAGCAGAGAATTTGTCATGTAATTGACTCTGTAAAGAATTCTGCTGAACTTGATTTGCTGAGGTTGATATATGGTGACGCCCTTTTTGCTGTAGGAGTATTTTCTCCTTTGGAATTACGTGTGGCGAATTTGGCAAAGCCTGGAAAACTGAAGCATGATGAAATAACGAGGCTAATTGACATAGATTCGGGAGAGGAATTCGATCACGGTCAATCTGTTAGAAACACGTTTCCCCAGTGTGATTTCTTTCTTCGTGTTGATCACGCAGTTGTTGGGCCATCTGAGGCAAAGGCTATTGCGCAGATTAATGAGCGTGTACGACGATTCTTTGATTTAATTTTTAGGACTGTTGTTATCACCCCCACTGCAGAAGAAACGGCGATGTATGCAGCTACATCGGCAGCGCGTAACTCGGCTTGCCTTTCTAGGCAGGTTGGGGCTGCTGTGACTAGCGCTACGGGTGAGCTTCTGGCCGTTGGTTGGAATGATGTGCCTCAAAGCGGTGGAGGGCTTTATGGAATGAAGCCCCTTTCTATGCGTTTGCTTGTTGAGAGCGCCCAAGAAGATCATCGTTGCTTTTCTCAAGTTGGCTCACCATGTCATAACGATAGGGAGAAGGATTCTATTGCGCGTAAAGTCGTTGAAAGCCTGGTAGAAGGAGGTGTTCTGTCTAAAGACGTAACGGACAAGGCTGTACAGACAATATTGGGTGATACTCGCGTGAAAGATTTAATAGAATTTTCACGAGCTGTTCACGCCGAGATGCACGCAATTCTTGCTGCAAGTCGTATTTCAGGTGATCGAGTGGTACAAGGCAAGATTTTCGTAACTACCTACCCATGCCACTCATGTGCTCGCCACTTAGTTGCAGCAGGTATTTCTGAAATTCACTATATTGAGCCATATCGAAAGAGTTTGGCGACTAGGCTTCATGAAGATGCGTTGACGGAATCTTCCGAGGCGCATGGTAAGGTTCAGCTACGGCAGTACGATGGCATCGCGCCGCGGCGCTTCATCGAAATGTTTGAAGGGAGAGGTCGGAAGGAGGCCGGCATGCTAAAATTGCCAAGCCGAACGGAGGCCATGCCCCTAACCCAAGTGAGCCTCAAGGCGATTCCTCGGCTGGAGGAGGTTGTGGTTGCAGAAATTGAGACCAAGAACCTTGAGCTTCCAAGTCTTCTTGCTAGTGAGGAAAACAATGCCAAAGTTACACGATAGACCTGAGCAGTTGCCCCTGCGGCTGTTCGTAGATGTCAGTGTGCAGACGCAGGCTCTTTCCTGTTCGGTGAAGAAGAAAGAGGCTACATCGAAGGGCGGGGCGATGCCGACGCCTCAGGCTGCTTCAGAACACGATATGTCGGTTTACCGACAAATATCTGGTAATTATTTCCGTAGCCGACAGAAGGCCTGATCCAGGATTAGGGTGGAGCAAGCTGTTGCTTGCAGATCGCACGTTCATATGTGCCGACTGGTGCCGGCGCGGTAAGCGGTGAAGTCGTACCTTGCTGTAGCTGCGCTGCCGTCTGGCCGTCTCGTCGCGAGCCTGCACCGGCGTCTCGAACCATAGCTCGTTCAGACACTTGTCGTGGAACATACGGTTGAAGCTCTCGATGCAGGCGTTCTGGACTGCATCGTTGATCATGTGCCGCGCGTCCAGTCCCACCGCCAACGCCATGAAAGCCCGGCTGGTGAACCCCGGCCCCTGATCGGTGCGGATGGTCAGGTGTTAGCGTCGGAAGTGCGCGGCTCGGTCCAGCAAGTGCACGACGTACTCGTCGCCCATCAGTTGTCAATGCCATGACGGTTGCTTATCGAGGGCTAAAGCTCGCCCGGGGACGCTTGGCCTTGCGTCGCTTGCGGCACCGATAGGTTCGCCAGCTTGTACAGGCGCCACACCCGCTTGTAGTTCACCTGCTGTCCCTCCAAGGTCAACAGTTATTGGATGCACTGTTAGCCAAAGTGTCAGTGCCCAGCGCCAATTCGACGATGCGCGTGCTCAGCTTGGCCGCGCAATTGTTCGTGCGGCGCGGATTCTGGCTGTTCGTTCTGGACTATCCGCATAGCGAAAGGCGCTGCGCTCGCTGATGTTCAGTTCCTGAACCCTCTTGGCAGCGGCCTCGCGTCTGGTCTGCATGGTCAGCGCTTTACCTCGAAGCCCACCTTCAACGCTTCAATGTGCAAGCGGGCCGCGGCTCGTATTTTCTTGAGCTTGGCGTTCTCGCCCTCTATCTCGTGCAGCCGCGTGGCTTCGCTGGGTTGCATGCTACCGAACTTGGCACGCCAGGCCGCATCGCTAAAACGACCCACCCAATTGCGGCTTGGCGCATCTGCCTGGAACTGGCTGTCAAGCACGTTGTCGGCGAAGGCGCTGCGCTCGCCAAGGTCTTTGGGCAGGCCTCGGCGACGAGGCCGTGCAGGAAGTGCCCGTTCACGCATCAGCCGCTTAATGCGGTGCAGTCCGCAGTGCTCCCCTAATGCCAGCACGCCATGCCACACGCGCCGCCACAGCCATCTTGGCGGCATCAGTCCCGAGGCGTTTGAACGCGCCTCGGCTTGAGGCTGGGGTTTGTCTACCAGACCAGGGGCAGTCCACTCCAAGGATTGGCGGAGCTTGTCTGCTGGACCAGAGGGCAGTCCAGCTCAGCGTTTGCGATTGGACTGAGATAGAACCGAGGCAGCAAGTATTTTTGTCGTTGACGAAGAGCGAGAGTTGTCCAGCGCTGCGGATGCTTTGCCTTCAGTTTTCCCTCCAGTCTGCGCAGAGCCTCCCGATTGACGTAGCGCAGATGCTGCCATGGTCTTCTGAATTCCACTTGAGGACGGGCTTTGAAGAGTTTTCGCAGCAAGGGATGCCACTTTAGGCGAGGTTTGCTTACTATTTTTCCCCATGGAGACGCTCCTTTAAATATTAAATTGGAATGCTTCGACTATTTAATCGCACATATATTCTTCGAACAAGCAATACTTCAATTTAATGAAGAGACACTTGACGAACTTTCACACCACTCTACTTTTCCTTCTTTAATCCAGAAATGAGATTTACATCCATCCTTAAGCCAAATAGATGGATGCAAGCTTGGACGGCCTTGAGCATCAACCGTCAGTTCCCAGCGTGGGCGTGCCTCAGGGATTAGGAGGAGCTCAAGAGATCTACTACAGCCGCACGGGCACTTCATTCCAATACACCAATCTTCACCTTCATCTCGTGCTAGCACGAGGTCTCTTTCCGGCAATTCCTTCGGCAAACTATCGCCTGACACCACTATCAGGCGTCTTCCGGCTGGTGGACTTGCCCAAAATCGGCCCCACCACTTGGAAAATGCCTTTGTTAATCTTTGCGCAGAATTACGTATGAAGGATTTCAACCCTAAATATTTTTTCATTCCGTGGTTTCCGTAGAAAGCGCCGGTATGCCAAGCAAGGGTTCTTGTGCTCCTTTGCCTAGAAAATGGAAGGGATGCGAAGGAAAATATTCCTCGCCAAAGAAATCTTCTTCAGTCGCCGCAAGAGATAATTTTCGGCGGGCATGGCCACTATTTCCATCATGACGGAATGGGTATGCGCGGGCAATGAACTCAAGCACAGCATCCGCTGCTGCCCTCATATTTAGCGAAATTACTGAAGGAGCTTCTTCATTTGCGCCAGGAATATATCCCTCATCAAGTTGCGATTTGTATTGAGCGGCATCCGTTCTTTTTAAGTACTCCCCTCGAATTCCTTGCTGCGTATATACTCCGCGCTCATAGAGCATGGGGGCTCCTGGCCAAACATAGTCCACGCGAGCACATACATCAAAGATGCTCAGCCCCTTTTTCCCTGATCGCGTCGGTATGGTTACGCCCACATCGAAGGCCGGCAACAGGAAAAATGCTGCAATCAAGTCTACGATTTGCCGGCCTTCCTGAGAGTCGACGCAGCTGAATAAAACGTCGGCCTGACAAGCCTTGATGACTGCCGTACGCGAGATGATATTTTCAGGAACAGGCAGGGCAACGTCTGCCCCCCTGTATGAGTCGATAGCACGTCGCATGGAATCCACTTTGAGTACATTCAAGCCGGCATCAGATTCCGTTGAATTCAGTATGCGGTTCAGATTTTTCTGCTCTACACGATCAAAGTCTACCAAGATAATCTGACCAAAACCTAGCCGGGCAAGCTGCTCTGCAACGATCGATCCTGTGCCCGAAACCCCAACCACGCATGCTGACAGTCTTCCCAACTCGTCACGAGATTCGGCGGTAAAGGCCATGGGACGCTTTGCAAACTGACCATCAGCCCACCAGAAATTTAAGTCGTGATGGGCCATCGTCACTACATCGATTATGTGGCACTCCATGGCTTTGGAGTAAATTCGCCCAAGGATTGCACCTGTGGGAACCATAATTGCTGAGCCGTGCAAAGTTTCTATTGCGTGATGCAGGCAGGGAATGACTTCTTGATCACTACTATCGTCCAATTGAGAAAAGCCAAAAAACCCTCCTGGATGTGAGTGCAAGAGAATCAAACTGTCACCAGTTGGCTCAGCTTTATCGATCGCAGCTTCGACGGCGACGCCAGGCCACTTAAGGAAGTCAGCATGGCGCTGACATTGTGAGTGGGGTACAAGGACGATGTCGTGTGCAAGAAGGCGTGTTCGATTTCCGGCGACTCTGGAGCAAACCAGAATCGCTGCGGCCTCGAGTCCGTCGCCTGGAAAAAGGTGCTTGCGCGCGCGCTCATACACCTCATGCGTCAACGTTAGACACGAGGCCGGCATCATTGCTGGACCTCCTTCAGCAAAGATGTTTCAACGAGTGCAAGATGCGTGATCAAGTTGTCGACGCCAGGGCGCCACTGAGAAGCGCCGCCACGGTGACGGGACCAGCGTTGAAATTGCATCCCCGAGACCACGACACGCGCTTCGGTTGCCGGTATCCCAGCTCCGCTAGAGAGCGTCGCTTGCGGAAACAGATAAAACATGTCGACCTCAGACATGGGGTATGTTTGAGGAATGTTCAGCGCCAACTGCACCACGGAAGGCGAGTACCCTTCAGGCAGCTGATATTGAGGCAGGATGACCCAACGGGTTTCCCCTTGAACCACCGCTTGCCAACCTGGGTAGTGGGTGTTGAGATGGAGTTCATCACCCTCCGGGAGCCGAAACTGGCGCAGCAGATGCACGCCTTCCCCATTGTTGATCTCATTGGGTGAAACCCGCAGCTTCTCGATTCCGGGTGTGGTCAAGTCGATGTCGTCGTCCAGGGTCAAGGCCCGTTTGGGCTGGTCTTTCACCTTCAAAAAGATCTGCCACCCTTTGTCGAGGTTGATGCCTGCGACAGCCAGCGCATCACGGACTTTCACAGTCGAAGTCCGGAAACCGAAGAAGTCATCCTGGATTTTCAACACCCAGCGGGTGAAGAGCTGTTCTACCCCAGCCGCTCCCAACTGCACAATTTCATCATCGTCCAGCAAGCGATCTTCCTCGCGCTCGAGCGAAAGGTAGAAGCTCTTAGATGGAGGCAAGTTTGCTAGCTTGCGCAAGATCTTTACCGGAACGCTGGAGGCTGGCCAGTCGTATCGCAGGCCATCGACCGTCAGCCGCAGCAGGGCATCGCTTTCGCAGACGATGAACCGGTTCTCACCATTTTTGAGGCGAGCTACCTCGGTCGGGCTAATGTCCTCAACACCATGATCCAACCACTGAAGGACGCAAACCTGAGGTTCAGGATTGAATCCGGCTGCAAGCGCGATCTGCGTCCCTGTAGGAGTTCCATCGTCAAGGTGGACGGTACGCAGTTCCAGGTCAAGGCCGCAGACATGGATTTGTTGCCCCTGGCCGGGGCGGGTATCTTCATGCGAAACCATTTTGGTTCCTTTTCTTTAAAAAACTTCTTCTAGTGATGTGGGAAATTCCCACATCGCCCTGCAGTTTTCCAATGAAAAGTTGACAACCTCATGCGCTCAGCACGACACTCTTGGCTTCCACACCGAACGAGCGCGATCGCGTGAGTTCACTCAGGGGGTCAACCTTCACTGGTTTGACCCCTTGTTTCATTTTGCTGCGTTCATCTCACCCTCCATGTCAGTACTAGTCACGCATGCCATCGCATGTGCTCTCGGTTGACATTATAGGGTTGCGCCCGCATGTGTCAACGGGGAGCACATTCCTTGTCATGTGCCCCTTGTTGACATGTCAGCGCGGTTGACATGGCCGCTTGTATTGACTAGATTTTGTTCCAGAGGAGCCGTTGACGTGATTGAAGAGAGCGGTCTGTACGTTGCCTTGGGTGAGAACATTCGTTCTCGCCGGTTGCTTGCTGAGCTGACGCAGGCCAAGTTGGCTCAGCAGGTCGGTTTGGAGCGTACTTCGATCACCAACATTGAGAAGGGTACGCAGAAGGTTCCACTTCATGTTTTGCTGCGCATCTGTGAGGCTCTTGATGTCAACGTCGCTAGCCTGCTGGAGGCGCTACAGCGAGAGGCGGTTTCCGAACACCAAAAGTCCGAGATTGACGGACCGTCGCTCATGGCTGAGCTGAGTTCTGCTGGCAGTCCATTGTTGGGAAGCGCCATCGCACGCGTCTTGGCACCGACTTGAGGGGCACATGTCTCACACAGTAAAGACTATTGAACAGCGCGCGCAGGAGCTTCTGCGAGGTGCGCGTGTGACTAGTACGCCGGTCGATCTATCGAAGATCGCGCATTTCTGCAATGCAGAAATTCATTGGGAGAAGATGGAAGCGGATGTGTCAGGTGCGCTTGTCGTGCGCGGTCACGAGCGGCACATCTTTGTTAATCAAGAGCACCCCGAGGTCCGGCAGCGTTTCACGATTGGCCACGAGTTCGGCCACCTGATCCTCCACGATACAGGTGACAGGATGATCGTAGATAAGGACCTGCGCATATACCAACGCGTTGGTGAAGCTTCATCGTTCGCTTACACCGCTGTTGGAGCAACGACCACGCCCCAGGAGGAGCGTGAGGCAAACATGTTTGCCGCTGCGTTGCTGATGCCTGCGCCTGTGATCGCTGCAGAAGCTTTGGTTCGGGATATTTCTGATGAAGATCAGATGCAGAGCTTGGCCCAAGAGCTCAAAGTTAGCTTGCAGGCACTCTTGATTCGACTTCAGCAACTCAAGGTCATCGAGAGCACCTTGGGAGCGCCACTTAAGCAAACAACATTGTTTGACTGAGCTTTGACGAGCCCTGCCGTCGGGGCAGCTCAAGCGTCTTAGATCTAGCGCCGTTCAGAGGAAATGGTGAATCGCCCCGGGTTTCGAGGAGGCTCCAACTCTGGAGAATGGAGCTATGAAGAAGTCCCCGAAGTTTTCGCCTGAGGTGCGTGAGCGCGCCGTGCGCATGGTGCAGGAGCACCGGGCGGAGCATCCGTCGCAATGGGCGGCCATCGAGTCCATCGCTGACAAGATCGGCTGCGTGCCGCAGACCTTGCACACTTGGGTGAAGCAGCACGAGGTCGATGCCGGCCAGAGTGATGGCGTTAGCACGGCGGAGGCGCAGCGCATCAAGGAGCTGGAACGAGAGGTGCGCGAACTACGCAAGGCCAACGAGATTCTGAAGCTGGCCAGCGCGTTTTTTGCCCAGGCGGAACTCGACGGGCAGGCCTTCCTGCGCCGCATCAAATCCTGAAGGCATTCGTCGACCAGTACCGCCAGCAGCTTGGGGTCGAGTCGATCTGCCGCGTCTTGCAGATCGCCCCATCGGCGTACTGGCGCCACGCCGCGTGCCAGCGCAGCCCGGCCTTGCGCTCGTTGCGAGCCCAGCGCGATACACAGCTGCTGCCGCAGGTGCAGCGCGTCTGGCAGGCCAACCACCAAGTCTATGGCGCCGAGAAGGTCTGGCGTCAACTCAACCGCGAAGGTGTTGCGGTGGCACGTGCACCGTCGAGCGGCTGATGCGCCAACTCGGGCTGCAGGGCGTGCGCCGCGGCAAGGCGGTGCGGACCGCCATTGCTGATTCCAAGGTGCCATGCCCGCTGGACCGGGTCAATCGGCAGTTCCGTGCCGAGCGGCCCAAACAGCTCTGGGTCTCTGACTTCACCTACGTCTCGACCTGGCAGGGCTGGGTCTACGTGGCATTCGTGGTGGACGTGTTCAGCCGGCGCATCGTGGGCTGGCGGCAGAGCCGCTCGATGCACACCGAGTTCGTGCTCGACGCGCTGGAGCAGGCGCTGTACGACCGCAAGCCGTCTGACGACGGCAGCTGACGCACCACTCTGACAGGGGGTCGCAATACCTGTCCATCCGCTACAGCGAACGCTTGGCCGAAGCCGGCATCGAGCCCTCAGTGGGCTCCAAGGACGACAGCTATGACAACGCGCTGGCCGAGACCATCAACGGGCTCTACAAGGCCGAGGTCATTCACCGGCGTGGGCCGTGGAAGACCAAACAGGCGGTGGAACTGGCGACGCTGCAATGGGTGGCCTGGTTCAACCATCATCGGCTGATGGGGCCGCTGGGCTACGTCCCGCCTGCCGAGTTCGAAGCCAACTACCATCGACAACGCGCTGGTCAGGCCGCGACCGTCTGACTTAAACCAACTGGCCTCCGCGGAACCCGGGGCGATTCAGTAGGGTAGGCGTCCGGTGAAGCTAGCGGCAGCTCTTTGTAACGTCCAGATGAGCGATTCCTTGTGTAGCGACTTCTTTCGGAATACTCTATTGAAATGCCAGAAGTGGACAGCCTATTTTCCGAGTATCAGCTCCTGTGCTGGCTGCCTGACGAGACACTGTTCAGTCTTGTTAGCCGTCATCACCAGTTGTGGGGACACGTCACATCTGCTCAAACATGCCAACTGATCTTCGGCCGTGCACGTGCCGGTACCCATCATGATTTAGAGTGGCTAACACCACTTCGTCACAGGCCCCCGCAGAGCAGTTATGCTCG
>ERZ778026.4433-NODE-4433-length-11008-cov-105.006300_pt1 | contig 11008 bp, 13 predicted proteins | sample MGYA00375756_ERZ778026 | MGnify/ENA primary metagenome ERZ778026 (study PRJEB29350, sample SAMN05389820) | bioreactor metagenome | isolation source: Ammonium sulfate bioreactor | place: South Africa: University of Cape Town | collected 2014-02-18 ... | reverse complement strand
TTTTTTTTTTGTCATAGAATTATTATCTCATGGCTTTGTTTGTAATTAAAGGTTATTGGACAAGTCATTCTTTTCATTTTCGTAGACATATAATGTGAAAGACAAAACACAAATAGAAAACACGACGAAAATTATTGTAAAACAAAACAGAAATTAAACAAGTGAAATTATATGGATATATACACAAAAGAGGAACAAAGGTTTTGTGGAAACACCGGTGCAAAACGGGGAAATGGATAAAAATTATCAAAAACGAAAAAGAGAATGATGATTAATGTTTGTCAGTGCCAAAGACTTCAGCTCGTTCGTCTTCATTCAAATTAATCTGTTGTGTTCGACGTACTAAAAGAAAACATAAAAAAGATGCAGATAGATATACGAGTTCTATCGAAAAACATACATGATTGACGTTGAGCATTCGCTGATCGAGCTAATTTTCGTTGTCGAAATGCTTCTCTTGTCGCTGTCACTTTCGTTTGAACAAGATTATTAATTAATTCATCACCTTCATCCAATACATCGTCATCTTGTTTACTTGACGTGGAATTTCTTGGCAATGTCGCTAGAAAAACGAAAATAGTTTTCATTTTGAATAAGTCTTTTTCTTCTTCTCTGTTTTACCAGATGATCGTTGTCGAGGTCGATGACCTGGCATATTCAAACTATCACTCGATCCACTACTTTGAACTGCTGCTGCAAGACTACCGAATATGCTCGATTGACCAGCAGGTTTGACATTATTTGTCGGTTTCGAAATTCGTCCGAGAGTTTTCGTTGATGATGCTTTCTCGGGAATCTGCGTTGGTATTTGATAATTATTTTCCTCATCAGAACGCAAAACATTGATTAGTGCGTTGTTGATCACATTGCCATTTTCAGACATGATCTATTCGAATTGATAAAGATTCGTTGTTGTTTTTTTTATTACGAATTCATCTTACTTCAGTGATTTTAAGACCTCGAGTTTTATAACGTTCTCGTTGCTTGATTTTCTTAATGTGTTGCGTCATTATTCGGTCTCTGGTTGTTCGATATTCAAGTGCAAATTCGCTGAGAATTTTACAGAATTGTGTCACTTTCATTTCTTTGACTTTATCACGTGGATAACCAAGCCAAAGAAGAAATTGTTGAAAACGATTGAATACACGTCGATGAATCACTTTCAACAGACAAATACGTTCGGCACAATCGCTGAGAAATTCCGTCAATCTAAATTTAAAAAGAAAGACAAACAATTAATTAATGTTCAAGAAACGAAAAAAATCCGAAGCATTGTGAGAGCACAAAGAAAAAGAATCAATGAGTTGTATTTGCTCGATAGAAGCAAAATGTCGAGATGTAATTATATACATACGTTACAGAATAGATTTTTCCCAAGATTTTAACATCAACTCTGAAAATGTATTGATCGATTCGATATTTTGATCAATTCATTTCAATTCGTGAACGAAATCAACTCGACTATTCACACTCAACAAGGAGAACGTACTTTGTTTTGATTTGGGATGTTTCATGCTTGCCAATTGCTTTCAAATGATCGAATGCAGCTCGACAATCATTTTCTAATTTGTTCAATTTTTGTTCTAATTCATCGAAGTCAATCTTTGAACATCGTGTGATTTCGCCAATATCCGAATAGAAATCAGTTGAATCCGGATATTTACCAACGATGATAGTGCACACATGAAACAGTAGTGAATGTTTTTGAACAGTATCTTTTACTTCAGGAACTTTAGCGAGATAATCAAGTTGAAAACCAGTAGACTAGAAAGAAAAAAGATATCGGTTGTATTTGAGAACAAAAAGAGAAAATGATTCGAATTTACGTCAGCACCGTTTAGAAAATTTCCAACGGCAAGTAGAACTTCGAGAACGTGTCGAAATGTTGAGTTCTCTTTTAGATTTTTCATTCCATTTTTCAAATCCATTAATGGTTCAGCGATTTCCTAAAAAACGAATGAGTTTCAATGATTGTAAAAACCGATTTATGCTTTTTCTATCAAACCAATTCATTATTATCGAAATCAAGTTTGAACAACCATAATTTCAAACGAGCTTCTAATTCAGCAACAGACGCTAATGTTAAAAGAAATTGTTCAGCATTTCCTAATGGAATATCACTATTGGCCATTTGAGCTTCGATAATACGATTTTTTTCTTCTTCAGTCGGAAGCATTGTTAATAATTTCTACGTCGATGAAAATTTCAATCATAGAAAAAAAACTAGAGCAAAACATTGGCGCGTACTTCGATGCCTTCTTTATTTATAACACTACTGTCCATTTTCAAGATAGCACCTTTGATCGTTCGACCAGGTGGCAAAACAGTTAGACCAATATTAATCGCATTAGAACGTTTTGGATCCAAGACAGTAATTTCTTTCTTAATATCACCACCTTTCTATTTAAAATAGAATTCAAAAGTAGAAAATCAATCGTAAAAAACAAATAAATGAATCTCAAAGATCAAGAGAAATAGAGAGAGAGAGAGAGACAAGCGTATGAATATAGCACACGCACACGAAGAATAAACAACAGATTTGAATTTTAATAGAATCTAACCCAAGTGTGTTAGTTATTTACAAAACAAAGAAGGCAAATAGAGAAGAGAAATACGACCAACATTGGACGAATTTCTTGTCAGAATAGTTTTGAATTTAATGAGATTAGACACACGGATATGTATGATGTATATTAATGATATTTCGAAAATAATTATCGAATTTCGAAAGCATTAATCAAGAGAATCAGAGAGAATATAGACACACAAATAATGAAAGCTGCCATTTAGAACACACAGTATACGTATTCTATGTACTTACTGTTTCCTAGACAATAGAAGAAACAAATGATTGTTATTTATGTTTTTCAACTAATTAAGGTCGAGCTATTTGTTTGTTTTTTTTTCTTTCTTTTTTTGAAATGTGAAGAACATCTTTGGATATAGTGATGATTACCTTGATTTTAACTTCTGCTTGTTTCAATTCAAATAATTGTCCCAATCGATTGGTATCTATTTGAACTTTATCCAAAGTTGACCAAAGAGTATCTGTAGAGTTTGATCCTTGTGCCATGGTATTTCGTTCGGCTTCACGCCAATGTAAACGGACGGTTTTGACAGCTTTTGTATTTGTTAACGATTTCGTCGATGAGGAATCTCCATTCATTGTATTATTACCTCCATGAGGTGGCGTAGGTCCTGTAGATCGTAAAAGAAACGGAGGTGGTGGAGGAGGAACGCCGTTCATCGGTGGCGGTGGTGGTGGCGGAGGAATGCCGTTCATTGGCGGCGGCGGCGGCGGTGGTGGAGGCGGTGGAGGAATACCACCGATTGGAGGTGGTGGCGGAGGACCACCACCAGGCATCATATGTGCTGATCCATTTGATAGATGGTTCATGTTCATAATATTAACATCATCTTGTTCATTCAATTCTTCGAAGTTAAGATCTTGAACACGTAATTGACGTTCTAATACTTTTGAAACAATATATTCCCATTGAAGATCATTATCAGACAAAGGTTTCGGTAGTAGATTATCGGAAATTTGATTCGGTAAAGCAAAATTTGTCGATGCAGCTATCGGTGGAGACTTAGCGGATGCAGCTACTTGTAAATCATGTTTTGCTCGTGTTACTGCACCGATAAGTTCCGATGATTGTATGACTTTCGGTTCTTTAACTGTGATAGTTGCTTGTCCATTTGTCGATGACGAATCATTTCCATTCATAACTGACATATTCAATTGATTAGCTAGAGTTTCAATTGTATTATGTGTATTCGAAATTCTTGGAGATAGTGGAGTCTTCCGAAAAACGACTTGTTGTTGGTGTTGTTCATTATTATTATTATCCGTAGGTGGAGGTGAAGTTGTTTCAGAATGAACTGTTGGACGGGTAAAATGACTGGACGGAACAGTATGACTATCAGTAGATGTTGACAATTTGGCTGTTAAAATTCAATTTTTAATATTAAAAAAAAGAACTATTTTTCTGTATTGTAGTTGAATTCTACCTTGTAAGATGGTATTCAATGTATTTTGATTGTCGGCTGATGTTGCCCAACGATCTCGACTACGTCCGAGTGCAGCTGCTCGTGGTACTTCACTATTGACAATTTGTGTTTCCCAAAGATTCTGCATTTGACGAAGTGCTGCACTGTCGGGTGGTGGTGCTGATTTTGGACTAAATAATATTTTATTTGAATCGAAATGATTGAGTCGACGGTATGAAATAACTTACACTTCCTGTTCTTTCTTTTGAAACATTGTCATCGTCGGAAATGTTTGTGATGAACTTCGTCTCAAACTTTGTCGATTATCAATTGTACTTTTCACTCGTGCTCGTCGTCTAAGAAAAAACGAAGCCGTTCAAGCAAATCATAAAACTGCTGATATTCGAAATAAGGAAGAAGAAGAAGAAGAGAAAGAAAGAAAAAAACGAAAGCGACATGCAAAAGAAAAGAAAAAACGGCAATGTAAAATCAAATGTAAGCATACTCATCACTATCATTCTCATCATCAATATGATCATTGAATGATACGGTTGATTCATCTTGTCCATTCGATGCATCGCTCACATCACGACATTGTCGCAATGTTTTATTATCAGTTAAATCCAAATCAGTTTCTTCGATAATACATTCTTTCGGAATAAAATGATTAGATGATAATGATGGTGATGAATGACATTCACTTATCGAATGACGATGTGAAACACGTTCGCTAACAGATTTGGTACGAGGTGCAAGCCTATTCAAGACACAATAAGCAAGGAAACATTCAAGACAACAAAACAAAATAAAATGACATGCGATTGTTGATAAAAAAAAAACGACAACGAGAACAAACATGGGAGAAGACGAAATGAAGCGTCTTGAACAATATGTTTTACCTCAACACATTTTCCTGAAGATTGCTCAATGATGAGGAGGATCTAATTTATATTATTGATAAGTAACAAAGTACAAAAAAAAGAACGTGTTCTTTCTTTTGACAATCGTACATACCTCATCGACGGATTATTTCCCATTTCTTCGTCTCCATCTTCGCGTCGAAGTGCACCCTAAAAATGACAAATTAGTAGTATTAATGATCAAATTACATATAATTCAAGGTTCTATCGATAAAAATCTCTCTTCGTTTCTCATTTTTCGTTCTGATTATGTAAGCGAATTCGATTTTGGCCTTACGTCATAAATCTTAAATTGTTCGAGTAAATCTGGTTCGGGCGGTTTTCGACTAATAAAAAATTGTGTACATTTTTGCATGCCCTGTTTTTCTAATGCATCCGTCATATCATAGAACGTATCTTGATCATGTACAGCAGCGAGAACTGTATTAAACAATGTGACAATCAGTAGAACAACTTCAGTTGATGATGTATCCATTTCATTGAGAATTTTCATTGCATTCGACCAGAGTAAACGTGTCGGTGAACGATCGACATGTTTAACAGCTGAGAGAATCAGTAGAGCATTTGATTCAACAAATTCAGCGAAAACAATCAGAAGTTTTAAACTTGTTTTAACGACCAATCGAAACTAAGAAAAACAAAAAATAGTTCGTGATTGATTTCTCTCGATTTGCTTACACTCGATTCAATTAATGAGTAAAGCCATTGAACAACTTCATTTTGTTCTATCACAGCGTTCATACCATCGACATATAACATTAGCTGACCAAGTGCTATGAACAAACAAACAAAAAACAATTAGTCTTGTGAAAATAAAATTCAATCGATTGTCAAACCTCGTAAAATGTAATTCTGATAGTTTTGATCAGCAGCACCGCCGATTTTAATGAGACATTGTAGACCTTGATTATTTACAAATTCGTGTACGAGATCTTTATCGTCCTTGAAAAGGAAAAAGAACATTCGTCGTTTTTCTTCTTCGTCTTCTTATCTTTACTTGAAAAATCTGTTTCAGTGAAAATAATGATCGTCGTAATTCACGTCCATCTGAATGCAATAATTTATCTACAAATCAAAACTCCATTAGATCATTTTTCTTTTTCCTTCTCTTTCTCATTTACCAATGCAAGCATTAACTCGTACGCTTAATTGCGTACGAAGAACCATCGACCATTTATAACCATGTGTAAAACTTTCGAATTCTTCACGTTGTTCATCTAATGTTTGATCGAGATCGAGATAGGGTCCAAATTCAGTTTTTGTTCCATCTTGTCGACATAATTCCAATGTACAATCAGCAATCTATGAATGAAGATATATTAAATCGAATAATAATTACACAAATCAAATCGATTTACTCGATGGGGTGCTTTGAGAAGTTTATGCACGCTATTCAATTGATTGCTTAACACAGTTGTTGTGAGAAATGTAAACGATGGTGGACGAGCCGGTTCAGGTAAATTGACACTTGAAAATGGATCGGTATCATCGAGATATTGAATTCGACAATGTATAGTTGACGAATTAACATCTTCATTAAAATTGTCAGCCATTGATAGACAAATTAGTAGTTCTTTGTTCGAAGAAAATGTGTTTCACTTTCTACTTGCTTACTTTACCATCTAAAATAAAATGAAGAAAAAAAACGGATCAGTGCACGTGTAGACAAGTGTCGGACGTTTTATATAGCGATCATCATCATCATATCTCGTTCGGTAAATACGCATTTTTGTTTTATCAGAAGGTCAAGTAATGGAAAGAAGAACGCCTCCACAGTTCGAATGAAAAATGCAAAGAATAATCTCGCTTTTTTTTATTATATCTACAACAATAGATGTCAACAGACATAGACTCGACTAACATAACTTGGACACAAAAAAGAATAGACAGAGCGAGAGAGAGAGAGAGAAAGAAAGAGAGAAGAAATGTTCTTGAGACTCGTGTAAACAGTCTTCTGCGATTATCAGATGGTAATCAACAGTATCACAACAAGCTGCAGGAGGGGAACCCTGAAGGTATCGTCATTGACTAGTTTGTTCTTCCTTTTCACTCGAGCAAGGAAGAAATTAGGCAAGATGAAGGATACAAAAGAACTCCAACAATGTGTCTCCTGACACGCAATCGATCGATTTCGACCTAGACGCAAGAAGAGAAGCGAAGAAAGAAAAACATAGACACACAACGACAATGTCTCAATAGATCTATACCAGTGAGCGTAAAGAGCGAAGAAGAAGAAAAAAAAACTAATCGCTTAACTTATTGTTCCCCTCTATTCTTCCGATATATGGACATCTTTCATCTCACCTCGTTCTGTATTCATGACATGCGTAAGCTTCTAAAAGAGGTTGACTTATTTCTTTATGTCTATATAGACATGAATGATATTAATGTCTACTACAGCTTCTTCGTCAATTTCTCAATCGAAAGAACACAACGAGAAATGATTTTCATCCGACGCGACAGCTTATAAAGAAAAAAAGAACAAATAAAATCATTCAATGATATGTACATATTTAACGGATGATATCGTATCTATTGTCTTGGTTAGAATCTCTTTCGACTGATGATTATTAATTTTAAAAGAAAAACAAGACAAAAGAATGTAAAATGAAAATCATAAAATAAAACATAAAATTATTATTTTCTTCTGCTTTGCCTTCTTTTCTTTTTGCCAAATTATGATTTGCCATTTGGACAAGGACAACAAGGCGTCAACGGAAAGAATTTCGAATTCGGTGTACTTAGTGTGACATTTTCAATCTGATGTAAACGAATATATTCACTCAGAAACAATCGATCGTAACGTTGATGCAAATCAAGCGTTTGAAAATCGTCTTTATTTAATTGTTGATTGGTCGTCGATTGAGAAAGTCGATTTATGACTTGAGATAAATGATTACCCATGTTAATAAAATAATTCAAACTAAAAGAAAATGAACTCGACGCGTAAGTCAATACGACGAGAAAGAAATGTTCAACTTACGTCATTCCTTTTTTCAATCGATTACGATCGTGACGTGTTATTTTAATAATTGACTGTAGAATAGAATCATTGGTTTCAATCTGAATATGTTTATCGCAATCAATAAATGCATCGTAGAGTTGATGTTTTTCTTTGAATATTCTCTCGGTCGTACAAGCTATATAACTTTGTTCATTATTGAGAATGGATAAGTCCAGAATAGTTATGAAAAATAAGGCTTTAATTAATTGATTAAGCATATGTGCGAAGTAGACTATAAACAGAGAAAGAAAAATAATGAGGATTCAGTTGTTTCTGAAACCAACCTGCATCGCAAAGAGAACCGATCGGAGAATTCGAATATAATAAAATACGTTTATTAAGTAGAATGAGTCGAGAAAGCGGAAATATGGATGGACCGAATCGATCAATAAATATATTAAATAAGTCGTCCTGAAAGACAAAAGGAAAGTCAATCGATTAAACAGATTGTGTCAAGGTCAGTGAGACCCAAGTGTTTTGTATTGTTTTTTATGTCGCACAGAATAACTTACATAAATAGAAACAGGAACAGAAAGCGATTGATTACGATTCAAAAGAAGTTCTTTTAGACGATCGTAATTAACTGAGGTTTGGTCAAGGTATGTTCTAGAACACGAAATCAAAATTTAATTTTGACGAAACAACAAAAGATTTTCTTTTTAACGAACTGTGCTTCAGTTTGAAGAAATTGTAAATAGGATTGTATATGGAAAATCGATGATGTTAAAATGCCAACTGATTTAATACGTAAACCGCGTTGCGTATGATCAAGAAGCGTAACCGATCCAGCATCATCATCACCACCACCACGAGAGTTTCGTGATTCTTTTCGAGCGATACAAGCTAATCCATATTTATTTTCATGACGAAAATATCTAAATAAATAATCTAAATCCATATTTGCACAACGAGAAAAAAAAGCTGAATTACTCACACAAAATCTTCATGAATGTGGTGGGATCCACTAGGAATGGCTTTGTATTCGACACCCGCTAGTGACATTCTTTCTTTTTCTGGCATTTGAAATTCAATTGTATTGCCTAAAATATATTTATTAAACTATGAAATATTTGCTTTTCTCTTTTTTTTTCATGGATTCGTTTACCATATTTGATGTCAAAGGTAACGACAAATACGGCGTTAATTCTTGGTCGTCGATCATCAGCCATTAGTAAACGATCGTCACCGTCGTCATTGGTCAACAGAGCAACATCATCCTCCCCCTCAATATCCTCAGTCATATTCTTTGGACTTTATCTAAAACGAGATAAGAAATGCCAACATATATTTATGTTTGTATATTTTTATTTTCAAAACAAAAAAATAAATTTAAGTTTCACTTTTTTTTCTTCTCACGATTTTTGCTTATTCATCGTCGACGACATTGAATAAACGATGATTTGTAACGAAAACAAAATATCATGTAGACAGCACGAGACTCAGTTTTTTTTTGCTCACTGAAATCAAAATCAATTGATTAACCATTTAATTGCAGGTAACTCGAACCAATCAAATGACAAACAAAATGTGTCAAGCTTCAGCTAACGACATCTCTCCGTTTTTTCAATGTTTCTTCGAAAAAGCAAAGGATGAAATCACAGATAAATTAGATCTTTTCCTTGTATCGGCGAAAAACAAACAAACGGAAGCACGGATCGATGCAATTTGCTCAGAAAACAATGCTTCCGTTAGGTTTTCTATTATTTATATTTAATTCATAGTTTCGATCTCTAGTTTGTCAAAGAGCCGATATTAAATAAACAGCGGAGTTTTTTTGAAATTACCGAAAAAAAAACAAGTCAATAAAGAATTCTATTAAAACGCTCATTTGATACTGTTTCTGTGTATCACTAGTACATTTTACAAAAACACAAAATGTATCTATTCTTTGATCTGAAAATATGGTTTTTCCTGCTATTGATGATTATTCGAACCCAAGGTGATAGATTTGACATTGTAGGGATTTATGAATGTATTTTGATATTTAGGCTATGGATTCAATCAACCTAAGTTTTGTTCCAATGCTACATGGAAACCAAATGCAACAACGTTTGCAAATGGTGATATAGTTGGTTGCGGTTCAAATATTGTTGTTATTGATAAAAACAACACTATTTATCTGACTATCAATGGTATTAATCGGCTACAAATATGGTTCAACGGAAATGTAAATTCAGCCAAAAACATGTCTAGTGGTTTAACTGGACCTCAAGGTCTTTTTATCAGAGAAAATGGCGATATTTTTGTTGATAATGGGGCAAATTCACGGGTTGAAAAATGGACTGTGAATGCATCAAGTGGTGTGAGTGCCATGACTGTTAGTTCAAAATGTTTTAGTCTTTTTGTTGACAACAATGATGCTCTTTATTGTATGCAGCAGAGTCCTCGTAGCGTTTATAAACGATCACTTAACAGTTCTAGTCTCACTCCAACAACAGTTACTGGAGCCACATCATTTAGTAATGCACATGGAATATTTGTCGATGTTAATTTCAACTTATATATAGCTGACTATGCAAATAATCAAATTAAGTGTGTTGCAGCAGGTGCATCGACTGCAACAGTAGCCGTGGGATCATCAGCACCGGCGCCAAGAAACTTTGCACTTAATAACCCTATTGCAGTGATGCTAGATGGCAATGGATATTTTTTTATTCTTGAATATGGTAATCATCGCCTACTTGCAGAAAATTCGACTGGATTTCGATGTATAGTTGGCTGCTCGGGTGCAGGAGGTGCTGCAGCTAATCAATTAACCACTCCATACAGTTTTAGTTTTGACACGAATGGTAACATTTTTATTGCTGATCAAGGAAATTGTCGTTTTCAAAAGTTCTTTCACGAAACTAATTTTTGTGGTATAAGTTAACCATATTTCTCAATAAAAGCATATTTATTGTATCTTATAGATGAAACAACCACAACAACAACCACAACTACAATAACATCATCATCAACAACAACATTATCATCGACAACATCATCATCAACAACAACATCATCAACAACCACCACCACAACAACATCATCATCATCATCATCAACAACATCATCATCATCATCATCAACAACATCATCATCATCAACAACATCA
>ERZ778026.4429-NODE-4429-length-11023-cov-9.356856_pt1 | contig 11023 bp, 10 predicted proteins | sample MGYA00375756_ERZ778026 | MGnify/ENA primary metagenome ERZ778026 (study PRJEB29350, sample SAMN05389820) | bioreactor metagenome | isolation source: Ammonium sulfate bioreactor | place: South Africa: University of Cape Town | collected 2014-02-18 ... | reverse complement strand
TACGAGATTCAAGTGTGACTGGAGTTCAGACGTGTGCTCTTCCGATCTTCGCTCTCCCTCACACCTTCACCTCGGCAGCTCCTACGACTACAATGGCTCGTTCAACTTGGTTGTCGCCACTCTTGGTGCTTCTCCTCTCCTCTCTGGTGTTGTCGTTGGCGTTGCTGGTCCACGCCAACGAGGAGGACGCCCACTCGCACGATGACACACACGATGCCGAGCACCTCGACCTCGACACCGACGACTCTGCTGCTACTCGCAATGACACCGTCGAGCCAGTCGAAACACCTCAGCCAGTCGAGTACGAGAAGTTCGACGGCTCGCACTGGTTGATACCGCTCAACGACGCCACGTACGACTCGTTCATCGAGCACCACACGCAGGACCACGCCGTGCTGGTGTACTGGCACTCGACCGTGTGCGCTCCGTGCTCGATGTACTCGAACCAAGCGGCCGACGTGGCGTACCTCGTGCAGGAGCAGGTGCTCTTCGCGTCGGTCGACACGCACCACAACAAGGAGCTGCTGAACGCCTTCCGCATGAAGATCAAGCCCTCGTACCTCTTCTACCCGCTCGGCACCTCGAGCGCCAACGACATTGACGGCCCGCTCTACACCGACAACCCCGACACGCGCGTCTTCCTCGCCAACTACTTGCGCAACCGCGGCTTCACGCTCGAGAACGACATTGACTGGGAGCAGGTGCACCGCGAGCGCCTGGCCAACGAGGTACTGCGCGCCGAGAGCGGCACCATGCCGGTTGACTGGCACTCGACGCAAGCGATCGAGTAGTGATCGCTCCATAAAAAATCATCCATCCATCGTCGCGATTGAACAACGAATGAACGACAATCATTGGGAATAGCACGTCGTGGATGGAGTTAGAATAAGTAGAATTGCGTTGAGGTGAGGGGGTTGATGCATCGAAGTGAGAGAGTGAGAGAGCGCGAGCGGATGGGTGGATGGGTGGATGGGGGTGGCGGGCTTTACGACGTGATGCGAGTCGGGATCGCAAACTGGGCAGCGCCTTGAATGGGAGCTTGCGTGTCGGCAAACAGTTGCGGATTGGGCGTCAAGGTGCCGTCCTCCGCGACTGCGATCGGGTACGCCAGCAGATGGCCGGGGATATCGACGATCTGGTCGCCGTAGAACGCCGCGGCGTTCGACTCGCCGATGGCGCGCATCTAGTCGAGTTCGGCGTTAGTTGCTGCACGCTTCATCAGGAGAGAAAGAGAGAAAGAGATCTGACGCCTGCACGTACCAAACGAACACAATTCAAGTGCTCGGGCATCAAGAACTCGGGCATCGAGAGACCAGTGTGCTCGGCCCAGAGACTCGAGCGGAAGTGGTGGATCCTTCCGCGTGCGGCAGCGCCACGATACGCCGGCTGGAAGCCTTGGATGGCAATCTCGGTGTCACGCGTTCCACGTTGCGAGCGCTCGTTCAAGTTGGCCGAGCCGAGGATCACGTGGTCGTCGTCGACGATCATCAACTTGGCATGCACGTACACGTAGAAGCGACGCGACTGTTTGATGGCGATGGTTGTCACGAAATGAGGCGATTAGTGATATGGTTCTGGTTGCCTTGTGGTTGTGGTGGTGGTGGTGGTGGTGGTGGACCTACCTGGACCACGCGCAGGTTCTTGGGGTCGGTTGGGAGACCCGGATTGGCGGCGGTCGAACCGACCACGGTCTCGCGATTGCCCAAGCAGAAGAAGCTCAAAAAGTCGGTCGGGTGCACAAGACCGCGCCAGCCGGCCTGGTTGATGGCGCCGGCGATCATGGTGTACATCATCTCCATGGTGTTCCACTGCCAACGCAGCATCTCCTGGATGGCGCCGTCCTCGGGATAGCCCTCGGGATACATGGGCACGACAATGTAGGCCGTGACCGGAGCGTGGGCGAGGATGCTGGTCGCGATGCGACTGGCAATCTCGTACGGCACGAGTTGCTTGCAGCCCGACTCACGGTGCTGGCGCCAGTAGTAGCACGAGCCCATAAAGTACTGGTTCTCGATGTAGATGAAGCGCTGCGCATTGCGGATCATCTCGACGTACGCCTTCTGGATGCCCTGCTCCTTGGAGTCGAAGATCGAGAGCGCCGAGTTCGAGTCGATCGAGCGCACGAATCGCAAATGCCACTCGCTCGGGTGGCCCGGCGGATACGCGAGGTCGCCCTGCGGCGGCAGGAACAACGGCTCGGCCGGCTGGAACAGGTGCACATGGTGGAGGCCTTGCTTGGCCCAACGCTGCTGGAAGTTCGCCAGCACGTCCCAAGCTGCAGCGCCCTCGACCTTATGATAGCGAGAGTGCGAGAGAGAGATCGAGAGTGAGATCGAGGCTCCTGATGCAATGCATTGAATGGCCGAACGTACCCACGAATGAATGTCGTGCCACGGCTGACGCGGACCGAACTCCTGCTTGATCTCATCGCCCCATCCTTGGTACCAATCGTTCAGATGCAAGGTGCCCAAGGTGCGGAACAACGAATGACGCGGCGAGTCGAAGCGACCTCCGGTCAAGTCGAGGCCGCCGACGAACGCCGTCACACGGCGCACGTTCGGGAAGGCCGACGGCACATCGAGGATCACCGACTTTTGATGATGCGTCCACTCGAATCGCTGCAGCCAACAGCTCTGTTAGCATCAGCATGTGTGTCTCACGTGCTCCACAGGAAAGGCGTACCGAGCCAACGCCCTCGCCCTCACGGTACGAGAGCTTCACCACGACGTTCGAGTCCTTAAAGTAGTTGGAGGTCTCCTACTCTCATCGTATGCACGGCGCACAATCAACCGCAATCCAGCGCCATCGATGGAGCGAGAATGCGCCAGCTGTCTGTCGATCGTACCTCGTCGCCAGTGTGCATGATGCCCGCAGCGACCGTGACGCCCATAGCGTCGACCGACGTGGCGTCGTTCCAAACGTGCACCACCACTTGGCAGCCATGAGAAGCCTTGTACTTGAGCAGCTCGCCGATCGTCATGGCGCCCGAGGGCGGCGGCGGAACTGCGTTGTACACGAGCGTCGTCCACGCTCTCTCGATGAGCCAGTGTGATTCGATTGGTTGGTTGGTTAGTTGGATGGATGATGATGCGTACGCATGGGATCCGAGGGCCAGATCTCCCTGCCACCTCGCAACATGGTGATGTTGGTCATGACCGACCAGCCAGTGATGAAGACGAAGTAGCGAGCGTTCAGGATGGCGCTGGTACCACACACACACACCAGGTCAGCCTCCCATCGAGCCATCGAGCCAGCCAACCGTGGTGCGCGCGGTTTGTACGCACGAGTAGATATCCTCCCAACAGCTGCGCGGGCCGAGCCAAGCCTCGCCCTCGGCGGCAGACAGGTGTTGCACCGGCGAGTCCTCACCGCAGTGCGCGTCTTGGTACAGCGTCAGGTTGCAGCCCTGCACCACAGCATTCACGCGCGCATATCACGGCGCTCGAGCCAGAATGAGTCGATGCACGTTGTGGAGATGTTCCAGTAGCATGTACGTACGGTATGCCACGGGAACTGGCTCGCCTTGAGGTCCTCATAGGTCGGAGCCTTGGGCGGCTTCACCATCTGCTCTCACATGCACCAGCGAATCAACGCCCCAATGAATATCCACATCCAAATCGCTATCTATCTTGATGTCTCTGCTTGCTGTCCGTACCTCTTGGACGCTGTGAATGATTCCAGCCATGGGTTGAGTGAGTGCAGTGGAAGAGCGCAACGAGTAACGGAGAGCAGACCACGAGCAGCAGCAGCGGCGGCGAGCAGGCAACGAACGAATGAATGACGAGAGGCAGCCGACACTCGTGGTATCTATCTCTCACGCAGTGCCCGAGTTGGTGGTTAGATGGTTTGGTTGATTGGTCTCTCTCTTGCGATGGATAACGAACAAGTAGTTATGCTCTTCATTATGATGATGATGATACAACAATAGCAGTAAAAGCAAAGAGAACGGATTCCGCAGGAGAATACACAGATACATGGATAGATGGATGGATAGATGGATGACTCTCTTATCGTGAACCAGTACGAGCACGCTTCTCGGGACGTGCCAAGACTCGATAGGCGAGCCTCTTGGTCGACGGATCGTACTCGATGTTGACTTGTGAGTAGTCGAGCAACTGGTCCGAGAGGATCATTCGCGAGAGGTTGGTCGAGATCTCCTTCTCAATGTAACGGCGCAGCGGACGAGCGCCGTAGGCCGGATCGTAGCCTTGCTGCAGGACAAAGTCGAGTGCCGAGTCGTGGAGCTTGAGCGAGATCGAGCGCTTGTCGAGGCGGGCCTGGAGTCCGGCGAGTTGCATGTGCACGATGGAGGCGAGGTGCTGGCGCGAGAGCGGCGTGAAGATGACAATGTCGTCGAGGCGGTTGAGGAACTCGGGTCGGAAGTGCTGTCGCACGGCGTCCATGACCTGGCGGCGGGCGCTCTCGGGAATGGCGAAGGCGGCGTCGGCGATGCCCGAGAGCGACGAGGCCGAGGAGGCGGCGGCGTCGAGCAGCACGCGCGAGCCAATGTTCGAGGTCATGATGATGATGGTGTTGGTAAAGTCGACGGTGCGGCCTTGCGAGTCGGTGAGGCGGCCGTCGTCGAGCACCTGCAGCAGCACGTTCCACACCTCGGGGTGTGCCTTCTCGACCTCGTCGAACAGCACGACCGAGTAGGGCTTGCGGCGCACGGCCTCGGTGAGCTGGCCGCCTTGCTCGTGGCCGACGTAGCCGGGCGGCGCGCCGATGAGGCGCGAGACGGCGTGCTTCTCCATGTACTCGCTCATGTCGATGCGCACCATGTGCTTCTCGTCGTCAAAGAGCTCGTTGGCGAGCGCCTTGGCGAGCTCGGTCTTGCCGACACCGGTCGGGCCGAGGAAGAGGAACGAGCCGGTGGGTTGGTTCTCGCGACCGAGGCCGGCACGCGAGCGCAGCACGGCCTCCGAGACGGCGTTGACGGCCTCGTCCTGGCCGACGACATGCTTGTGCAGCTGCTCGGTGAGCAGCAGCAGCTTCTCGCGCTCGGTCTGCGTCAGCTTCGAGACCGGAATGCCGGTCCAGCGCGAGACGGCCTCGGCAATCTCCTCGGGTCCGACGGTCTCGGACAGCAGCGAGCCGGAGCCCGAGCCCTCGGCGGCGGCCGCGGCGGCCGCGGCGTCGTTCTCCTCGAGGCACTGCTGCAGCTCGCGCTCGAGGTTCGGGAGTCGGCGGTACTGGAGGTCGGCGACGACTGCGAGGTCGTAGCGACGCTGCGCCTCGGCGATCGCGACGCGCACGGCCTCAATCTCCTTGCGCAGTGCCGCGATACGGTCGACGCGCGCCTTCTCGCTCTGGTAGCGCGCCTCGAGCACCGAGAGGTCCTCCTTGACGCGCGCCAGCTCGGCCTGCACGTCGTGCAGTCGCTGCTGCGACGCCTCGTCAATGTCCTTCTCGCTCTCGAGCGCCGTGGCCTCGACCTCGAGCTGCATCTTGCGGCGCGTCAGCGTGTCGATGGCCTCGGGCTGCGAGTCGAGCTGCACGCGAGTGTTGGCACACGCCTCGTCGACGAGGTCGATCGCCTTGTCGGGCAGGAAGCGCTGCGTAATGTAGCGCGCCGAGAGCTCGGCCGCGCACACGAGCGCACGGTCGAGGATGCGCACACCGTGGTGCGTCTCGTAGCGCTCCTTGAGGCCACGCAGGATCGAGATCGTGTCGGCCACCGACGGCTGCTCGACCTGCACCGTCTGGAAGCGACGCTCGAAGGCCTTGTCCTTCTCAATGTGCTGGCGGTACTCGTCGAGCGTCGTGGCGCCGATGCAGCGCAGCTCGCCGCGTGCCAGCATCGGCTTCAGGAGGTTGGCGGCGTCCATGGCACCTTCGCTCTTGCCGGCACCGAGCACCGTGTGCAGCTCATCGATAAAGAGAATGATGTCGCCCTCGGCCTCCTGCACCTCCTTGAGCACGGCCTTGAGGCGCTCCTCGAACTCGCCACGGTACTTGGCGCCGGCCACCAGCGCTCCCATGTCGAGCTCGATCACGCGGCGGTCGCGCAGGCTCTCGGGCACGTCGCCGCGCACGATGCGCTGCGCCAGGCCCTCGACGATCGCCGTCTTGCCGGTGCCGGGCGAGCCGAGCAGCAGCGCGTTGTTCTTGGTGCGGCGTGACAGGATGCGAATCACGCGGCGGATCTCGTTGTCGCGTCCGATCACCGGGTCGAGCTTGCCCTCGCTCGCCGCCTTGACGAGGTCGCGGCCGTACTTTTCGAGAGCCTCATACTGCGACTCGGCCGACTCGCCTTGCACCGTGTGCTTGCCGCGCACGGCCGCCACGGCCTCGTCGATCTGCTCGGCCGTCAGCGACGCTCGCGACAGGGCGCCCGCCACGTCCTTGTCGCGCACCACGGCGCGAAGCAGGTGGTCGACCGCGAGGTGCGAGTCGCCGAGCTTCTTTTGGAACTGCTGCGCCTGGGTGATGACGGCAATCAGCGCGCGGTTGGGCGACGGAGCCTCGGGAGGAGCCGGATCCTGGCTCGGCAGTCGGCCCATGGCATTCGCGACGTGGCGCTCGACGTCCTTGCTGTTGCGTCCGGTCTTTTCGATGATACGTCGAGTGAGTCCCTCAGGATCGGCCAACAAGGCATGCGCCAGATGTAACGGTGAGAGAGTCGTGTGTTGAAAGTCCTTGGCTGTTTGTTGCGCGGCCGCAATAGCCTCGCGGGTCTTCTCGGTCCATTCCTTGGGATTAAGCGACATGATGTGGAGAGGAGAGAGTAGAGAGTGGTGTGGTGTGGTGGTGTGGTGTGGTGTGGTGGTGTTGTGTGAGTGTGAGGGGAAGTTGTGGATAATGCTGAACCTTGCTGGCCTCGGGCTTTAAATCGCGGCCTGCCGGACGACGAGCGACGGAGCGGCGGATATTGCGCGAGATTCGCAGTATCTCTCCACGATATGCGCGGGATTTTCCGCGGAAATTCGCACCCCTCTGCTCCTGCTGCTGTTCCGGTCCCAAGGATACCTCGCGCTGTGGTCGGGTTGGTGGCCCTGAGCGCAGTGGTCTCGTTATCGCGCTCGTTCGAATAACTCCTGCGCCCACTCCGGTGCTTGGGCTACGAACGACCACCGCTCGGAAGAGTACCGTGCTGCGTGTAGGCACATGGCGAGCGGTCCGTGTTGCTGCTGTGGCTCGCGGCACTCGCGGCAGAGATCGTCGCGGTGCTCGTCGGCCACCTGCTCCGTCACTGCGACGTGCTGCGTGATGCGTTCGAGCAACTGTTGATCGAGTTGCTGGTGCACCATTTGTGCGCCCGTCTCATTGGTGGTCGTGGTGGTGGTATACAGCGGATCGCCGACGATGCTATGGCCTGTCCTCTCCGCGTGAGTCGTTGTGTCGCCGTCACCGAACGCCTTGGCTCATTCACGTACCGATCGATGATAGATGCACGCGAATTTGATGCGTTCGACCCGTGAGTGGTTGACCTACATGCGCCCACCAACGGTGCTGTTAACCACCGAGCGATCTTGGCTTGCGAGCGCGCGTGTGACTCTCGTACACTGCACAAGCGACGTTATGCCATCGTCGGCAATGTACTCGACCACGGTCGATGATGGCTTGCCAAGCTCATGGTCGACTCGACATGGAAGCCTGCCAGTCTTGTCGACCCAGATCGGCGAGTCTATCAGGAACGGACCGTCCTTCCTACGCGACGACAGTTCGCCATCAACAATACACCGAACGATACAACGAACGAACCGAACGTACCGCTCGAGAACGCCGTAGACGCGCGCATAGTACTGCTTGGTGACCTTGCCTGTTTGTATCATGCGCGCAAGCTCCTCTGCTGCCTCGTTCGATCGTCCGAATAGCACGACGCCACTCGTCAGGCGATCCAATCGATGCGCCGCTGCACCCATGCCACGCACGTTGCACTTCTTAGTACCAAACAACTCGAGAGCACGCGTGCTTGACGCCGCACTATGCTCGTACGATATAGCGCCGCGATGCCATGGTCGCGAGCGAGCATGAACGTGAGCGTGTTGTGTCGATAGCGCCCGCACGGATGCACCGGCACCGAGGCCGGCTTGTTGACCGCGATCACCGAGTCGCTGACGGCAAGCAGCTCGATCGGCTGTGCCGCTACCGCAAGCTCATGCCGATGGATCGTGTGCTTGACGACGTCTGCCTCGCGCACCGTGTAGTCGCTGCCGACTTGGCGGTCGTTCACCAGGATGCGTCCGCTGTCGACTGCTCGTGTCTGCATCGACGAGGTCAGCACCGCACGAGGTGGCGCGTGCTGCTGGCCAGCGACTCGCACACACGTACGTAGTATGCGGCATCCTGCGCGAGGAACTCGTGCGTAAGCACGTCGATCAACGACCGATTGAACCAGCGAGCCTTGGCGCGCACGGCGAACTCGAATCGATACGGCACGACCCAGCGCAGGCCGTGGCGTACGATGATCGAGGTCTCGGCCGTGGTCGCGAGCAACTCGGCTACCGCCGCCTCGCGTCGTTGGTGCAGTTCGAGCTCGCGCTGTTCGCGACGTCGCTCGCGCCCGCTCTTTGGACGCTCAGAGTGAGGAGTGGCCGTGATGCTTGCGCTCACAACACCTCGCCGCAGTGGCACTGTTGGAGCCCAATGTTTAGTGGGTTGGGAGGTTGGTTGGGATTGGGAGCAGGATCGAAATGAGGCGCTGCTGCGCGATCTCGCTCGCTCACTCTTGGCACCTATGTGACCGCACGCTACTTCAGATTCCCATGCTTGCTGAGCCTGTACAACCTACATGCGTGCGGATGCTACATTGTATTCACTACGGCGCAGTCGTCAACACGCCACTGCTGCGGAGCGAGGCCCTCGAGTTGCAATGTGACACGATGTGGCTGCAACTGTACCTTGCCGACACGAACTTTGTCCGAAGCCCTGAGAAGCCTCTGCCGGCCTCCTACTTTCTATGCTGCCTACGAGCAGACCAACGCCAGCGTGCGATCGAGGCGCAGACCGCAGAATCGATCGTCTAGCGCACCGGGCCGTTGAGTGAGTGGCAGGGGTATTTATAGCACGCGTGGCGCAGTTGGTAGTGCAACTCTGCGCCAGCGCGAACCGGTCTCTCTCTCTCACTCTCTCTCTCTCTCTCTCTCTCTCTCTCTCTCTCTCTTTCACTCTCAGAGTAACTCACTCAACCAAAGTGCAATCTTCTCGTTGTTGTCACGATTCCATTCAACGATGGTGGATTGGATCTCGATATCACGCTGCGCGGCAGGTGAGGAGCATCGTTGATTGGTTGGCCCATTGATCCGTTAGCGCAACCTCTGGAAAAGTCAGTAAGCGCCAGGAAAGTTCCCAGCCGCAGGATACACCCAACGCGCTCCCACTCTTCCGCACTCGCTCCCTCGCCCTCCTCCTCCCCCCGCTCCCACCTAGCCATGGCGCGTCTCACTGTCACCGCGTCTACGATGACCACCACCACCACCGCCACGTGGTTGTCGTTGGTTTTGGTGTTGGTGTTCGTTGTGAGTGTCTCCGCGCAACAAACGTACACTCTTGATGTGTTCGACGTGCCGCAGACCACCATCTCGCTGCGCACCGCTGGTGTAGCGAGCATCTTCAACTGTTCTCCCTCCAAGACTAGCACGCCGACTCTCGCTGGCGGCATTCGCAAGCTCCAGCTCTCGGCTCCTGCCGGTACCAACACTGGCAACTCGGTTCAGCTTGGCGTGTTCATCCCCAACGGCCAGCCCACAGCGCCAAACGGCGTGCAGTCGGCCAACAACAACCTCAAGAGCCCGACGTTCCAAGTCTTGTACCGGCTCGATGGCGACACGGCTCTCTGTTCGTTGAGCTCGCTCAACTCTCAGTCGCAGAATCCCATCCTCAGGGATGTCAACAACCTCAATATCAATCTCCAGACCATCGGAGCGTACGCGTTCCACTTCAACGCTCTGGGCGATGTGGTGCCCAACCAAGTAACAGTAACCATGTACTCTCCCACTGGAGTGTGGATGGCGCAATCGAACCCGATCACCGTCGTCGAGACCGGTCAGAATCCAACGTTCTCGCTCTTCACGTTGAACTTCTCGGACTCGACCAAGTGGACTTCAGGATCGCGCTTCACTGGCACCGTGGGAGCGATCGAGCTCTCGTGGCCCGAGCCCGCCAACCTCCAGTTCGCCATCAACCAGGTGCAGTTCCTCATCGCTCCCACGGGCTCGATCGGAGCCACGGTCTTTGTTGACTGCGGCTGCGATGGCTACCACGCTGGATCGGGCGACCGACTCGAAGCGGGAGTTGTCGTCAAGCTCTCGATCGGCGGCACTCGTTGCACATCATCGACGCAATCCCAGATGACCTCGTCGACTGGCACCATGGTCTTCTCGAACCTTCCTGGAGGATGCACCTACACGCTCTCGGTGTCGGGTCTCAATCTCTGCTCCAACTCGCCTTCGTCCCAAGCCGCTCAGTTGGGCGGTTCGGTCAACTTTGCCATCCAAGGAACTCCTGGACAGTTGTCGATCCCTCCCTCAACGACCGTCCTGTGCGGCAGCGACACATCTCCCACCGCGACGGGCGCAGCGACCATCGCCGGTGGCACGTGCGCAGGCGCCACTCCCTCCTTCACCGACATGGTCACGTTCCCACGATGCACGGCTCCAGGAGGCACGATTCAAGTGATCTCGCGAGCGTGGAGCGGAGCTGGCTCCATTCAGACCCAAACCATCACGGTGGCGGATCGCAAGGAGATCAGCGTCTCTTCGTGGCAACAGAACGTCGTCATTCCGTGCGACGCTTCTCCGACATCGGCTCCGAGTCCCACGTTCACCAGCTGCACGGCAGTGGGAGTGGCGGTCTCGACTCAGGCATCGAACAACTGCACTCTTGCAGGACCATGCACTGCAGTGACTTACAAGGCTACCGACCAATGCGGCAACACCGCGTCACGCACGCAGTATGTGGTTGAAGATTGTGCCTCGATTGTCAACTGCCGCTTCATTTGCGATGATGACGACCCAGCCAATCCACCAACTTGCTCGATTTCCGTTCAAGGTTCGTTGATAATCACTCACTCGCGATATCT
>ERZ778026.4420-NODE-4420-length-11046-cov-10.469930_pt1 | contig 11046 bp, 9 predicted proteins | sample MGYA00375756_ERZ778026 | MGnify/ENA primary metagenome ERZ778026 (study PRJEB29350, sample SAMN05389820) | bioreactor metagenome | isolation source: Ammonium sulfate bioreactor | place: South Africa: University of Cape Town | collected 2014-02-18 ... | reverse complement strand
AGTTGAGTGATGAACTCACGGTAGGTCGAAGCAGACGCACGCCACGCCATATCTCCAGCACACTCTGAGTGAGGTAACGAGCAGCAACTACGAGAGCAGAGCACAAGCACGAGCACCAACAGCAAGCGAGAGCCACACAGCATACACGAGTGAACGAGCGAATGAACGAATGAAGGCGAGAGTGGTCGCGTTGCTGTTCTTAACAACCGCGCACCAATCATCGAATCCTGCACGATTGTTCTCCAAGATTTATAACACAATCCAATATTCTATCTATCTATCCATCCATCTATTGGTGATCAACAAGTGCGTGGTTTCGAGTGTAGAGTGGGCAGCTGTTGAACGGCCCAGCTCGCGGTCTTTGGGCCTGCTTACGAGCTCTGGATAGTGCTGGCGCGTTTGAGCGTACTCTCGCAGGCTCGGCGCTTGGCATCGTAGACGGCGATCTTTCGCTGCGAGTCGGCGAGTGCCGTCAGCAGGAAGGCCTTGCGGTCGGTGGTCGACTCGGCACGGTTCGCCTCTCCCGAGAGATTGAGCTGCACGAGCTCGGCCTCGTAGTCGGTGACCTTCTTGGTCTCGGCTTGCACGAGCGACGCGTACACCAGCTGGTCCATACCGGGCCGCAGCAGCGGGTCGCTGGCGAGCTGCTTGAAGGCCGATTGCAACAGCGGCGAGCCGGCAAAGATGCGCATCTCGCCGTTGTGCGACGGCACCATGATGAAGAGGTTCGAGCGCACGAGCGAACGCAACGGCGTGCTGTTGCCCTTGAAGATCGAGAACAGCACGTCGTCGTAGCTGAGGTCGGCGTGCTCGGCCATCTGCACGATCAGCTGCCACAGTTGCGCGTTCGTGCAGTCGAGCTTGACCGTGCCCGAGAACATGGCGTCTCGCACGCGATTGCACGAGACCGTGAGCATCTCTTGCACGGCGTCCTGTGGCGACTGGCCGCCCTGGATGCGGCGCAGCAGCGCGCGCAGGTCGGTGAAGCGTCCGCCCAGTACGCGCAGCGTCTCGACCACCTCGGGTGCGAGCTCCGAGCCGAGTTGCTGTCCGATGGTCGAGACCGCCGTATCGAGCGACACGTCGCCGAGCACGATCTCGTCGATGGCCGCCGTCGGAATGACCTCGTGCAGCCCGCCCTCGGCCTCGAAGGTCGAGTCGGCGACGAAGATGACGCGCGCCTTCTGCGAGCGCGTGACGTACGCCGCCCATTGCATCAGCATCTTCATGAAGCCCTCGTGCTTGTTCTTGTTCTCGACCGTGAAGCCGTCGATGATGATCAACGGCTCGGGATCCTTGATCTTGGCCACCGAGGCCGAGAGGATGTCGAGGATCTTGAGAATGTTGGTGGTCTTGGTGGTGACGGCGGCCTTTCCTGCTCCGGGCGTGAAGGCATCCATCAATGACGTCATCCACGAGATGAAGCCAAAGGCCGGGAAGAATCTGGTGCACAACGACCATCATCAACAACAACAACAGCAACACCGCCAACAACAACACCAACTCTTTGCGTCGATCACGTACCCCACCGATCGAGCAAACTGCTTGATAAAGTCATCCTCACCTCGCTCGAGCATTCGCGCAAACTTGAGCTCGAGAACATTGGCCGATTGATACTCGCGAGCCTTGCGTGCAAACTCCGAGGTGCCGGAGCCCGGGGCGCCGCGAATGTAGAGAATGCTGCCCGGTGGCTGCGCGACCCACAGGCGCAACTTCTCCTCCTCGACCTGGCGCTCACCGAGGCGCGCACTCAGCGAGCTGGCGGCGTTCGTGCGCAGGAAGCGCGTCGCACGCTCGCCGAGGTCCGAGATCCACCGCACGCTCTCGTAGTCCTTGAAGGCGAAGCGGCCGGTGATCTTGGCCGTGCAGAAGAAGGTGCGCAGCGGATCAAAGACCGCGATCGACACGATCGCGAGCAGGAAGCCCACCAGCGCAACGACGAGGCGCGGGTTCTTCTGGATCCACGGCTCGATCCAGCCCGGCACGGCCTCGTACGAGATGCGCATCATCGAGAGACCCTTGCGCTCGTACTCGGACTCGGGCGTCGGTGCGTTGAGCTCGACGATCGCGCGGTGCAGGCAACTGCGCGCCGCGATGGCGCCCTGTCGGCGCTGGAAGCGCGCGATCGCGACGCGTGGCAGGCCGTCCTTGGCCACCGTGGGCGAGACCGAGAGGTCGTACAGGCGGCCGTAGTGGCGCAGGCGCTCGAACAGCCGCTCCTGCAGCTGGCGATCGTTCGCCAGCGGCCCGTCGACCTCGATGCGCAGGTGCACCGACGGATGGATACCACGCAGGTCCTCGAACCACGGAATGCCGAGCACGCGATGGAGGCGCACCGGCTCGAGCGAGAACGGCGTGCGCAGAGGATCGTTCTCGAGCCGTCGCCGCATGCGCTCGAGCATGCCCTCGATGCCACCGAAGCCCGGCTTCGCCTCGACCGTCAGGTAGACGCCACCGTCGCGACTGCGCACGACGCGGTTCAGCACCTCGATGCCGGGCTCGGCCGAGATCATGGCCGCGACCTCTCGCGCGATCGCGTCATTGTTGAAGAAGCGATAGCGCAAATCCCACCAGCTGGTCTTGATCGGTCCGATATTCGAGACCCACAGCACGCCGAGTTCGGGCTCGACGTCCGAGAGCGGGTTCTTCTCGAGTGTAGACTTGCCGCTCGCGACCGCCGTCTCTGCCTCGACTGCCGCCGTGGCCGCATCGGTCGAGGCCGAGCGATGATTCGAGTGAGAGTGAGAGTGCAACAATGTCGTCGTCGTTGTTGTTGTTGTCGTGGTGGTGCTAGGGCGTACACCAAGAGCAGTACTCGCACGGCGTATCGGTATCGTGCAGTACTGAGCATGAGGCATGGTCGGCGTGCCGCGGAATGTGGTGGCTCGCGTGCTGGCGCTGTCGCCGTTCAACAGCGCCACGGCACTCGGCTGCAACATGGAGCGAGTTCGATGGAACAGCAGTTGTTGCAACATTCGACCACCACCACTGCCACTAGCACTGCCGGTGGCGCTGGTTACGGCCGCACCGACCAGCAGCCTCGAGCCCACCAGGTGACGCAGCATTCGCTCGTGTGGTCTCGGTCGGTCACAGCTCCGGCAGCGTGCGTGCGTGTGTGGGATGGTGTGATGATGACGATACCAAGAAACAACGAGACCGCTGAGACTTTCGTCTCCTCTCGCCGAGTGGCGGTTTCGCTTTTTCCTCGTCGCCTCCTCTCGCCAGCACCTCTCGCTCCTCTTCTTCGCACTCTCGAGGCAAGGAGCTGAGATCTTGATCGTAGGTAGTTGGGAACGTGCGCCTTGGACGAGAGTGCAACAGTAGTCTTGGCAAGATGGTGTTGGGAGATCTTGGTTCGCGCATCTCGGGTGCGCTGCACCGCATGGCGAAGAGCACCGTGATCGATGACACAGTCGTCGATGAGATGCTCAAGGTACGCACACAGCTCGCGTGGCTCGTGGCTCGTGGCTCGTGGCTCGTGGCTCGTGGCTCGCCAACAACATCGTCGCTATCTCTGTCGTATCTCTTCGATGGCGTGTGTGGTCGGATTCTCACCACACCACTACCACCGGCTCGAGTAGGAGATCGGCAACGCGCTCATGGCAGCCGACGTCAGCTTCAAGCTCGTGATGGAGCTGCGCAAGAACCTCAAGACGCGCATCTCGCTCGAGGAGATGGCCACCGGCATGAACAGGCGCAAGGCCATCCACAAGGCGGTGTTCGACGAGCTTTGCAAGCTGATGGACAGCGGCAAGAAGCCGATGAAGCCGGCGCGCAGCAAGCCGAACGTCATCATGTTCGTCGGCTTGCAGGGCAGCGGCAAGACCACCACGGTCGCCAAGCTCGCCAAGTACTACAAGCGCACCGGCTGGCGTACGTGCATGGTGTGCGCCGATACCTTCCGTGCCGGTGCCTTTGACCAGTTGCGACAGAACGCCATCAAGATCAAGGTCCCATACTATGGAAGGTGCGTGCGAGCATGCATTCCACTCGCTCGCTCGTGCATTCATCTCGAACACTCGCTCATGTGTGCGTGTGTGCGTGCGTGCGTATGTCGTTGTAGCGAGTTTGAGACCGATCCGATCCGCGTCGCCGAAGAGGGTGTCAACTTGTTCAAGGAGGAGGGTTTCGAGATCATCATTGTCGACACGAGTGGTCGCCACAAGCAAGAGGAGGGCCTGTTCGAGGAGATGGAGCAAGTGGCCGCCGCAGTGGTATGTGGCCGTCTGTGTGCATATGCCACCTGTTGTGTGCATTCTCGTCAATGCTCGCGAGAGCGAGGCGCTCTGGTTCCGTGCTCTTGTTCGGTCATTGATGATGGCGCTGGCACAACGAAACAGAAACCCGACACCGTGATCTTCGTGATGGATGCTTCGATTGGTCAAGCAGCATACGACCAAGCTCTTGCGTTCCAGCAGCGCGTGGATGTCGGAGCCGTGATTCTCACAAAGATGGATGGTCACGCAAAGGGAGGTGGTGCCCTCTCAGCGTACGTCTCTCTCGCTCTCTCTCTCTCTCTCTCTCTCTCTCGCACTCTCTCGCACTCTCTCGAGTAGACCCTGATTGCACAAATGTCGTGGCCTGCCGCTTGGCACATGTGCAGTGTGTCTGCGACGCAGAGTCCCGTGATCTTCCTCGGACTTGGAGAGCACATGGATGACCTCCAGCCGTTCTCGACCAAGTCGTTCGTCTCGAAACTGCTTGGCATGGGAGATATCGAGGGCTTGATGCAGACGATCGGCAGCGTGGTCAAGAAGGTCGACCAGGGCGAGATGATTGCGCGCATCCAGCAAGGCCAATTCTCGCTGCGCGACATGTACGAGCAGTTCGAGAACATTATGCAGATGGGCCCGCTCAACCAAGTCATGGAGATGGTTCCGGGCATGAGCCAAATCCTCAACTCCAACAACCTCAAGGGTCTCGACAGCGGCGCCAAGTTGAAGATCTACATGACCGTCATGGACAGCATGACTGACGATGGTATGGCCAATGTCTGAGAGAGAGCGAGCGAGCGAGCGATACATCACACCCAACTCATCACGAGAGCACGTACGCAGAGCTCGACGACGACACGCTGCTCACGACTCCCAAGAAGGGCCGTGACACGCGCATCATTCGCATCGCTCGTGGCTCGGGTCGGTCACTGCGCGAGGTCAACGAGCTGCTCGACCAGTTCAAGCACTTCCAAAAGATCATGAAGAAGATGAAGGGCCTCAAGGTCGGAAAGGGCGGCAACATTGCGCCGCGCAACATGAACCAGATCTCGAGCATGCTCCCCGCTGGCTTGGTCAAGCAGATGGGCGGTACGTCGTGTGCCATCACTGCCGCACCACCTCCTCCTGCACCAACGCCTTCGCCTACTAACAGTGCGCAATGCAACTCCACGACACCAACCACCCAACAGGCATGAGCGGAGTGCAGAACATGATGAAGAGCATGGGCGGATTCGACATGAGCAAGCTGATGGGCGGCCGTGGCGGAGAGTAAGCCCGCTCTCTGAACCTTCCTACTGTCCATTGTCCCCCGAAATACACCATCCCAATACATATCCCATCCCATCCCAATACCCATCGATCAGCAAAGCATCTGGCGAGAGACACACTCGGCGTTGACTGGCGGCGACCGGCGCAGCGTCGGCACGGTCGTGGTGCGGCTGGAATCGCTCTGGAAATGCGAACAAAAGAGAGAGCCGCGCTGGTCCTTCATCTCTCCGCTCTCCCTGCCTCACTCACACTCTCCTGCTGCTGCTGCCAGTGCCACTTGCTCGCTGTACCTCACGCCTCACCATCTTGGTACCTCTGTACGCGGTTGCTTGCTTGATATCGTTCATTGCTTTGCGGCAGAGTGCGCCAGGTTGCGCCGCCGCTGCCGCCGCCGCCATATGGAGATACCGCTCACAGTGGGAAAGAGCATCGACTGGCGCAGACCTGTGTTGGCTCTCGCGTCCGGCACTCTGTTCTCGAACGATGCCTCGGGTCCTGAAGCACGCGTACGAGCGACAGCTGTTGCGCTGCAGCCTCGTACGGGAGGCGGGCTCGTGCTCGCGCCTGCGTTCGGCACCTTCGAGCCACCAACACACCAACTCCACGCCTTCACCGAGCACCATCCTCCTCCTCATCTGCTGAACGATGGCGCCCTGAACCCCAGCACCAGCACCAGCACCAGCACCACTGCCAACACGAGCGCTGCGAGTGATCGCTATGATGCATGGCAACAGCTCGCGACGTATCCCGTCGCATCCGCAACGAGTTCGAGCTCCACCTTCGTGCCAACCGCCGACAAGGCTGCTCCTGCTCGAGCCCAACCTGTTGCGCAACAACAGCAACAACAGCAACAACAGCAACAACAACAACAACAACAGTGCCAGATACTTGTGCCACCGATGGAGTCTGGCAGCTGTGCCGATACGCCATCGAAGGCAGCCCTCACGAGCGATGGCCATCAGTGGAAGAAGTACGGCCGCAAGACCGTCAAGGGCAACGTGCATCCTCGCTGCTACTACAAGTGCCGCTACCCCGGCTGCGACGTCAAGAAGACCATGGAGACGCAGCTGGTCGGCGCCAAGCTCGTGACGAACGTGAGCTATACCGGTGAGCACAACCATCCAGCGCCACAGCTGTCGCGAGCAACTGCGCGAGACCATGCCGAGTTCCAAGCCTTGGTCAAGGAGTACACGTCTGTGGTACGCGCCAGCGAACGAGTGAATGCCCGAATGCGCGAACGAGCGACGAGGCCATTGGCAAGTGGATGGCTAACTCTCGCGAATGTACGTACGTGTGTCAGAATCCCGCCAATGTGGAAGCTACCACCTCGAGCCACAAGGCCATCTCTCCGCGCTTCATCATCGAGATTCCAAACGACGTCGATGCTCAAGTCGATGGCTTCCTGTGGCGCAAGTATGGCCAGAAGAAGGTATTCGCATCGTGCCACAATGGTGCTCGTGCCACTCGCTTACTCATGCGAGATCGGCAGGTCAAGCAAAACTCCAATCCGCGCAGCTACTTCAAGTGCACGGCGCCGCGATGCAACGTCAAGAAGCAGGTCGAGCAGTGCTTGGAGTCGGACAAGCGCATCTGCATCTACGACAATCGCCACTCGCACGACGTACGAGCGCCCGGTTCTTCCAAGATTCACGATGTGGTGTTGCTCGCGGAGCAGTACGTTCGCTCGACCTCGACCTCCTCGCTCGTGTCGTCCTCATCGACTCCAAGCGTGGTCGGTGTCAAGCGATCTTCCTCGACTGCCAGTCTCTCGAGAAGCGCCGTAGGTGCCACCCCGCCTCGTCACTTGCATTCATTCGCTTGCCAATCGGCGAACTCACGCGTTGCATTGCAGTACTCGCCTGCCAAGAAGAGGCGCATTAGCGACGATGACGATGACGATGACAACGACAACGACAACGACAGCGAAACGGATGACGACGACCAAGACGATGGCAGCAGCGGTGCCGAGTTTGCCGGCCTCTACGCAGACACCGCCTCATTACTATTCTCGCGCGCTGCTGCGATGCAGCCGACGTTTGTACAGAGCACCACCAGCACCACCAGCAGCAGCATGATGCCGATGCGCCACCGGCCACCAGTGCGGCCATCGTTGATCTTCGAGCCACCTGCCAGCATCTCGCTCACCATCAACCGACAAGGCTCGCTCCACTCGAACGAGAGCGACAGTGGCGAGCAGCAACCAATCGCTGATAGTCGCTGGTAGTGTTGTAGATCCACCGCTGGCACGCGCAACGCAAAAAGTTCTCGCTTGTACAGGTTTGAATGCATCATATATTTCTATTGATTGAAGCTATTCGACATACAAGCAAGCGCACCTACATTCACATTCATTACAAACAAACAAACACAAACAAACAAACACAAACAAACAACCCTCGTTCGATGCAGCTCCTTGTGTTAGAGATCTGGCGAATCGACCGGCACACTACTGGCAATGTGGAGATACTGCAGAATGACGTGCATGCGCTGCTTCAGCATGAGATGGCCACTTGACAAGTGCGTAATGTCAATGTTCTCGACTCCATCGCACGCGACAGGAGCGATGCCCGCCACCTGGCCCATGACGTTCGCCGTGCGACACAGCACTGCCAGTACCCAATCCGAGGTGCAGTAGGCGTTGACCAAGCGGCCGGCCACAACGCGTCGCACTGGTGCCCAGCGCTCGGGGTTGCCGGGCACGGCCGAGCCGATGAGGAACACGTTCTCGACGATGCCCTCGCCGTTGGGCGCCGCGGCCAGCTCCTCGAGACACCGAAAGATGAGCGCCGACGCGTGCGCGAAGCCGATCAACGTCACGGGCCGGTTGCCGTGTGCACGCGAGAGCAGCGCCGCCGCGAGGAGCTTGCCGCATCGGCGAGCTTGCGTCGAAACGACGGTCCACGGGTTGGTCATGACGTTGGTGATCGAGGCCGCCGTGACCGGCAGCATCAGCGAGCCGTAGACCGAGGCGACGGCGGCGCTGCAGAGGCGTGTGATGCCAATGTCGACCACCTTGCCGGCGACGACGTTGGTCAGCATGCCGACGAGCGCGCGACCGAGACGAGTGAGGTCTTGCGTCTGCCAGCGGATCGTGTAGCACTCGGCCGTCGGATCGTGCTCGCGCACCGACTGCCAGAGCGTTTGGTACTCGTCCTCCTCCCACAGCCAGCCATTGACGCATATCGTGACGCGCAGGCCCGGGAGCACGGGCTCGGGCCCTTGCTGCGCGCCGGGAACCGACAGGCCACCGTCGGGCAGCGGCTTGGCCTCGCGAAGACCCACCGACACACCACCCAAGTCGGCGAGCTTGATCGGAATCGGCTCGACGTTGACGAGATGCGCCGGAGCGCCGCCAGTGTCCTCGCTACCATTGCTGGCGGCAACGGCAGCGAGAGGAGCGATGAATTCTGGCACATTGCTCGCGCCAGTGGCGCTCTCGTCAAGTGGCGGCGGCGGCGGAAGCGAGGCATTCAGCAGGCTCTCGGCAATGACGCGATCGAGCATGAACGACGACGCCATCATGTTCTCGACCGACATTGAGTCGAACGACTGCGTCGCTCGGCCTACGTCGTTGACACCAGGATCACGATTGTCGTGGTTGTCGTTATCGGTATCGGTATCGGTATCGCCGGGCACAGGCGGAATAACACTGACGCTATCAAAGGTCGAGTTGTCGGGCGCAAACGACGGCTCGATGGGAGTCCACGCGGCACTGGCCGACATGTCGAGCGTGTTGTCCATGACGTTGCGGTTCAACATCAAGCGGCCGCTCGCTCGCAGCTGCAATACGCCATCGTCGCTGTGGCTGCTGTCCTCGACATCTTGCTCGAGGCTCGATGGCAGGCGGACCGGCACGAACATGAACTCGCTAATCTCGGCCGTGAGCACGGCGGCGTTGTAGGAACCGAGCGAGGCACCAGCGGCACCAAATAGCGCCGTTAGCACGGGAATGCTCCAAGCACCGATGAGAGCAGCTGTCGCAGCACTGGCGCCAATCATGGCTGCTGCTCCACCTGAGAGAGAGAGAGAGAGAGAGCGCACAACGTAACGTTCAGTAACGACTCATTGGGGAGAGAGAGAGAGAGAGAGAGAGAGAGAGAGAGAGAGACCATCGTACCCAACAACGGTCCCATGACCGGTGCAGCCAGACCACCAGAGATGAGTAACAATGAGCCTCCGACCTATACCATGATGAACGACGCAATGGATGAGTCGACGAGAACCGCGATGCGCGCCGCGCCATGGCGAGCGAGAGACTCATATTGGAGAGGGCAGTGTGCGTACAGCAGCACCGAGGCCAAGTTTCCACCAGCGGCCGCTCGAGGCCGAATCACTCACGATGGCTTCCATTCGCTTGTGCAGCAACAATGCGAAGCCGGCCTCGGCGATGGCAAGCCTCTGTGAGCACAATGATGAGAATCTCGAACTTGCGGTGAGTACAAGGCGGCGTCACCGAGCACGACCGCTGCAGCGCTGCAGACGAGGCGCACGTACGCTCAGCGAGACATTCGATAAGCGGGCGATACGTTGAATGGCCACGTGCACACGAGCATCGAGCCCGCCTCCCTGTGCGAGTGCGAGTGCGAGTGAGCAGCCGAGTGAGCGGTATTGATGGTGGTCGTTTAGCGATGGGCGTACCAAGGCAATCGAGTTGACGAGCACACTCGAGACGATCGCCAGCCGCGCCTCCACGTCCATCGCGAGTATGTACTGGCGCTGCAAGAGGCTCTGATGAATGTCCGCCAGCGGCCGCGGAATCTCCTCCCAATCTCGGAGCGAAGGAGAGGTCGCGAGAGGCACACCACCGCCCGCAGGTGATTCTACTCCTGACCCTGCCGTCGTTGATACTGATGCTCCTGCTTCTAAGGAGGACGACGATGATGGTTGTGGCTCTGGAACAGCGATCGGTGCCGAACTGGCTGGTAATGGCGATGGCGGTGGGAGGTCGGTCTCTGTTCCTGTCTCATCGTGCGGTTGGCTCTCAGGCTCCGAGGGTTCGGCAGGGCTCTCGGAGACATGTGGTGCAGAGGTGCTTGGAGTCGACGAGGGTGAGGTCGAGGGCGACGGCGATAGCTCGGGCTGCGGCTCGGTGGTTGCGGCGGCAGTCTGGAGCTCGAAGGCGTGTTGTACCGAGCTGTGCAACTGGCTCGAAAGCTCGGGCGGGATCTCGAGCAACTGCAGGAGGCAGTGCAGGAGGGCGCCATGGTCGGCCTTCCACCACGAGAGCGCGAGGTAGGCGTACAGGTTCGCAATCTCGGTGCGTTGTTCGAGCGTCAGGGCCGCGAGCGCCTTCGGGTCGAAGTTGAGCGAGCACTCGTTGAGCACGGCCTTGGTGGCGGCCGAGACCACAGACTTGTCGTCGCCGCCGCCGCCGTCAGTGTTGGTGTCGCTCGATGACGGCTGAGAGGCAGAGGGATCACATGTGGCCGTCGTGGTGGCATCGGTGGTCGAGTGGGGGTCGGAGGAGGAGGAGGAGGTTGGCTCGCTGGTGGCACTCGCCAGCCCGAGCGTCTGACCAAGCGAGTAGAACGCGCTCGTCACCGACTCCATGGCGGTGGTGGTG
>ERZ778026.4397-NODE-4397-length-11105-cov-9.238009_pt1 | contig 11105 bp, 10 predicted proteins | sample MGYA00375756_ERZ778026 | MGnify/ENA primary metagenome ERZ778026 (study PRJEB29350, sample SAMN05389820) | bioreactor metagenome | isolation source: Ammonium sulfate bioreactor | place: South Africa: University of Cape Town | collected 2014-02-18 ... | reverse complement strand
ACGACGATGATGCGATGATGATGCTTGTCGATCGCAATGCCTCGAGGATTGTTGAACTCGAGATCTCCTGGTCCATACTGGCCGATGCACGACAAGAACGATTGATCGCTCAATGAACATGATTGTACTCGGGCATTATCGGTGTCAGTGATGAGGATGCGATCATGATCGTGATCGATTGCAATGCCGTAAGGATAGTGGAACTGGCCTGGTTGGCTGCCTTTCTCGCCGAACTTGGACACGAACGGGCCATCATCATCATCACCGCACGAGAATACTTGCACTCGATTATTGCTGGTGTCGGCGACGAGCAAGAGACCTCGATGATGGTCGAACGCCAATCCTCGAAGAGAGTCGAACAAGCCATCAGCGTTGCCCTTTTCCTTGGTGCCGATTGAGAGCTTGATTCGAGCATCACGATCAAGAGTATCGCCTTCCATCCTTCGACAAATCGACCTCAATCTTCCTCGTGCAACGACAAGAGACCGAGCGAGGAGCAGGGATGCGTGTGCTTGCGTGGGAGGCAGGAGCGAGATACATGATGTGGATCGAGAGCGCGAGCGCCATCATTCGTTCATCTGCTCGCTCGCTGCCACACCTCGACCTCTCGACCTCTCGACCTCGATCATCATCACGATTCACAATCACCGCCTCGCAATACTACGACCTTCGATTGATTATCCACAATCCACCACGGCTGCTGCCGCTGCTAAACAGTGGTGTTCTCGTTCTCTACGATCCACCATCGACTGATCAATCAATCAATGGATTCGTTCATACCTCTCTTTGGCAGGCAGATGGAGCTATCGTCGACCTCGACGGCACCGTACACGGCCGTGAGCTCGACTCCTTCGACGCCATCATCAGTATCCTCGTCATCGTCATCATCACCGTCCATGTCGTCATCCACGTCGCGTTCTGTTCCAGCACTCAGCCAGGTCTCACGCAATGACTTTGACTTCCCATCGTCGTCATCGTCGTCGTCGTTGCTGCCATCATCGAGCGAACACCATCGTACACCACTGCGTCAATTCGATACTCCTCATCGTGGGAGATACTCGCTCGTTACTACGCTACGATCGACCTCCAAGCATCGCGAGCCGTCGGCCTTTCATCCGCCGCATCTATCGTTCGTGCAATGTGAGCTCCAAGTCGAGAGCGCTCTCGCGGTCTTGACTGCCGAGGCTGCCGCCGCCGCCGAGCGCGCAGCTGCCACGACTCCGATCACGAACGGCTCGATTGCAGGTACGCTCATGACGTGTACCACACGTGAGATGCTGGGTACCGCGGCAGATTTGGATTTAACGCGATATCTTGAGCAGCTGGATCACATGCCAGCAATGATCAGCCATCCACTGCAACGTCAAAGACGACGCTACCTTCCGATGATGCTGCTGCTGCTACTGCTGCTACAAACACCGATGATGCACCAACAACAGCCCCTTCAAGTGCCGCGGTAGCTGCAGCAACAGACATTGTGTCTCGCCGTCGGTTTGCCGCGTACTACTGCTTCCAAGTGGGCGACTACATTGTGATCGATCGCTATCCGTACCAGGCGCCGCTCACCAAGCTGTCGTCACTCTCGCCAGTCTCAAACTCGAGCTCTACGACATCAATCTCATCGTCGGCATCGTCGTTATCGCCATCATCGATGACCTCGTCGTCGTCATCGTCGGCGTCGTCGGCCTCTTCATCGAGCTCACGGACCATTCCAGCGCGCTATCCCAAGGAGATCAAGTTCCGCCATCTGCCATCGCGACATCTGTTGCTCCACCATGCTCCAGGCACGCTGTCGACCAGCCGAATGCCGACTCAATCACGCTCTGGTGCACCGATCGAGGTCGGTGACGATCTCTCGGTCTTGATCGGATTCGTATCGGGCGATCTCTTCCTACATCCATTGCTCCGCAAGCAAGACTCGATTCAACTCAACGCCGATGTATGTTGAATGGCGGTAGTGAGGCGCGCATCTCAGCCTCAAGATTTATACCATGCCAGCTCTCTAATACGTTGTGTGTGTGTGAGGATAGGGAGTAATGCACAAGGCAGCGGTCACTGCATTGACCGTCGTTCCAGCATCGACGCAGCATGTTGGAAGCAAGCAGTCTCACGCTACGTCGGCGTCGCGATCGCCATCATCGAGCCCCATTCCTTCGGGAACAGAGAGAATCATGGCGGGCTTCGTCGATGGGTTCGTGATGCTGCTGGATCTTCGACGCCGCGATGCGCCGCGAGCCATCTCGATTCCCGAGTCGAAGCGATTGATTGTGATGCGTTGCAATACCACCACGAATCCATTGTCGATTTGGCGCGTCAGCAACAGCTCGATCACAGGCACGTCGCAACACTGTGGGTACAGCTCGCCTCGTGTGTCGCAGGTAGCTTACTGTGCGAGGATGTGTAGATATCAAGTTCTCGCCAAACGGTGAGTTCGTTGCCATTGCGGCGCAGGATGGCATCATTCGCGTGTTTCTGTTTGACACCGAGGTTCCCGTATGCACGTTGCCGAGCTACTACGGCGGCGTCTTGTGTCTGGCGTGGAGCGATGATGGCCGATTCCTGTTGGTAGGTTGAATTCGGATCGACGAGGATCCAGAGGAAGCGTGAGGGAGATTGTGTGTGCATCGTACTCATGATGATGTATCGATTGTCCAGGCTGGCGGTGAGGATGATCTCGTGTCGATCTGGTACTTTCCAGCTCGTAGATTGGTGGCGCGTTGCGAAGGCCACTGTGGTTACGTGAGTTCGGTGCACTTTGAGCCTCGTACCGCGATCGACATTGCGTGCAATCGGTATCGATTCGCGAGTGCGGGACAGGATACCAACATGTTGCTGTGGCAGTTCCACGAGCGCGAACTCGATCTCGAGTATGACCCGGCATCGATCACCGATTTGATGACCGTGCAACGAGAGGAGTGCTACACCAAGGTACCATGCGCACGCAACCGCTGGCTCACTCTCACGTACTCACTTGGGTGGGTTGTTGTTAGGTGCCACTCATTCATCCGATTGCTGAGAATACGCAAGCACACGCCATGCCTCTGTCGAGCATCGTGTGTTACTCGATTCCAGAAGGAGTAGCGTACGCCACGTCGTGCATCGGTGGCCGAGTACACGTGTGGTATCCCGCATCGGCCAAGACGGACATGTCTGCTTCTACTGTGTAGTAGTACCATTCAGCGCCGCTCTCAATCTATCCATCACTTGTACCATTCATTCATTCATTCATCATCATGATTGCTATCTATCACTTTATACAGCGAATCTCTACATAATTCTTGCAAACGACCAATCCACCACTCACTCCACCGCCTACCTACTCTTGAAAGGATGCTGAATCGAATTGCGTCGTGACGACGCTGGCTTCGATCGACGATGATATGAGTGGAGACTCGTCAACCGAGGTCGATGGCGGTAGATGCTTCGGCGATGGCACGACAAAGATCTCGATCTCGTCGTCTGCACTTGATGCTCGGGCAGTAGATCGCATCGAAGGCGTCGAGTGACACAAGGCGGCGATCGGCAGCTCGACCGAGCGCATACGCTCCAGACGGCCGATGATCTCGTGCATTCCTGGTCGCGCGTCGGGATCGTGTGCCCAGCAGTCGGAGAGCAGGGCTTGCACGACGGCCGGCAGGCCCGTGAGGTCGGGTCGCAGGCAGTCGTTGGTGATCATATTGACACGCTCGAACATTCCGTGTCCATCATCGAGCCGATACGGAGGGTTGCTGGTGAAGAGCTCGTACATGGTGATGCCGAACGAGTACACATCGGCCTTGTACGAGTACTTACCCTTGAGCAGTACTTCTGGAGCCATGTAATACGGTGTACCGATGACGGTACTATTTGGCACAAGTATCTCATTGTGAGTACTTGTTCTCTCTCTCTCTCTCTCTCTCTCTCTCTCTGTGAAATTACATCAACAACATACCGAGTACAAGTCAGAGTGCCTTGTAGCGTACTAATACCGAAATCAGTTACCTTACATTCCCACTTGTCATTCACCAAAAAGTTGCCAGGTTTCACATCTCGATGAATGACTGTAACACCCGACGAACGAGACATGGCCATGTGGTAGTGAGTCACACAAACTGTGTTGCACTGAGAACGAGACTACGAGACATACTTGATCGAGCATGAAGATAGTGCAATCCCTTTGCAGCATCGGCAGCCAACTTGAACCGATGATACGATGGCAAGTTGGCTCCTTTGGCGTTGATGATGGTTTCGAGCGAGCCGCGAGGCATGTACTCGGTGATGAGACACATCTCATTGGACTTGGGGATCGAGATTCCGAGCAACGGCAGGATGTGGTCGTGCTTGAGCGACGAGGCGACCTTGATCTCGAGACAAATCTGTTGCAATTCCTCGGGGCGCGAAAAGATCCAGTTCGTAAAGTGCAGCTGCTTGGCGGCCACGAGCATGGGCGGCGCGTCGCCCGAGCAGACCCAGCGAGCGCGAAAGACCGCGCCTCCGCCTCCGGTAGCAATGTGCTCCTCCATGTGCAGCTCGGACCACGGGATATGGCGAATGCCCGGATCGTCGAGGATGCTTTCGAGCGTCAGGTGCTTGTCCTCGGCGCCGAAACCGGTCCAGTCGTCGATCTCGGTCAGTTGCTCGTACGAGTGGTAGCGATTGACGCACATCATCGTGATGCCGACGGCGCACGCGGCCACGATGAACATCACGACGACCGAGGCGGCGAACACCAGCCAGCTCCACCACGGGAAGATGAACGGCGGCGCAACGAACGTCACCTCGACCATGGTCGAGTTGCTCATAATCTCCTTGTCGTCGATCGTGACGTTCAGCAAATAGGTGCCCGGTAGGTTCGGCTGCCACGAGCCCAGGAACAACGAGGCGTTGTTGCAAGCCAGCGGGATCGAGATGGCGTAGGCCTCGCTCGTGACGCGAGCCACCGGCGGTGACTTGACGTCGCTACATCGCGGTGCGTTGCCGAATCGATCTCGCGGTTGTACATAAATCTCGTACGGCCGCTCGGTTTCGCCGCCGTAAAAGATCGAGCCCCATGCTGTCGAGTTTGGCGTCGAGATGGGCGCCGCAACGACATCGAGGTACAGCTGGTTCGAGAGGCTAGGTGGCGGAGACTCCCAGCCGGGCTCATATCTCACGGCCGTAGCGAAGCGGCTCAGTAGGTTGTAGCTCGCTTCCCACATGATGTTGTTGGTGTTGCAGGCCTTGAGACTCATGTAGATTCGCGTGTCCGGATTGGTGGTCGACAGCAATTCGGCTCTCATGCAAGCGCTGGGCGACTGCTGTGAGCATGGAATGTCGACCGCTAGCGTGATTGGTTGACCTGCCACGACGGTAGTTCCTCCCTCGATTCGAGGTGATACGCTCGTATCAAAGTGCCACGCTATCGAGTTGTACCAACAACAAAAATCGAAAATCGGCATTGGCACGTTGGCGAGTGAATAACCAACCCCCATATTGCCAACATACACGTGAGAGCCAGCAGAGAGAGAGAGAGAGAGAGTGACATACCCTTGACAATGACATAGACTGGAGTGTTGGCAACTGGTTGATTGTTGATCTTGGTGATCACCGAAAAGTTACCGGGGCTTCCGTAGATTAGATCCGCATCAAAGGTGAAGTTTCCTGGATTCCAAACCGCCACAGCCACACTAATAGGCTCACCGGTCGTCGCATTGGTGACCTCGACTACCAATTGCTTGATTTGACTGTTGGATTGCAGTTGGTTGCAGTATTGATCGCGAACAATGACAGAGAGCTTGAATTGATCGACGGGACACTTGATTTCGACTGATGTGTTGGTTGTTACCTCGGACGTTGTTGCGTTCGCAAGATCTAGAGAGCATACGATAATCAACGGCAACGAGGAATGAGTGGCCCACATCTCATCAACGTTCGTTCGTTCGTTATTACTTGACACATACCGGGAAGAATTCGAAAGAGCAGCGGAAGACTTGATGTCGAGGTATTGTATGCAATCAATACGGCGGCCGAGTAGTTGGTAGCGTACAAGAACGAGGCGTCGATACCATAGGTACCATCTTCCAAGTCAACGACTGGAAACGACATTACGGTAGGATTGATGTTGCACAGAAGCTGACCGTCCTCGGTGAAGACCGGCGACGACGGGGACGCTCGAGTCTGGCTGTTGTTGCTTGCATCGATTGGCGTCACGACGAGAGTGAAGCGATTGCCATAGCCACCCGAGTCGAGTTGATTGCCACAGTAATCTCGAGTAGTGAGCTGGAATCGAACAGGTTGTGCCGCTCGTGTTCCTTCGGTATCAAAGAGAGCTCTCAGAGTCGCGCCGGTCGGCGTCGCCCAAAGCGATTCGAACGTACACGACTCGAAGATGGCCGAGTTATCTCCGAGCTGTACGATGGTTCTGGAGCTTTCAGTGACGTTGTTGTTGTTGTTGTTGTTGTTGTTGTTGTTGTTGTTGTTGTTGTTGTCGGCGTCGGCTGGTTGTTGTGTGGGTACATTGATACACTCGGCGTGTGAGAATGGAGGTGGCAGTTGCACCAAGACCGAGACACTCTCCTCGTAGCCGCCGACGAGCTGAGCGGCATTCTTGACAAAGTTGCACGCGTGGTAGCGACCGGCCAGCGGGCCTTGGTGCGCCACGGCACCCCCGAGTGCCGAAGCAAAGTTGTGCTCAAAGTCGCAGTGCTCTGCGTACAGCGAGCAACCAGGAGCACCGTACAGTGCGCCACCGATGGCCGCCGTATGATTCTCGAAGCGAGTATACGAAAAGCGCACCGAGTTCGAAAAGGCCACGGCGCCGCCGAGACCAGCGTACGCGTCATTGTGCGCAAAGCTGCAAAGCACCACGGACGAGTCTTCGGGCGACGTAATGTAGGCCGCACCGCCGGCGGTCGGCAGCGAGGACACGTAGGCCACGAACTCTGAGATGAGCGCATTGTCGAGGGCGCCATCAATGTTGCCTGCGCCGGCGTTGTTGCTGTTCCAGTCGAACAAGTGCGAAATCTGCTCCCACTGCTGCAAGTCGCCGTCGAACGACGCGATCAATGGTGCGCTGGCACTCCACGAGCCGGCGGCGACCAGTTGCTCACGGAGCGCAAGGGCCTCGGTGCGATTGCCGGCAGTGTTGCCGGTCAAGACGCAGCGCTCGAGCTCCACGTGCTGGTGTGCACTAAAGATTGCGCCACCGACACGTCGTGCGCGATTGTTCTGCAGCGTACAGTTGACGACACGCAGGCCGTTGTTGGCCGTCGCCAGCGCACCGCCGCCGAATGCTTCGTTGCCGCCGAATTGCGAGTCGACCACAAGCAGTTGCACGTGAGCCGTCTTGTCGGAGGCGCTCGGTGGATTACAAATGGCACCTCCGATCGTACTGGCCGTGTTGTTCCAGAATTCGCTCGTCGTCACGACGACATTGCAAGCATACACGGCGCCACCAATGTACGCGTGGTTCGAGACGAATTGCGAGTCGGTGACGTTGGCCATACCGGCGTCGATCGCACCGCCCATGCCACAACGAAGTACGAGCGAGCTTGCTTGTTGGCGTGGTCCATACAAGCCTCCTTGACGATTGTTTGAAGCGCGACGGTGGCGAGCATCCTCAGGTGGCGGCGCAGTCATTTCGAGCAAGTCGTACACGTAACGATCATGATCGGCGTATTGCACCGACGAATTATCGTATCGATCTCCGCCAAAGTACATGAACGGCGAGATGACGGTGTGGTTATCGGTTCCGTTGGGCTCGAGTGGGTTCGGAGTGCACTCTGACATGAGGACGCGATTGTCGCGAAAGTATGACTTGGCCACGTCAATGGCTTGCGTGCCACTCATGGCACCTCCGTAGTAGACGGCCGTGTTCTCGGTCAGCTCACAGTCGTACAGTCGACACCGTTGGCAACGCATGGCACCGGCACACACCCATGCCTTGTTGCGATGAAAGTGGCTGCTGGTGACCTCGATCTCGGAGTTGGCGCTCTGTGCAATCGAACCGCCCAACTTGTAGGCCATGTTGTCGACAAAGTGCGAGTCGCTCACCGTATGCTTGGGTCCGAGCACGTACAATGCGCCTCCGATACTGGCACCGTTCGACGTAAAGTTGCAGCTCGTAATCTCGGTCGAGAGAGCTGCAAAGACTGCGCCACCAGTGATCAGCACGTTGTTGTGCGAAAAGCTACAGCGGTCGAACGAGCCGATGGCCGACAGTACGGCGCCACCGGTGAAGAGGCCGACGTTGCGCTCGAAGCGCGTCGAGGTGGCGTTGAACAAGCCGAGCGAAAAGACCGAGCCTCCGAGGTTGGCCTTGTTGCCGTCGAACGCGCAATCGGTAACCTGCAGCACCGACTGCACATCAAAGATGCCGAACACACCTCCCATGCCGACGGGAAACAGCGAACCGAGCGGCCAATCGAGACGATCAACAAGGGTCTGCACGGCAAAGAGGTCCTGCAACTCGTCCAAGAGAAGGCTCTCGTGCGACGGCGAATGAGGCGCATCGACACGGTGGTGGTGTAGAGGCCGCACCGAGGCAGCGGTAAATTGAGCTCGCAGCTGAAAGAGTGGCAGCGGGTCGGGGTCACTCTCGAGCGACATGAAGAAGAGCGACAACGGGCGACGGAAGGCCGAGTTGATTCGCCTCGGCGGCGATGCGGTGACGGCGGCGATCGCGTCGTGGAAGTCGCGGCGCATTTGGTCGTTCTCGAGCACGAGCAGCTCGTGCACTTGGTTCCATTGCAAGACGCGCTCGCGGAGCCGATCGAGCGTCTCTTGGTCGATCGTGCTAAAGTAGCGACTCACCAAACCGAACGGCAGTGAGGCCGGGTGGCCGTGGTTGTTGCTAAAGTGCGAGTGCTCGACCAAGATGCGCACCGGATAGCTGGCCCACAAGCAGCCGCCGTTGACTGCGACGTTGTTGGTGCAGTTCCAGTTGTGCGCATGGAGACGTTGCCGAAAGTCGGTGGTCGGCGTGTAGAGGTAGACGCAGCCGCCGAGACCATTGAGGGCCGTGTTCGAGTCGCACTCGAGGTCGGAAAGCTCGTTGCGCACGGCACGCAGCGTCATGGCCGCACCGAGCAACGCCGTGTTGTTGGCGAAGCGCGTGTTTCGAATCGTGGTCCTCTGCGACAACAACCTGTCGGCGAGCAACGGCGGCGCGACGAACAAGCCGCCACCCTTACCTGCGCTGTTGTGCATAAAGACCGAATTGACGAGCAGCACCACGCCGCGTACGAAGGCGCCGCCACCACGCGTCGCATCCTGAAAGGCGTTCGCCACGAGAGGCGGACCGGCAGTGTTGTTGAGGAACGTGACGTTGTCGAGCTTGACGAATTGTGCCTCGAGATACACGGCACCGCCACCGATCGAGCTGCTGTAGTTGTCGATGAAGCGACTCGATTCGATCTCGATCGTTCCCGAGGCATGCTCGGTGCGAATGGCGCCGCCGCCCATGATGGCGATGTTGCGATAAAAGTCGCAGCGCGCAATCTTGAGCGACAGCTTGGGAGCCGCCACGCCGTCATGCGTGAACTTGAGTGCCGGCGACGAGTCGCGAAACGCGCTGTCGCGCACCGTGGCGACCACCTGCTCCTCGAGCATCGGAACGACGATCTTGACGGGGCTGTGATCGAACTCGCTCGCATCGATCTGCAACATTGACAACGAACCATTGATGGCGAAGCCGCTGTTGCGCAAGAACAAACACTCGCTCACGCGCACTTGATGGCGCACGTTGTGGTAGGTCGTGATGGCGAGGCCGTTGTCGGAGAACTCGCACTGCGCCGCACTCACGCTGCCGCTCGAGCCGCTGAGCGTCACGGCCGCCTTGTGCGAGCGGAAGATGCAATTCGTCATGTCGACCTGCACCTCGGCGAGCACCGCTCGCGTGTTCTGAATGAAGGCCGAGTTGTGAATCGAGAGACTCGACTCGCGCGTCGGATCGGCGCTGTCGTACGTCGACGCGACCGTGATCGTGGCACCGGGCTCAACGACGCCCAAGAACACGCGATTGTCGCTGAATTCGCACGCATCAATCAAGGTGCTCAGATCAGAATACAATGCCACGCCGGCTCGGGCCATGTTGTGCCGGAAGGAGCTCGCACGAATCACTACCGCCGGCGACGGCAAGCCACTCGGCGTACTGAACCCGCTGCCGCTCAAGAGTGCCGCGATGGCACCGGCGGCTTTGTCGTTCGAGTGGTTCCTGGAGGATTGAAGAGTGTCGAATCGACAATGGCTAATAAATAGAAGAGGCAGTGCGGAGGGTTCGAGAGATTGCAAAGAGAGCGAGGGCGCAGGTCGGATCGATGCATCATCGGTCGATGGGTATTGATGCATCGAGGAGGCTGCGACCGAGACCACGACGGCTGCCGCAGCATCGGTCGGACCGCTTGAGCACGAGGATACGCGCACACCGACCATGGCGATGCTCGTGTTGAGCGCCGCAACGATGGCACCGAAGCCACTGGCGCCACACGAGAGCACGACCTGCATCGACAGATCGCAACGTCGAGCATCGTCGGGAGCCGCGGTGTCGTTCCAGGTCGAGACCACGTGCGCCATGGTCGAGCTCGTGTTGTCGCAACGACCCGACACGAGCGCCAGCGAGAGCGGTATCGACACGGTGCTGACGAGAGTAAAGTCCGACAGCAGCACGATGACGTCGTTGGCGTGCGCCACGGCCACGGCGGCATCGAGCGAAGCGCACGCACACGAAGGGCTCGCACCGCACACGCTCTCTGGTGCTGTCGAGTTGTCGCACGGGGGCATCATGGCGCCGGACGCAGCTTGTGACGCGTAGATCTGCGTCGCCGTGGTTGCTCGCAGTGTCAGGAGCGTCATCGAAGCCACTACGACGAGGACCATCGTTAGGACGGTGTAGGAGCGAGACAGCAGGCCGCCATGGGATGGTAGTGTGTGTGGTATCAGTGCCCGCATGGTTGCCAACTCGTATTGTGTGTCTGAGACAGAGATTGGGCTTGGTGGACGTGGTGGAGATGATGATATGGTTTGGTAGACGATGATGGAGATGATGTGGTTTGGTGGATGTGGTGGAGATGATGATATGGTTTGGTAGATGTGGTGGAGATGATGTGGTTTGGTGGATGTGGTGGAGATGATGATATGGTTTGGTAGAT
>ERZ778026.4377-NODE-4377-length-11149-cov-6.039301_pt1 | contig 11149 bp, 10 predicted proteins | sample MGYA00375756_ERZ778026 | MGnify/ENA primary metagenome ERZ778026 (study PRJEB29350, sample SAMN05389820) | bioreactor metagenome | isolation source: Ammonium sulfate bioreactor | place: South Africa: University of Cape Town | collected 2014-02-18 ... | reverse complement strand
AACGCATCAAGGGCGGCACCGATATCGTCGGCCACAAGCCCTCGACCCGGCACGATGTCGAACTCGGCCGGCCGATGGAAATCGATCCCCTGGTGTCTTCTGTGCTGGAACTGGCGCGGCGCTTGAACATCGCCACGCCGACGCTCGACGCCGTGGCGACGCTGGTGCGCTTGCAGGGCCAGGTGCTGGGTCTCTACGAGCGCCGGCCGGCGCTCGAAGCCGCGATCCTGCCGACGATCAAGCAGAGCGAGGCAGCCGCTTAAGCGGCAACCCCCGTGCCGATCTGGCAGGCGACGCCCGTGCCGCCGAGGCCGCAATAGCCGCCGGGATTCTTCGCCAGATACTGCTGGTGATAATCCTCGGCATAATAGAACGGTCCGGCGTCTAATATCTCGGTGGTGATCGCCCCATAGCCACCTCCGGCGAGCGCCTTGGCATAGGCCTCCTTGCTCGCCTGCGCCGCCGCGCGCTGCGACGGATCGGTGAGATAGATGCCGGAGCGGTATTGCGTGCCGATATCGTTGCCCTGCCGCATGCCCTGGGTCGGGTCGTGGCTTTCCCAGAACGTCTTAAGCAACTGCGCGTAGGACATCTTCGCCGGATCGTAGACGACAAGCACCACTTCATTATGGCCGGTGCGGCCGGAGCAAACTTCTTCGTAGGTCGGGTTCGGCGTGTAGCCCGCCGCGTAGCCGACGGCGGTGACATGGACGCCGTCGCCCAATTCCCAGAATTTGCGCTCCGCGCCCCAGAAACAGCCGAGGCCGAACATCGCCGTGGCGAAGCCCGCGGGATACGGGCCTTTGAGCGCATGGCCGTTAATGAAATGCGTGCGCGCCGTCGGAATCGCCTGCGCGCGGCCGGGCAGGGCATCCTCGCGTCGCGGCATCTCCGCCTTTTTGCGCAGCATGAACATGGTCATCCTCCGGTGTGATGGGGTTCGGCGCTAATATAGGATGTCCGCGCGTCCTGCGCAGTCACAAGCCGGACACCGCGAGCCTGCGGCGTGGTCACGAGCGCGCGAGGTCGTCAGTGCGCCGGAGGATGTGTCAGCGGGCGTAGCCGATCAACGGCTTCTTGCGGCGGCCGAACAGCATCAGCAGGATGCCGAGCACGCCGAGCACCGCCCAGCTCGGCGCCGACAACAGCGGTACCAGCACCGTGTCCCAGACGCCGGGCAGATAGGTATCGACCAGCCGCTGGAAGCCCTGCGTGCCGGTGGCCTGGACCATGTCCCACAATTCGCTGGTGGAGGTGAGCGCAACGGCGTTGCTCGCCATCGAGCGCATGCCGTCATAGATCAGCAGCACGAAGGCCGAGGCGAGACACATCAGGCCCAGGAGACGAAACAGAAAACGGATCATGGGACGTGCTGACGCTGACCGTGGGGGCGAATGCGGATGGGTAACGCGCCTGTCCGCCGGGTTCAAGCCGTGTAGCGCCGTCTGCGGCAAAGCGCCGGGTTGGATCAGCCATGAGCCCGCGTTCCCTTGAGGGACCGCCACCGGTTCCGCTAACGTCGCCCCCCGGCCCGTCGGCCGGCGCGTATCAGGAGTAGCGACGACCCATGGCCAAGATTCCCGCCAACCGGCCCACCTTCACCGATCAGGAAGCCCTGCAGTTTCACGCCGTCGGCCGGCCCGGCAAGCTGGAAGTCGTCGCCACCAAGCCGATGGTGACGCAGCGTGATCTGTCGCTCGCCTACTCGCCCGGTGTCGCGGTGCCGGTGCTGGCGATCGCCGAGGACGAAAGCCGCGCCTACGACTACACGACCAAGGGCAATTTCGTCGCCGTCATCACCAACGGCACCGCCATTCTCGGTCTCGGCAACCGCGGCGCGCTCGCGGCGAAGCCGGTGATGGAAGGCAAGGCGGTGCTGTTCAAGCGTTTCGCCGACATCGATTCCATTGATCTCGAAGTCTCGACCGAGGATCCGGATCAATTCATCAACTGCGTGAAGTATCTCGGCAAGGGCTGGGGCGGCATCAATCTCGAGGACATCAAGGCGCCGGAATGCTTTATCATCGAGCAGAAGCTACGCGAACTGCTCGATATCCCGGTTTTCCATGACGACCAGCACGGCACCGCGATCATCGCCACGGCGGGCCTGCTCAACGCGCTCGATCTCACCGGGCGCAAGATGGAAGACACCAAGATCGTCTGCAACGGCGCGGGCGCGGCCGGTATCGCCTGCCTCGAATTGCTGCGCTCGATCGGCTTCCGTCCGGAAAACCTGATCCTCTGCGACACCAAGGGCGTCATCTACACGGGCCGTACCGACGGCATGAACCAGTGGAAATCCGCCTATGCGGTGGAGACCAAGGCGCGCACGCTGGCCGACGCGCTCAAGGGTGCCGACGTGTTCTACGGCCTGTCCGCCAAGGGCGCCGTGACCAAGGAAATGGTCGCGTCGATGGCAGAGAAGCCGATCATCTTCGCCATGGCCAATCCGGACCCGGAGATCACCGCGGAAGAGGTCGCGGAGGTGCGCGACGACGCCATCATGGCGACCGGCCGCTCCGACTATCCGAACCAGATCAACAATGTGCTCGGCTTCCCGTTCCTGTTTCGCGGCGCGCTCGACGTGCGCGCCAGCGCCATCAATATGGAGATGAAAATCGCGGCGGCGCGGGCGCTTGCCGCGCTGGCGCGCGAGGATGTGCCCGACGAGGTCAATGCGATCTACGGCACGCGGCTGAAATTCGGGCCGGATTACATCATCCCGACGCCATTTGATCCGCGCCTGATTTCGGCGGTGCCGCCGGCGGTGGCCAAGGCGGCAATGGAGACCGACGTCGCACGCAAGCCGATCGCCGATATGGAAGCCTACAAACATGCGCTGCAGTCGCGCCGCGATCCGGCGGCGAGCGTCTTGCAGCAGGTTTTCAACCGTGTGCGCCGCGCGCCCAAGCGCGTGGTGTTCGCCGAGGGCGAAGAGGAGCAGGTGATCCGCGCCGCCGCGAGCTTCGTGCATCAGGGGCTTGGCACCGCGCTGATCGTTGGCCGCGAAGACATCGTGCGCGAGAACGCGCGCGCTGCCGGCGTTGAAATCGGCGAGGGCATGGAGATCACCAATGCGCGGCTGTCGCACCGCACCGCGAGCTACACCAACTATCTTTACGAGCGGCTGCAGCGCAAAGGCTATCTGATCCGCGACTGCCAGCGCCTGATCCATCAGGATCGCAACCATTTCGGAGCTTGCATGGTGGCGCTCGGCGATGCCGACGCCATGGTCACCGGTGTGACGCGCAACTTCTCGGTGGCGCTCGACGACGTGAAGCGGGTGATCGATCCGAAGCCCGGCCATCGCGTGATCGGCTTGTCGATCGTCATCGCGCGCGGCCGCACGGTGCTGGTCGCCGACACCGCCGTCACCGAAATGCCCGACGAGAATGATCTCGCCGAGATCGCCATCGAGGCGGCTGGCGTTGCGCGCCGGTTTGGTTACGAACCACGGCTGGCGCTGCTGGCGTTCTCGACCTTCGGTCATCCGGCGGGCGAGCGGTCGGAGCGGGTGATCGAGGCGGTGAAGATCCTCGACCACCGGCGGGTCGACTTCGAATATGAGGGCGAGATGGCCGCCGACGTCGCGCTCAATCCGGATCTCGCTGCGGCCTATCCGTTCAGTCGCCTGTCCGGCCCGGCCAACGTGCAGGTGATGCCGGCGTTTCACTCGGCGTCGATCAGCACCAAGATGCTACAGGAGCTGGGGGGCGCCACTGTGATCGGTCCGCTGCTGGTGGGGCTCGACCGGCCGGTGCAGATCGTCCCGCTCGGCGCCAACGACAGCCAGATCGTCAATATGGCGGCGCTGGCTGCGTACAATGTGAGCGGCTAGCCTTGTATGCATGGATCGTCATGAGTATACATGCGGCAACCCGGTCCCCGGGCTGCCCTGACCATCCGTGTTATCGCCAGAACCTGCCCGACGCACGGCCTGATCCGATGCGCGACATCAACATGAAGAGCCCACCTCCATGACTCAAAAGCCGATCCGCGGTGTCGTCGCCGCCATTGCCACGCCGGTCGATGCAGCCGGCACGCCGGACACCGGCCGCGCCGTCAAGCTTGCGCGCTTCCTGCTCGACAATGGTTGCGATGGATTGAACGTGCTCGGCACCACCGGCGAGGCGACCTCGTTCTCGCGCGAGGAGCGCATGGCGGTGATGACCGCGTATCGCGACGCCAGTCTGCCGATGGAGCGGCTGATGGTCGGCACCGGCACCGCTGCGATATCGGACACGATCGCGCTGACGCGCCACGCGGCGCAGCTCGGCTTCGGCGGCGCGCTGGTGCTGCCGCCGTTCTATTACAAGGGCGTGCCGGACGACGGTCTCGTTGGCTATGTCGACGAACTGATCGCGGCGACGACGCAACCCGCGATCCCGCTTTATCTCTACCATTTCCCGGCGCAGTCCGGTTTGCCGTGGCATCCGGCGCTGGTGCGTCGTCTGCTCGACAAGCATGCGGGCCGCATCGTCGGGCTGAAGGATTCATCGGGCGACATGGCTTATGCGCGAGCGATCGCCGCGCTGTCGCCGGACTTCGCCGTCTTCCCGTCGACCGAAGCGTGTCTGATCGAGGCGCGCGGCGGTGCGTTCGCCGGCTGCATTTCGGCGACCGCCAACCTCAATCCCGATCTGTGTGCGCGCGCCTGGCGCGATGGCGACCAGACGGCGCTGGCGGACGCGGTGACGATCCGCAAGCTGTTCGACGGCAAGCTTCTGGTCAGCGGCGTGAAGGCGCTGCTGGCGCATATCCACGCCGATCCGGCGCTGGCGCGCACCAAAACCCCGCTCCCGGCGTTCCCGGCGGCGGACCGGGCGGCGGTTGTGGCCGGTTATGACGCCGTTCGGGCCAAAAAGGTGGCCTGAGCAGGGCGCTTCCCTGCAAGGACCGGGCAGGCGTTGACGCCTCCCGGTTGCCTCTCTATAAGCCCCGCCAACACCGTAATTTCTGTCCGAGAGACCTATGGCGACCACGAAATCCGCCCGCAAGGCCACGCGCGTCATCGCGCGCCGCACCGCTGTCAATCAGGCGCGCCGCACGCGCATGCGTTCCGCGATCCGGAACGTCGAAGAAGCGATCAAGGGTGGCGATAAGAAAGCCGCCGCCGCCGCGCTGAAGAAGGCGGAGCCGATCATCATGCGCGCCGCGCAGAAGGGCGTCGCGCACAAGAAGACCGCGAGCCGCAAGGTCTCGCGTCTCTCGCACCGCATCGCCAAGCTCGCGTAACAAGGCTCGGCTGATCGAGCCCGAGCTGATCGCGGACGGCGCATCGTGTTCGCCTGCCGAACTCGATGGATGGACAAGCGGCGATCCGGCATCTGACGATCGTCTCTCGCTCAGATTGAATCTGATCCAATGAAAGAATGAAGCCCGGCTTGGCCGGGCTTTTTCGTTGGCCGGATCATGGGTCGTTTTCTTGGATCGCTTCGTTAGGCCGGCCTTGTCATCATCAATCGTCATCATGGATCATGACGTGCGTGCATTGCGCGCGCGCTTTGCGCATTGCACGCGTGCCGTTGTCGTAAATCGGTCACGTCTGTGCAGGAATATATCGTCCGGCGACAAGATTCTGCTGGACAGGTTTTTGCAATAACGCCCATTCCGCGCGGCTTTCGCGCATCGGTTAGCCTGCGTCTCTGCGCAAAAAAAATGGCGCATTAAGAGAGACTTAACGGAATAGCGCGGAGAGCCACCCGAAAAAATCCAATAAACGGTGCGCCCTCCGATACCGCGACGAAAAAAATTCGACGCGCGCATCGGCATTGCCTTGCCGTGCGACAAGTTGAATCCGCATAGCGATTCAAAGCGTTGCGGCGAACGCGGTGGAGATCGCCTGGAATAATGCGCAAGTCGTGCGCAAGGCGCAGCAACGGCATGTTTGAAAGCCGTTGCGAGGACCGGTGGCCCGTGTATTCCTAACGGCGTCGGACTTTCCGAAGGCTTCCACACAAGGAGCGCGGCGCACTCATCACTTGCATGAGTTGGAATTGTTTTGCCTCTCAAGATGCGGTTCGTGACGAACGCGTCTCCACCGGGCGAACGGAACCAGACGCCGCAGCACAAGCCACACGCGTGATGCCGTAAGCGTCGCGCACACGGAAAGACCAACGGGAAAGGTGCGACGGCAGGCAGCGCAGAGTTTCGCTTGTCGTTGGCAGGATCACGAAGATGCGGCCTGTCGGTCTGCGGCGACAGGAAGGGGGCGTCCATGCGACTGAGCAATCTTGCGCCAGCTTACGATCGGCGGCAGAACAAACTTCGCTCCACAGCCGACGCGCTTCGCCACATCACTGTCCATCCGCCATCTTATCCATCCCGGAGGTGCTCCCGCCGACACTGACTGCACGCTTGATGGCTTCCACCAGCTTCAGAAACGAAAGACAGAAAATGACAGGCATGGATGAGGATCGTTGGTCGCGCGTCAAAGGGAGGCTCCGGGCTGAAGTCGGTGATGACATTTTCACGAGCTGGTTTGCCCGTATGGAGCTTGACGGTATGGACGACGAAACCGTCCGCCTGTCGGTGCCGACGCGCTTCCTGAAAAGCTGGATTCAGTCCCACTATGCGGAAAAAGTGCTGACCTGCTGGAAGTCGGAAGACCCGCAGGTCAACCGGATCGAACTCACCGTACGCACCGCGGCGCTGCGCCAGCCGCCGCAGAAGACCGTCAAGCCGGATGTTCCGGATATTCGCCCCGGCGCCGGCAAGATTAACGGCGCGTCGGACATGCGCACGATGCTGGGCGAAGCCAGCGCGCATGAAGGGCTCGGCGGCTCGCCGCTCGATCCGCGCCTGACCTTCGACAGTTTCGTTGTCGGCCGTTCCAACACGCTGGCTTTGGCTGCCGCCAAGCAGGTCGCGGCCGCGCGTCGCGGCGAGCCGGTGATGTTCAATCCGCTCTACATCCACGCCGGTGTCGGACTGGGCAAGACGCATCTGCTGCAGGCCATCACCTGGGCTGGCAACGCGCTCGGCGAGCGTAAGGTGCTCTACCTCACCGCCGAGAAGTTCATGTACGGCTTCGTCTCCGCGCTGCGCACGCAGACGGCGATCGCCTTCAAGGAATCCTTGCGCGGCATCGGCGTGCTGGTGATCGACGACATGCAGTTCCTGCAGGGTCGCAACACCCAGGCCGAGTTCTGCCACACACTGAATGCGCTGATCGATGCCGGCCGTCAGGTGGTGATCGCCTCCGACCGTCCGCCCTCCGATCTGGAGAGCCTCGACGACCGCGTGCGCTCGCGGCTCGCCGGCGGCCTCGTGGTCGAGATGGGCGCGCTTGGCGAAGAACTGCGGCTCGAAATCCTGAAAGCGCGCGCCACCGCGGCGCGGCAGATGCACCCCGGCTTCGATGTACCGCCGCCGGTGCTGCAATACATCGCCCGCACCGTCACCCATAACGGCCGCGATCTCGAAGGCGCGCTCAACCGTCTGCTGGCCCATAACAAGCTGACCGGTCATGCGGTGACCCTGGAGATGGCCGAGCGCGAGGTGCGCGACCTGATCCGCCCGCAGGAACCGAAGCGGGTGAAGATCGAGGACATCCAGCGGGTGGTGGCGCGGCAGTACAATGTCAGCCGTTCCGACCTCCTGTCCTCGCGCCGGACCGCCAATGTGGTGCGGCCGCGTCAGGTGGCGATGTATCTCGCCAAGACGCTGACCTTGCGCTCGCTGCCGGAAATCGGCCGGCGCTTCGGCGGCCGCGACCACACCACCGTCCTGCACGCGGTGCGCAAGATTGAGGCACTGGTCGGCAGCGACACCGCGCTCGCCGAAGAGGTCGATATCCTCAAGCGCCAGTTGCAGGAGTAACGGGCGTAGGAGCCGACACAGGCTCCCTGCGCGCCGGCTCCGTCAGCGGTCCTGACCCCACGATGTGAATCGCGGGGTTAAGCGTCGCAGGGTCCGGGTTGAAATCCCCAACGCCCTTGCGAAAATCACTCCATCACGGCACTTTCAGCGCCCCGGCCGTCCGGCCGGGGTCTGCCGCCGCGCCCGGTCCGTTTCCGCATGGCGCGCCAACGGGTACCCCATGAAGGTTACGGTCGAACGCAGCGCCTTGTTGAAGTCCCTCGGACACGTTCATCGTGTGGTCGAGCGCCGCAATACCATTCCGATCCTGGCCAACGTCCTGCTGCGCGCCGACAAGGGCAAGCTCAGTCTGAAAGCCACCGACCTCGATCTGGAAGTGATCGAGACCATCGCCGCCGAGGTGTCGCCGGGCGGTTCCACCACCGTGCCGGCGCATATGTTCTACGAGATCGTGCGCAAGCTGCCGGAAGGCACCCAGGTGGTGCTGGAGGCGTCGGGCGACCGCGCCATCCTGGCGATCCGCGCCGGCCGCTCGCGCTTTACCTTGCAGACCCTGCCGGAAAGCGATTTCCCCGATCTCGCCGCGGGCGAGATGACGCACACCTTCAAGCTCGGCAATGCGGAACTGAAACGGCTGATCGACAAGACCCAATTCGCGATCTCCACCGAGGAAACGCGCTACTATCTCAACGGCATCTATCTGCACAGCGCCGGCCCGGCGAAGAGCGCGACGCTACGCGCGGTCGCGACCGACGGCCATCGGCTGGCGCAGGTCGAATTGCCGCTGCCGGACGGCGCCGCCGGCATGCCGGGCGTGATCGTGCCGCGCAAGACCGTGGGCGAGATGCAGCGGCTGATCGAGGACAACGAAGGCGAACTGCAGGTCGAACTCTCGACCGGCAAGGTGCGCTTCACCGTCGGCGACGTCGTGCTCACCTCGAAACTGATCGACGGCACGTTCCCGGACTACGGCCGCGTCATTCCCGCCGGCAACGACAAGGAACTGGTGGTCGACAAGAAGGACTTTGAAGCGGCAGTCGACCGCGTCTCGACGGTGTCGAGCGAGCGCGGCCGTGCGGTGAAGCTCGCGCTGAGCAGCGGACGGCTGGTACTCACGGTGACCAATCCGGATTCCGGCAGCGCGACCGAAGAGCTGGAAGTCGACTATGCCGCCGACGCGCTCGATATCGGTTTCAACTCCCGTTATCTGCTCGACATCGCCGCGCAGATCGAGGGCGATGTGGCGGTGCTCAAACTTGCTGATCCCGGTTCGCCGACGCTCATCCAGGACAAGGACGCCAAGGGCGCGCTTTACGTCCTGATGCCGATGCGGGTGTAAGGCGGCCTCATCCTGAGGAGCCTGCGCAGCAGGCGTCTCGAAGGATGTACCGCCTCGCCCTTCGAGACGGCGACTGCGTCGCCTCCTCAGGACGAGACAAACTTGTGAGTCCGCTGCCGCTCTTGTAGAGCCGCACCATGCCCGCCGCTTTCATCCGCCGTCTGACGCTGACCGATTTCCGCAGCTACCGCGCTGCGCAGATCGAGATTGCGGCCGACGGTCCGGTGGTGCTCACCGGTCCGAACGGCGCGGGCAAGACCAATCTGATCGAGTCGATCTCGTTTCTGACGCCGGGACGTGGGCTGCGCCGCGCCGCGCTCGAGGAGGTGGCGTTCGCCGAGGGCAGCGGCGGTTGGGCCGTCTCGGCGGAGATAGAGGGCATGCTGGGCCTGGCGACGCTCGGCACCGGCCTCGAGCCACCGCGCGCCGAGGCTGCGACCTCGCGCAAGTGCCGCATCGATCGCGAGCCGGTCGCTTCGGCCGCCGCGTTCTCGGATCATCTGCGGGTGATCTGGATGGTGCCGGCGATGGACGCGCTGTTCAACGGCCCGGCGTCGGAGCGGCGACGCTTCATCGACCGTCTGGCGACGGCGGTCGATCCCAATCACGCCGGGCGCGTCGCGGCGCTGGAGCGCGCGCTGCGGTCGCGCAACCGGCTGCTGGAGCAGGGCGGCGACACGCACTGGCTCGATGCGGTCGAGCATGAAACCGCCGAACTCGCGGTCGCGGTCGCGGCCGGCCGCATGGAGACCATCGGCCGTCTGCAGGCGGCACTCGCGGCCGCGCGCGACGAACCGTCGGCGTTTCCGCCGGCGGCGATCGCCGTCGATGGCTGGATGGAAAATATGATCGCCACGCACGCCGCGGTGGAGATCGAGGATCGCTATCGCGCGGTGCTGCGCGAGAGTCGTGTGCGCGATGCCGCCGCAGGCCGCACGCTCGACGGCCCGCATCGCAGCGATCTCGCCGTCACGCATGTGCTGAAAAATATTCCGGCTGCCGATGCCTCGACCGGCGAGCAGAAGGCGATGTTGATCCGGCTGATGCTCGCTCACGCGGTGCTGATCGCCGACATGACCGGCCACGCGCCGGTACTGCTGCTCGACGAAGTGGTCGCGCATCTTGATCCTGGCCGCCGCGCCGCGCTCTATGACGCGCTGGCGGCGCTGGGCGCGCAGGTGTTTCTCACCGGCGCCGATCCGGCGGCCTTCGCCGACATTGCTGATCGGGCAACGGTGTTCGACGTGACGCCGGGAACCATCACGCGCCGGTGATCTGGTTCCACGCCTCGCGAAATCTTGACGAGGTTCTCGCGCGAACCGTTTGCAGCCCTGGCGGTTGACATCAGGCGTACCGGTCGACGTCGTTTCAACGGCGCGACGGGTGTTTCGTAACAAGCAACAACAACGAAAACAAAAACAACGCGGAGATGTCGTCATGCAGAACAAGGTCGCGGAACAGATACGTCAATCGCTCGACAAGGTTCGGGAGGATCTGGACACGCTGGAATTGTGGCTCGGCGCCCTGCAGGGCGTATCGCAGCCGCTGCCGGACTATGAATCGCCTTTTCGGCGGACCCGTATTCCGGCCAAGGATGTTGAGTTCCGACAGGCCGATCCGGCGGTCTGAGCCGCCCGTGGCGGCGGCTGATCGCGAATCAAAACCCGAATTTTCCGCTCTCCAGAGCGGGGCGTGAAAGCGCCCCTTTAAATCGAAAATTCCATATTTATATCAGCGGTCTAGCGGCTGCACATTACGCTGTACGGCGGCCCTGTTTTCGTGTCACATCACGGTCTGTTCCCGCATGTCCGGTCTGCCTGTCTGGCTCCCGTCAGACGGTCTGTGCCCAAAGGTTCTGTGCATGGCTGAATCCGCCCAGCAAGCGTCGTCCAATGCCGAATACGGCGCCGAGTCGATCAAGGTCCTCAAGGGTCTCGACGCCGTGCGCAAGCGCCCCGGCATGTATATCGGCGACACCGATGACGGCTC
>ERZ778026.4376-NODE-4376-length-11152-cov-4.876003_pt1 | contig 11152 bp, 10 predicted proteins | sample MGYA00375756_ERZ778026 | MGnify/ENA primary metagenome ERZ778026 (study PRJEB29350, sample SAMN05389820) | bioreactor metagenome | isolation source: Ammonium sulfate bioreactor | place: South Africa: University of Cape Town | collected 2014-02-18 ... | reverse complement strand
ATGTATTATATAATTTATGGTTAATATTAGATATTTTCAAAATAAACAGATATAAAACATTGAATCATAGCTATTAAAGTTAAAAATAAACTATTATATTTGAGTTATTGTATAATTATTTAAATAATAGTATATTAACAAATCATAAAGACATCAAATATATAAAGAGCACTAAAAGGATATTAATAATAAAACAACTAGATAAAACAACTAGATAAAACAACTAGATAAAACAACTAGATAAATTAACATATGTGTTGTAATAATAATTAACACATAGTTGGGTTTTTATTAACTGTATCAATTATCTAAATATATTTTTCTGATATTGAATAAGTTAATATATATGATTTTATATGCATATTAAACTAATTTTAATTATCAAACCAAAATTATTTTAACTATAAGAAATAATTTTAGCATTTTTACAAGTAATATCTATATTGTTTAGTCGATTTTTATACACAAACAATATTTTGAGTATATAATAATATAACACTTGTTATTATATTAGATTTTATTATAAAATCTTTAGTCTAAAGATTTATACATAAATATACCATTTTCGGGATTTGTTTCGTAATATTGATATAGTTCAATATGATAACGAATAAAACCATGTTTAGTATATAAATTTAACGCAGGTACATTACTTTTACGAGCTTCCAAACCAATAATAATGGGTGTTTTTTTTTGAAAATAATTTATCATAATCTCCATCAAACCATTTCCAATTCCTTTACCGCGCATTTTTTCAGAAACAGCAAAAGACATAATCATTATTAAATTTTGTATATTTTTTTCTTTTATAAAATCTTTAATTTCCTTTGGTAGGTATTCTGGTATATCTGCACAAACATTATAGCCTACTATTTCTTTGTCTTTTATTGCAACAAAAAATGTTCCGTTTTCGATTAACATACGCCATGTATTATAACTATATACTTCTCCATCCATAAATGTTTCCCTATTGATGCGCATAATATCGCTTAAATCTTGTAAATTACCAATTCTATACATGATACTTTCATTATTGTTATCGTTTCTCATTATATTATTATTTGTTACATTATTATTTGTTACATTAATATTGTTATCTAGTCTACGTAACGAACCTTCTGTATGAATTTGAGTTACTGGTCTGAAACAATTTGCTCCCATTATAAGTTTATTTTGTTATAAACAAAGTAAATTTCCAATCAATTTTCTCTAACTTAGTTGCTATTTTTAGTTATTAATATTTTTATTAATTGTTTCGTGTTTTCTACTTGCTATATTAATATTCATACTATCAATATTAATATCCTGATTTGAGTGATAAACATTCAATATCAATAGATTATCTTCAACTTTAAATAATTTCAAATAAGAATATAAACTTTTTTGATTATAGGTTAAACAAATTCAAAATTTAGTAATTAATGAATATAATCAAGATAAAAAATGGCTTCATTACAATTATTTAATTTCAATATTAACGCTCCTCTTCTTAAATCAAAATTTGAAAACGAATTATTTTCAACTATTAACCATGATGAAATAAAATATTATCTTCATTACCTTATAGAAAATGCACTTCTCAATACTTATATTGATCCAAATACTTTGTCTTTTTATGCTACTTGTAATGATAAATTCAATGACTTAGAATATTATAAATCCTTTGGAGAGTGTGATTTTGATGAAGATAATTATAGTGATCAAATATATAAAAGATTAATTAAGTTTTCTAGTGCAAATCTATCTACTTTACATTTAAACTTTCCCATTAAAAAGTTAATTGAATTCAAATATGCTTTCCAAAATAACGATAAATTTTTATTTTCTAACTACCTTTTTTCACCAAAAATAACAGATCTTACTGTTATTAACACATCTGGTTATAATCAAGACCATAGATCTCATAGAGGTGATCGTTCCCTAGCAGAAAGTGGTTTAGATATAAAAAATTTGCATACTATCGCAAAATACGATAATATTTCTGATTTATATAACTTCATCAATGAACAAGAGGACTCTGACTATGACTCTGACTCTTATCAAGATAATTTTGATAGTTCTAATATTCAATATAATTATATTGACAAATATTACTGGTCAAAATATTCTGGTGAATATTCTATTAGTAATAACGATGGTATTACTTATAAAGATTTAATAGTAGCAACAATGATTTCAAAAAGTAGTAAGTTTGATGCTTGGTATGAATTATTTAGCAAGATTAACGATATACAGTTTGTTAAAAATGGTAATAAATATCATTTAACACTATATTTAGATTTTGACCATGGTTCATGATTTTATACGCTAAAATAACAATAACAATAACAATAATAAAAATAAATAACAACGCGTTATTATTTATTTTCATTATTTTATACGCTAAAATGACAATAATAAAAATAAATAACAACGCGTTATTATTTATTAAAAATTAAGACATGAAACAACTATGATAAAAATGGATTAATTATTATTTAATCAAGTAAATAAATTTAATGAAGAGAACTTTGTATTTTTACGGCAAAATTATATTATTGTGCAATATGATTGTTTTACTGAATGCGTTTAATAATGAACCATATGCATTATATCCTTATAAAATAGATAAAATAGCTAAATTGAAAAATCCTTATCAATTAACGGTTTCACAAGATGAAAAACATTTATTTGTTGGTTCTGATACATCTATTTATCATTTAAATCTTATTTGGTCAAAAAATTTGTTTGGTGTTACAAAATTGTCTGCTTATTCTGATTATGATATTAATTTTTCAATAAAACCGACTGGTGTATGGTTGAACAATACTAGATTATATGTTAGAACAAATACGCAAGTTATATATTATGATAACATATTAAACAAAACTAAAGAAGAAATTCCATATTTAAAACATAATATAGTCAAAATATTGGATCGATCTTCATCTTCATCTTTTGGCTATATTAAAGTTGGATTCAGTGATTTATTATATTCATCTGTAACTTATATCCACAATAAAGAATATATAGATTATATTATATCTTTTAATAAAACTGGTGAATCTTTTAGTATATTACAAAAAGGTTCAGTTTTCGCTTTTAGTTCAAAAAATAATGGCTTTTTTATCGACAATCAGTATTCTTATAATTCTTCTTTATCTGATCCCCTTTGTAAATTTTCTGGTCTTTCCTTTATAAAAAATTTATTACCGAATTTACAAAATTCTTCTGATAATATTAGATTATATTCTATTGGTTGTAATACTAATATTTTTGGTCTTTCTTTTTCAAATCAGAGATTACCTTTGGCTGATGGTTCCTTTAAAATAAATACTGTTCTTATTCCCTTTTTCAATTCTGGTAAAGTTTCTATTGTTGATTTATCTCCTAATGCTACTATAAATAATGATCGTATTGTACTCACTGGTTGGTGTAATTCTTCTCATTCTCACTCTTGTAAAGGTCCTCTAGATGTCTATCTTCTTCGTGATTCTAGTTTTCTCGTTTCTGACTTTGATGGTAATATTTATTGGGTTTATTACTACAGTTACGGTAACTTGGGTATTATCTTATTTATTATCTTTGCTATTCTTATACTTGCTATTCTTTTCTTATCTATTTTCATCCCTTCACTTTGTACTTTATGTAATATCTTTCATTTACATAATGTAGATTTATCAGAGTCTTCTCCATTACTTACTCCTTATTCTCCTTCTATATTATAATATCATTATCTGCTGTTAAAAATATCATATTATATTTCCACTCAAACACCATTTTAATTCAAACTTATATTTACACAATTATTATCCCATATATAACATAAATTAGATAAAGATTTTATAATTATCTAATTATAAAATAATTGTGACAATGTTTATATTTAAAATACATGTAAATTATTACGGTTTTAAATGAATATTTCCACAAAATATTTTTGTAATTTAAAATGCAAAGTTTACCTAAATTATACCAGTTTATCAATCAATTTAGTATATTAAATTATAATTTAGTATATTAAATTATAATTTAGTATAATACTCCTTTAGGGGGTTGATGAATATATTATCCGTAACTCTAGTTTTTTGATGGATTATTGGATTTTTATAATAAATTCAATATTACTTATTATATTATTAATCTTTATAAGGTATTCAGGCTAATATTAATACAAATGACAATATTTCGGCTAAAATTATGAAGAATAATTTTATATTTATTATCAAAATATTTTATCAAGAAAAATTATACCTATCTAGCTATGAATATATACTTATATTATTTAATTATTATGATTTACTCAATTAATAATTAAATAACTGGATGAACAAAACATACAGTTATGGAAAGAGTATTATAGAATAAGATGGAGCTATTTACCAACTGCACAAAACGACACAACTTTTAAAAATTTTGAAGGATATATTTATCTAAGCTTTTATAATTTGGCATAAAATTTCCATTTGAAACAAATGAAAACTCCATTACTAAAAATATATCTCGAAAATATTTTATCCATCATAAGATATTTCTTTATCGGGATTTGTTAGATGTCGAAGAAATATTTTATGATAGAATAAAATATCTCGCGCATAACTTGGACATTATTGATTTCGAAGGTAAATTTATTTCCAATATTGTTATTGAAATACTGGATAGTGATAGAAAAATTAATACTTATGAAGACATTATGGATATTAGTAACCCGTTATTATGTATATCAAATGATATACAGTATGTTAGTGTTAATGAAGATGATATTATCATCAGCCATGAAGATGTTAATATTCATACCATAAATAGTGAAGACGATTATATTAAGAGTGAAGATAAAGATGATAGTGATAATGAAAATGTATATATTAATAGTGAAGACGATTATATTAAGAGTGAAGATAAAGATGATAGTGATAATGAAAATGTATATATTAACAGTGATAGTGACAACAGAGGTATTAATAAAATACCCACGCTTAAAAATAATTATCAATAACTCAATTTATATTAAATACACTATTCATATATAGAAGTTATTTAGGGAAAAGGTAATGTTCAGTAAATATTCTGAATGCTTTAGGAATAATTATAGCAAAAATTTTGTAATATACTTTCAAGACCTGGATATTTGTGAAATACATGTACGTTGTGTAATTATTTACCGACACATTAACTTGATATTATTTTTAGCATATTTATATTCATTAAAAATTAAATATCAAGTGTAAAATAATTAAAGATAAAATAGGATATATTTAATAACTATATTTTATTATAATAATTTAAGTAAAATAAAAAGTAATGGAAAAATAAAGAAATATTTTATAGATTGAGAAATATATTATTGATTAATAAATATTAAATTATATAGATATTTAATGATTAGAATGTTTAGTAGTTTTACTAAACTTAGTGCCTATGATATTAAGGTAAGATAAATTTTTGAGACAATATAAAGCATTAGAGGAAAGAGTTGATTGAGTGCATAAAGAAATATCCAATTTTTTAATGTTAGTTAAATGAACAAAAGCATTGTCAGATATAGTTTCTTGATTGCATTCTGACATAGTGAGTTCAACAAGAGAATTTAGATATGAAAAAGCCTTGTCAGAAAATTGATGACAACGAGATATATTTAAAGAATGAATACCTTCAAGAAAACTAAAAATATTATCTGTAATTGTTGATTGATTACATCTAGATATATCGAGAGTATGAATGCCTCTTAAATTTTCGAAAGCTCTATCTGTAATAGAGCTTTGATTAGATTCGGACATAAAAATAGAATGAATACCCTTCAGATATACTAAAGCAGAATCTGTGATATTTTTACCATAACCGCCTATATTTAAAGTATGTATACCAACAAAATTTTTGAAACTATCATCTGTCAATTTGTATATGACACTAGAACTGTCTATATTAAGAGTATGTATACCTTTTAGATTTTCAAAAATTTTATTTGTTATTTTAGTCCGTGTTGCATATGCATAATGTAGTGTATGGATTCCTTTTAAATTTGTGAACGCGTTATCAGTAATAGTGTGTTGGTTACATGATGATATATCTAATGTATGAATCCCTTGTAAATATTCAAATGCTTTGTCTGTAATAGTATATTGATTACATTTATACATTTTTAAAGTATGAATACCTCTCAAATTTCCAAATGCTTTATCAGTTATTGTATTTTGACTACAATTATTCATATTAAGAGTATGAATACCTTTCAAATTTTCAAATGCTTTATCTGTGATAGTTTTCTGATTACATCCAGACATGTTAAGAGTATTAATACCTTTTAAATTTTCAAACGCTTTGTCTGTAATAGTATATTGATAACAAAATGACATATTCAATGTATGAATATTTTTAAGATAAACAAAATCTTCATCTTTTATATTTCTATTGCCATTCAGGTTAATATTGCATATATCATACGATATATCATTCAAAAATTTTAGATTAGATATATTTTTACTAAGCGTAAAAGGATGACACTGCATAATTATGGTGCTGTACATAATATTTTTATTATGATATTTTGATGTTATAGATAAACATATGAGATCTTTAGTGTTTATATATTTACATATATTATAAAGTACGTCACAATTAAATTGCATTTAAATATAAATAAGTATATTAATATAATTTATTTTTATACTATATAATTTATTTTTATACTATATAATATATACCATCCTATCCAATCACAATCAATAATCAATAATCAATAATCAATAATCAATAATCAAAAGTTGATTATTTACTGTGTTATTATAACTAATATCTTTTATTGTATAATATAATATATTAATATTTTTGATTTTCATTCCAGTTGTCGTTTATATCGATAAAAATTATTGATACAAGTAAAGTAATAATTTTTGGATATTTATATTTTTATAGAGAAAAATACATATGAAACATTAATTATACCATAAATATATATTATAGTGAGGAGAAAAAAGAAACAGTTAAATAGCATAATTTAACTGCATTTTCAAATAATAATATTGTCCAAAAACCAATGATTAAGTTAATAATTATTTTAAAAACAGTTTACGTTTAATTTAGGGTAATAAAGAAGTGCAACACAACTGTATGTTTATGGGTAAATTTATAACAAAAAATTATATTGTTGATTATGTTAATGTTATTATATCTTATAAACTAAGATTAGATAAAAATAGAATTGGACAATAAAAATAGAATTGGACAATAAAAATGATAAAATTAATTATGATATGGCGCAAAACAATTATTATCAATAATATTTTGTAGTTCAGTTTGACTTGTACGTAATTTTAATGAATATATTTTAAATATATAAGATACAGCTTGAATTGGTTTATGTATTATTGAATATTCAAAACAATGATATAGAATTGATGGCCAAAGTTGTATTTCAAAATAAAGATTATTTTGAGTAATACCATATGGATAAATTATTCTATTGTTTTCTTTCATTTTTATTGATAATATTAAGTATAGATAATAATCTAAAATAGATATTTTATAATAGACAATTTAATTTTCCATTATGCTTGTACTTTACGTTACTTTATTTTCAGTAGAGTTGTATTAACATACTAATGATTATATAATTTTTAATATAGCTCAGTCTATAATTACTACTTTATAAATATTAATAATCAACATATAAATAACCACTTTTCATAAAAATTAATACCTTAATGTTTTTCATAATATATTAATAATCAACATATAAATAACCACTTTTCATAAAAATTAATACCTTAATGTTTTTCATAATATATTCAATTAATATGTAAATATTTACATATTGTAAAAAAAATATTTTTTACAATATAAAATGGAAAATATACCTGAATTAAATCAATATATTAATCAATTTACTATTACCTATTACGATAATTTTTTATTGGTACATGAATATATTATCCGCAAGTCAGGATTTTTTGATGGATTATTGAATTTTTACAATAACTCTAACCTTACTTATAATATAAATCATCCTATTGATATCACAGAATCTTTACAAGAGATTAAATTAGATATTAATGACCATATTACAACTAAAATGATAGAAGATACGTTTATATTTATTATGAAAATATTGTACCAAGAAAAAGTATGTCTATCTACCTATAAATACGATTACAAATATATACTTATATTATTTGATTATTATGATTTACCTAAGTCATATTTAAGTAAGTTAATTAATCAGGAAAACATTCGATCGTTGAAAAAATATTATAGAATAAGACGCGGTTATTTACCAACTAGGATAAATAGTTCAACTTTTAAGATTGAAAAAATATATTCATCCAAGCTTTTACAATTAGGTATAAAATATTCATCCGAAACAAATCAAAGTTCCTTAGTTAAAAAAATATCTCCAAAATATTTAACAACCGAAAATATTTTATCTATCATAAGATATTTATTTCTATATAGTGACTTGTTGGACGATATTGAAGAAATATTTTACGATAGAATAAAATATCTTATAGATAAGTCTGACCTTATTGATTTTGAAGGAAAATTTATTTTAAGGATTGCAATGGAAATACTGGATAGTGATAGAAAAATTAACACAATTGAAGATAGAATGGATATAATAAAACGACATCTTTATGATGAATTTGATATACAATATGTCAGCGATAATGAAGATGGTAGAGGGGATAATAATGAAGATGATAATGAAGATGATAATGAAGATGATAATGAAGATGATAATGAAGATACCAATTGTGGAGATAATAATAGTGATAATAGTGATAATATTGATAATATTGATAATATTGATAATATTGATAATATTGGTAATGAAGATTCGGATGGAGATTCTGATATTAATAGTGATAATAGTGACAATTAAGATTCAGATACTAATAATAATGACAATTAAGATTCGGATACTAATTGTGATAATGATAATATCAACACCTGAACTGATATTAGCAGTGATAATGATTCTAGAAATAGATATAACAATGAAGATAGTAATAGTAATAGTATGGATTTAATATTAGTAATAAAAATCTCTTTATTACTAATATTAAATCCATACACGAACTTATAAATTTAAATATTTTGATTAACAATAATTCTAGTTAAATTATTACAATAGTTACTATAACTCTGACACGACTGATATATTTCATTATAGACTTTATTCGTGCATTTTAAATATTCTTATGAACCTCTATTTGTATAATTTATCGTTTTTTTCGATAAATTATGCTCATTCTTCTTGTCTCTCTGGAGAACTCTCTGCTGAATTATCATATATATCACTTTCTTCATCCATATTATTGCTCTTTTTTTTTCTTCTATTCCCAAAGTTATATTCTTTTTCTAAATTTTTTAATTCTTCTATTTGTTTTCTTGTTAGATTTTCATCATCTTTTTTCTTTAAGTAATAATACCTTCTTTTACTCTTAAGAAAATTTTTCTCTCCATTTATTGAATCTTTATTTATTTCTATATATTCTTCAATTTCTTGTAATTTTTGTTTATCTGATACATTGCTTTTTAATATAGTTGTTATATCGTCTACTAACATACTTTTCTTAATTGAACTTTTTATTTATATTTTTATTATTTTTTAAATCCTTTTTTATGTATTTTAATTTTCTAAACCGTTCATTTTTTCATTTTAAAAAAAAAATACATAACCATAAAATAAACCGTTCATATTTTTGAACTCTAGAAAATGAAAAAAGTAGATATCGATAATAAATATATCCAACATAGCAATTTATACATTGATATTAGAGATAAAATTCTTCCTAAAGAGTATAATTCACTTATCAATTCACTTAGTATTTTACAACGACAAGCATATGATTTATGCGATGAGTCTTCTAAGTACCTCTCTATGTTTTCTGATCTTCAGAAAACTCTCGAAGAAAAAGAATCCGAACTTATTCGTTTACGTTCTTCTAATCTTCCAACTCCTATCACCGTCCCATCTAATGCTAATATTCACGATCCAAATTTTATCAATAATGTAATTCTACAACCTAATATTCAACCTAATATTCAATCTAATATTCAACGCCATACTGAATCTAATATTCAATCTAATATTCAACCTAATATTCAACCTAATATTCAACCCTATACTGAATCTAATATTGAACCCATTATTGAACATAATAACGAACCCATTACTGAACGTGATCGTGAAAATTTTAGACGTCAGTATTTTAACAGCCGTGATATTAAAAATTTTAAGTCTCGTGATACTGGTGATTCAATCTTTGATGATGATGAAGATATTGTTTTGGTTATTATTGAGGAAAAAATGAGTGATGGTATTCGATATACTCAACAAATTATTAATGAAAAAGGACGAATTTCTGAATCTATATTGCAACGACATGACAATTATGATCCAGAAGAAGACAAACCTGATAAATATTCTATTTATATTCCCAATGGAATTATAAAACATCCAATTAATCGAGAAGGTTTAAAAAAGTTAAAAATAGAACGTTCCGAATTAGTTAATTATGGTATTAAAATTCCTAATAATATTAAAAAGGTTATTCCAAAAAATACTAGTTCCATATCCCGTTCTAAAATTCCAATATTACAACAAAATAATTCTGATATTTCTCGTAAAAATAATATTGTTCAATCCGTTAACGCACCTATAAACATACCTAATCCTCATACTCCTCCTAATAATAATCGTACTTCTCCTAATCATCATAATTCAGTTAAATCTACTAATACGGAGAAAAAAACAAAATATTATGGTAAAAGTGATGAAACCAAAAAAGAGATTAAAAAAACGCAAGACAGTCGCAATCAAGATATAAAATTATTAGAAAAATTAACTCCAGGCACATATAAATATAATAAAAAAGTATTAAAAATTCAAAATTTAGAAGAAAAACTTATGTTGCTTAGATCAGGACAATGATTTAATCAAATTAATAATATATGAATATTATTAATTAATCGATAACTTTTCTTTTATAAATTAATGTTATAAATTTATTTTTTGCGTGATATCTCAATTCTATAATTCTATAATTCTATAATTCTATAATTCTACAATTCCATAATCCCATAATTCTATAATCCCATAATTCCATAATTCTACAATTCTATAATTCTATAATTCTATAATTCTATAATTCTATAATTCTATAATTCTATAATT
>ERZ778026.4364-NODE-4364-length-11176-cov-134.254563_pt1 | contig 11176 bp, 12 predicted proteins | sample MGYA00375756_ERZ778026 | MGnify/ENA primary metagenome ERZ778026 (study PRJEB29350, sample SAMN05389820) | bioreactor metagenome | isolation source: Ammonium sulfate bioreactor | place: South Africa: University of Cape Town | collected 2014-02-18 ... | reverse complement strand
CAATGGCATAGACTTGTGTATTATTTGATGCTAAATAGAAACGAATATATGATGTGGCGGTTGGTCGATTAACTGCTTTTGTACATTGAACACGCCAATTTGACTGATTCGCTGTGACTAGACCTACAGGAGACTAGAAAAAGAACAACATTGATATCTGAAATGGTCTTATTATTGTCGTACCATAGTTCCATTAACATAACTTGTATAGATCAGTTCAGGTGCCGTCACTGCCACCAAATAAGTGACACATTGTGTGTTACCTTGTTGACCTAAACTATCGATCGGTGTGTAACAAACAAGATTCGAACCCCAAGCAGATGCTGGTGGTGTCCATGTCATTGTCATTCGATACTCCAATGGATTAGTACTTGATTGTATGATTGCACTACGAATCATGCCCGGTGGTGATGTTGTAAGAACATCAGTCAGTGTGATGCCAGAACATCCAACAGTAAAAATAGCTGTTTCAACAACAGTTTGATTAATATCAACACCGACACATGCTCCTGGTGGACGAGTACCAGTATATTCGGGTCCTAGAATTATATGATAGTGAACAGTTATGTTTATGTGAAGTTAAAGTAGAATTTTACCAACGGTGCAACTGCTGGACACAGTATAAACTTGAACGAGAAACTGTAGAGGAACCACTGACCTATCGAGAGGATGAGAGTGAATCAAATAAAAAGAATTAAATGTACATACATAGGTGTTGTTTGCCAACTAAATTCATAGTCCTCCATCATCAAACTTACAGCCCAAAAGCCAACGCTTGTTGTTGTATAGGACACTAGAAATAAAGATTAAAAAAAAATCTGAAAATAATTCTTTCGATGATCACTCACTTCTGCATGCAGTATTATTAAGAGTTGCTCCGGGAAATGTATTGCAAATACCACTACATTCATCAGCAATAACGTTAGTCGGAACTCGAGCTGTTGCGCTGGCCCATCGACATCGAACGGTATCGCCATCGGTATCAGCAGTCGGGATAAGCCATGTATACGAATAACCTAGCCGTAATAATTTAACAGGTACCATGGCTGATGTTGGAGCAGTATTATAATGTCCATCCGATCGCATATTTGTACTAGAATAAAATAGTTATACTTCTGTGTAGACTAGGTTTGCTCAGTGAGTTTTACTTGATTTGTGTCGTAACAGCCCAATCTCCACCACCACTTTGTAATGTAATCCATGCTGAACCAGTAAATTGTAGAGCAATCATTATATTTGGGGGCAGGTTTAAAATGGTTGTTAATTGACCCGCACTTGTGTCTTGTGAAACACTAAAATCTGTACACGGTACGGCAGCAGTCACAGGACAACCTAAACTTCCACATTGACTACCGACACAGCATACACTACCAGCTCCAATATTACCACCATTATTAATCGTTGTTTGATCACAAAAATAAGAACCACGACGCCATGCATGTCGTTGGGTAAAAGAAATCTGAACTGGATTCTGATTTGGAACTTGAGGACTCACCTAAACAAATATTTTTCAGAAATAATAGGTCTCCTATAATTCAATGAACCTACGGGTTTCCATGTGAATGAACCACCACGATAGTGAGATCCTTCAATTAGAACTTGTGTGCATATCAAGAAAAGTACGACAATTTCATGCATATTTATTAATCAATATAGAAAGAAATGCAATCGAAACGGAATGCGCGAGTTTTATACATGAAAAATAAATGGAATTAAGAAGAGAAAGAAAAATTGGCCCAATTTGAAAACATACAGTGAATATCGACTAATGCAATAGAAATAAAAACAAGACAATCATATATTTTTTGTCTTGTTTTTCAATTCGTTTTAAAGTACATTTTGTCAATGTTTTGTTCCAATGGCAACGGTCCATTACCGTTATAAATGAGGTAATGTTGGAGGTTTTAAAAATGCTGCAGCCATTTTTCCGAATACTACCGCTTGGATAATTGAACTTACAATTCCGATTCCTACAGTTGAAGCGAAAGTACCAATCAATACTGGTTGTTGACATTCACGAATTAATTCGCTTGGATCAACCAGTTGTACTGCTGGAAGAGTAGTTGTTACAGATGTTGTTGTTGTAGCTATGTAACGACGGATATAATCAATATTTGTTTGACTTACTCAGAAAAAATAACATACTTGTCAAAGTACTTGTTGTTGATGTAGTTGTGGTTGTTCTAACAGTTGAACTGGTACCAGTTCCAGTATAAGGTGTTGTCGAACTAGGAACAGTAATACCAGTTGTCGTTATTGATGGATTAGCAGTTGTTGTTGATACAGCCTGTGTTGTTACACTTGGAATAATGGTTGTGGTACTTGATGTTGACATGCCAGTGATGTTACTAAATGCAGGTGCATTGAATACCGAGAATGGCCAGAATGTCGGGTCGATAATAGGTTTTGATTGTGGACCACAAAATTCAGTTCCGGTTGCAACACCACTATTATCAAACGTGATTTCATGCATGCAATCAATTATCGAACAATTATTCACTTACTTATCAAATAGAATATAATAACTTTGACCCTATGATCAAAGAATAAAAAGATTGGTAAAAGTATGAAAAATAACTTACTGGTATCCATGAGTAATGAGTGAAAAAGATAAGAGTAAAATTGGAATAGATGACATTTGTTGTATCAGTACTAACATCAATGGCATAGACTTGTGTATTATTTGATGCTAAATAGAAACGAATATATGATGTGGCGGTTGGTCGATTAACTGCTTTTGTACATTGAACACGCCAATTTGACTGATTCGCTGTGACTAGACCTACAGGAGACTAGAAAAAGAACAACATTGATATCTGAAATGGTCTTATTATTGTCGTACCATAGTTCCATTAACATAACTTGTATAGATCAGTTCAGGTGCCGTCACTGCCACCAAATAAGTGACACATTGTGTGTTACCTTGTTGACCTAAACTATCGATCGGTGTGTAACAAACAAGATTCGAACCCCAAGCAGATGCTGGTGGTGTCCATGTCATTGTCATTCGATACTCCAATGGATTAGTACTTGATTGTATGATTGCACTACGAATCATGCCCGGTGGTGATGTTGTAAGAACATCAGTCAGTGTGATGCCAGAACATCCAACAGTAAAAATAGCTGTTTCAACAACACTTTGATTAATATCAACACCGACACATGCTCCTGGTGGACGAGCGCCAACATATTCAGGTCCTACAATCGTATATGATGGTGAAAATTTCTGGCAATATGAAATCATACTCTACCAACGGTGCAACTACTGGACACAGTATAAACTTGAACGAGAAACTGTAGAGGAACCACTGACCTATCGAGAGGATGAGAGTGAATCAAATAAAAAGAATTAAATGTACATACATAGGTGTTGTTTGCCAACTAAATTCATAGTCCTCCATCATCAAACTTACAGCCCAAAAGCCAACGCTTGTTGTTGTATAGGACACTAGAAATAAAGATTAAAAAAAAATCTGAAAATAATTCTTTCGATGATCACTCACTTCTGCATGCAGTATTATTAAGAGTTGCTCCGGGAAATGTATTGCAAATACCACTACATTCATCAGCAATAACGTTAGTCGGAACTCGAGCTGTTGCGCTGGCCCATCGACATCGAACGGTATCGCCATCGGTATCAGCAGTCGGGATAAGCCATGTATACGAATAACCTAGCCGTAATAATTTAACAGGTACCATGGCTGATGTTGGAGCAGTATTATAATGTCCATCCGATCGCATATTTGTACTAGAATAAAATAGTTATACTTCTGTGTAGACTAGGTTTGCTCAGTGAGTTTTACTTGATTTGTGTCGTAACAGCCCAATCTCCACCACCACTTTGTAATGTAATCCATGCTGAACCAGTAAATTGTAGAGCAATCATTATATTTGGGGGCAGGTTTAAAATGGTTGTTAATTGACCCGCACTTGTGTCTTGTGAAACACTAAAATCTGTACACGGTACGGCAGCAGTCACAGGACAACCTAAACTTCCACATTGACTACCGACACAGCATACACTACCAGCTCCAATATTACCACCATTATTAATCGTTGTTTGATCACAAAAATAAGAACCACGACGCCATGCATGTCGTTGGGTAAAAGAAATCTGAACTGGATTCTGATTTGGAACTTGAGGACTCACCTAAACAAATATTTTTCAGAAATAATAGGTCTCCTATAATTCAATGAACCTACGGGTTTCCATGTAAATGTTCCACCACGATAATGTGATGCATCAATGACACGAAGAATCCAAAAGAAGAAAAAAACTTCTACTGTATACATTTTGATTGTACAGCAAAGAAATAAACAGTAGCGAAACGGAGTGTACAACTTTTATACATGAAAAATTAATGGACTTTGGAAGAGAAGAGAGAAATTTTTGAGAGTAGCATCGTTTCTGTCTAGCTACCTTCAAAATATGGGCGTATATTGTAAAACTGGATGATTTTAAAACAAACTGTGTAAACTTAATACAGTACGAATAAAAACAAAAAGTAAACAGACATCATTTGTATTGTATTTCAATTGAGCAGAAAAGCACTTCAATTTCATCTAGAATACATCAGTTAAAAAACTTTATGTGAGAAAAAAAAAAAGAAATTTACGTACAAAAAAATGGAGTAACGACTTTGTTTCATTGGTCAGTTTCCATTATCGCGATAAATCAGGTAGACTCGGTGGTTTTAAAAGTGCTGCAGCCATTTTCGCAAATACTACTCCATAGACAATTGAACTAGTAACTCCGACTCCCACAGTTGAGACGAAAGTGCCGATCAATACTGGTTGTTCGCATTGTCGAATTAATTCACTTGGATCAACCTGTTGTACTGCTGGAAGAGTAGTTGTTACTGATGTCGTAGTACTTGTTGTTGTAGCTATACAATCAAACCGCAAAGACAAAATTCTTTTCAATCATAGAAATAAAATTTACTTGTAGCCGAGCTAGTTGTTGACGTAGTTGTTGTTGTTCTCACTGTTGAACTGGTGCCCGTTCCAGTATATGGTGTTGTCGAACTAGGAACAGTAATACCAGTTGTTGTGACTGATGGATTCGCTGTTGTTGTTGATACAGCTGCTGTTGTTACATTTGGAATAATGGTTGTGGTACTTGATGTTGACATGCCAGTGATGTTACTAAATGCAGGTGCATTGAATACCGAGAATGGCCAGAATGTCGGGTCGATAATAGGTTTTGATTGTGGACCACAAAATTCAGTTCCGGTTGCAACACCACTATTATCAAACGTGATTTCATGCATGCAATCAATTATCGAACAATTATTCACTTACTTATCAAATAGAATATAATAACTTTGACCCTATGATCAAAGAATAAAAAGATTGGTAAAAGTATGAAAAATAACTTACTGGTATCCATGAGTAATGAGTGAAAAAGATAAGAGTAAAATTGGAATAGATGACATTTGTTGTATCAGTACTAACATCAATGGCATAGACTTGTGTATTATTTGATGCTAAATAGAAACGAATATATGATGTTGCCGATGGTCGATTGACAGCTTTCGTACATTGAACACGCCAATTTGACTGATTCAATGTAACTAGACCTACAGGAGACTAGAAAAAAAATAACGATGAAATAAACAAAAAAAATGATCATAATATTCTCGTACCATGGTTCCATTAACATAACTAGTGTAGATTAGTTCGGGCCCATTGACTCCAACAAGATAAGTGACACATTGTGTGTTACCTTGTTGACCTAAACTATCGATCGGTGTGTAACAAACAAGATTCGAACCCCAAGCAGATGCTGGTGGTGTCCATGTCATTGTCATTCGATACTCCAATGGATTAGTACTTGATTGTATGATTGCACTACGAATCATGCCCGGTGGTGATGTTGTAAGAACATCAGTCAGTGTGATGCCAGAACATCCAACAGTAAAAATAGCTGTTTCAACAACAGTTTGATTAATATCAACACCGACACATGCCCCTGATGGACGAGTACCAGTATATTCAGGTCCTATATTGATATGTGATAGTAAAAATTTCTAGTAATATGAAATAAGACTCTACCAACGGTGCATGTACTATTTATAGTATAAACTTGAACAAGAAATTGTAGTGGGACCACAGACCTATCAAGATGATAAAAGTGAAGAAGACAAAGAGTACTAGATGTACGTACAGAGGTGTTGTTTGCCAACTAAATTCATAATCTTCCATCATTAAGCTGACAGCCCAAAAGCCAACGCTTGTTGTTGTATAGGACACTAAAAATAAAGATTAAAAAAAACTAAAAAATAATGTTTTCGACGATCACTCACTCTTGCATGCGGTATTATTAAGAGTTGCACCGGGAAATGTATTGCAAATACCACTACATTCATCAGCAATAACGTTAGTCGGAACTCGAGCTGTTGCATTAGCCCATCGACATCGTACTGTATCACCATCGGTATCAGCAGTCGGGATAAGCCAAGTATAAGAGTAACCTAGTCGTAATAATTTAACAGGTACCATAGCCGATGTTGGAGCAGTATTATAATGTCCATCTGATCGCATATTTGTACTAGAATAAAATAGTTATAGTTCTGCGCAGACTAGGTTTGCTCAGTGAGTTTTACTTGATTTGTGTCGTAACAGCCCAATTTCCACCACCACTTTGTAATGTAACCCATGCTGAACCAGTAAATTGTAGAGCGATCTGTACATTTGCTGTAATATTAATAATACTAGTCAATTGACCCGAGCTAACATCTTGTGAAACACTAAAATCCGTGCATGGTACGGCAGCACTCACAGGACAACCTAAACTTCCACATTGACTACCGACACAGCATACACTTCCGGTTCCAATTGTACCACCGCTATTAATCGTTGTTTGATCACAATAATAAGAACCACGGCGCCATGCATGTCGTTGAGTGAATGAAATTGGTACTGGATTTTGATTCGATACCGTAGGGTAAACCTAGAAATACACAGTCTTTTTGTTAGAAAGTTGATCATTTAATCAACGAACTGGTTTCCATGTAAATGAACCACCACGATAATGACTTGCTTCAGCGATCATGAGAAAATAACATAGGACTATGGTTAGACACAACATTGTCGGATTTACAATGCAGCAATTTTGAAATTATTCCTTAGAAATGGTGCAGTGTCGGTTGACCGTATTTATACCTATTGATAAAATGGGATTATGATAGGGACATTTTTTACTTGAAAAAGTACATACATTTTTGTATTGTACTTTTTACGAACGATTGAAGCAAAAAAATAGTTCAACTTTGTCGAGAAAAACAAAATTTTTTGTATTAGTGTTTGTTTTTGGTTAGTAACTTTATTAGCTTAGAAAATCAATTGAATTACTTTGAAATAAAAAGTGGAAATAGATTTCTTGAAAATTTAGAAAGTTTTAAAATAGAATGACATGTTTATGCAACCGATGACCATGTGACAAAATTAGTATTATGATCCATTTCTTCAAAGAATGGTGCAACATAAATACAAAATTTTCCACCATGTTCACGTTCATATCTCGCCGGCGTACATGTAAATTCGATATCTTGTGGATTTCCTTGTTCTATGGTTGTAGTTACTAACGATGAATTCCATATGCAAGGAAGACATTGATTAAGGACGATTGAAGCTTCACATACTCTGACAACCTTATAAAAGCAAAGTTTTTTTTTTTAAATTAAGCTGATAAATAGTATAAATCATACTTGAAAAAATGTACTAGCGGCGACATTTTTCAATACAGCATTGCCACCCGGATTGCCACAATCCAACATTTTCCCTTTTGGATGAAGTCGAAATCCACAATCTCTTTGTTCACCCCAATTACCAGATGTTGGTGCACAGTTAGCAGTTACCTGTCCTTCGCCATCCTTAGGTATAGTAACCATAACTGTAGCTTTATTATCTTTATTATAACCTTTCCATTGATTACATGCTGGTCTCTCTACGGGAAGACCTCCACAACATTTTGTCATTTCTGTATCACCACAGCAATCGGTACCCGGACAACACGTAGTTGTAAAATTGGTCGGTAACCATGTATCAGCTATCGGTGTGTCTTCACATAGGAAATCATCAGGATTCAAAATCGATGTCAATTGATCAGTGTACGGTCGCACAGTTGTATCAAGTCCCGAAACATCGATCCATTGGCAACTAATTATATGAAAATTCTCAAAAAAAAGTTGGTTTTTTTTAGAAATGAACATCTTACGTTATTCCTCCTTGATATGTATCAGACCAACCTGGTGAAATACCTTGATTTGAACATGTATAATGATCTTGAGTGAGAACACTCCATTCAGCATTAGCATAACGATATGTTGTTTGAAGACAGAAGCCATGTTTCGTATTGCTTATAACATTTTTTGTTCCGAACACAAATTGTGCATAATGAGAGTAGTGAAAATGTTGATGACAAGCTGAAAATTCAAATATTCGATGTTGTGATACAGCGTCCGTAGGTGTTTCAGTTCCAAAATAACTGACTTCACCTACATTGAGCTCTTCAATGCCGAAATTTGCAGTTTGTGTTGAAAATAACATTAAACGACGCCAACCATAATCACCGACACATTGTTCTTCGATTTCACAACCATCAGGTTCAATATATAAATAAACAACACGTGTATCAGACATAGATTCTATGTCTTCAAATAGATTCACAGGTGCTACTTCGCCCAATGAATTAACAGAAGGTCCATCGACAGGATAACGCCATTCATCAGCCAGAGTAGCATTATCTGGTATTCGTTCGAAAACTAAATCGACCTAGAATTGAAGAGTGAGTTTTAATAAATAGTCAAAGGTAAATGAGGACATACGGGACTATGACCAATATATTTTTTAACTGCATCTATACAGGATAATTCAGGTAACGGATACGAACAATGGCACTGGTGACAGCCGATAAGCGATGGATCTTGAGGTTCCTCTGCTTCGCATGTATCATCATAAAAAATATCGACTGTTTCTGGATCGGCTGAACGTGGTGGCCATTGAAGTTCACCGATACAGGCATAACCTGTTCGTTGTAAAATCAAAAAGGGGTCAACAGGCAAAGTATAGTTTTCTATCATAATTCCGCCGATGTCAACGAGACGATCATCGCATTTTTCAACAGACTCGACATCGGTAACAAGCACATTATGAAACGTATAATTGCGTACATAAAGGAAATGCCCATCAATAGTGGCGAAATAAGGTTTTGTAGTAAATTCGAATTTAAAAAATTTAGGCAATGTCAACGATAAAGGACCTCGTCGGCTTGGTTCTACGGTATCTGTATACGTGAGTGGTCGAAAAATAAGTCTCACTTGAGTATATAGTATTTGTTGACGAGCTAGTCGTAGCCAGAAATCATCTCTTTTTTGATTCAATAAACTATTAGCTTTTGCACGTGCGTTAGCTGGTATGTGATCTAATAGAACGCCAACAACGCTGTGAGCATGAACCTTGAGGAGAGCTTGTGGTTTTGGTGAAATATAAGTTTCTAAATGATTTCAAATATGATAGAATAGTTTATCAGTTTTATATAACTGTTACCTGTATAATTTTTTGATGGCGGTTTATAACTGTTGTATTGTGGTTTGTTGTAGTATCGACCTTTATCAGCTTCATATTGGTATGAATCAATATCCGGCAATCGATACTTCGGCATAAAAAACGAGCTGTATGGCACACGAACACCACCTATGAAAGCGCCTCTTGAATAGCTAAATCTCGGTATACCAGGACCCATCACTATTGTACAAATAGAAAAATAATTGGATGATATCGAAAATCAAATAACGGACATGGTCGAGGATAAAAAAATGACGTCATATCGATAGGACCCTTTGGTGGTTTACCAGAGCTGACAAAACTCGCATAACCTAACGACATTAACTGAGCCACTGAGAATAATTCACCATAGGTATTGATTATTGGAGGTAATATATAAACTAAAGAGATATTCATCAATGATTAATATTCTCTTTTTAATTTATGAATGGTTACCTCCGTTTCCCCGAATAAATTATCGTTTGTTGTGTACTAAAATCGACAAAAATGCCAGTTTTCGGCATAAAACTGAAGAAATTATTAGGCCGTGCTATTAAACAAAGATAAAACTTTGAAAAGAAAATCAATAGTATAATTAAAGCATACGAAATCGGCCACGGCTGTATGAAGCAACTGGAAATTTAGTTGGCACAGGTGGTTGTCTAATGCGATCATGTGTAGGCTTTCGAATAAATACTCTCATTTGTCCGAGATTTCTCGGTCGTCCGAAGGCAGACTATACATAGATCATTGAGAAAACAAGTTCTACTAAAATCAAATAGTTATACATACTGAATCTGAGTATGAACCGAATTTCATTCGAATCGATGATTGACCTTCAACATTGACGTCACTATCGTCATTCATCTCGAAATTTTCGCTTGTTATATCCACTATGATAAATGAAAAATGTCCGCAAACATATTCGATTCTTTTACTATTAGCATTTCTTACCTTGCTTTTCTTTGACTTCATGATAAGACATGAAGCTAATTATGCCAACACTGATTACTAGCAGGAATAACATCGACGAGCATAATTTCCCATTGATTGATACACCGAGTAAGCTTTTTTTCCATGATCTATTAATAATCAAGCAAATGTATTTCAGCGTGCTACTAAACGATATTAACTGAAGTCTTCGATGCACTTACTTGGATAATGTTTGCTGTTGGTGCCGAGCTAATTTTGATTGGTCATCTTGACCTTCATAATTAATCATAGAATCTAATTCCATTTTACAATATTATGTACGAATTGATTCTATAAAAATATGCTAGAATACATCAACTGTTTTTATAACATTATGGCGTTGAATCTTAGAAGGAATTATCGTTTATTATTGAGGACAAGGACAACGAAAAAATAATTTCTCTGGAAAAATAAATTCTTCGTAGCTAAAGCCCGACGAAATCATTCCGAATCTTGACACGATCCGATCGAGATCGGGCTTAGGACAGTTTTAAGTTTTTCTCGTAGCTATTCGTTTCTATATCTGAGTAGAGATATGTGATTTTGAACTAGAGCTCATCAGACACAAAATAATTCGTCTAATATGCGTTGATCTTGCGATTCATCATTATTTTTTGCTTGATGACTCTTATACATGCACCATCGTATAAGCAGTTTA
>ERZ778026.4348-NODE-4348-length-11206-cov-218.640122_pt1 | contig 11206 bp, 9 predicted proteins | sample MGYA00375756_ERZ778026 | MGnify/ENA primary metagenome ERZ778026 (study PRJEB29350, sample SAMN05389820) | bioreactor metagenome | isolation source: Ammonium sulfate bioreactor | place: South Africa: University of Cape Town | collected 2014-02-18 ... | reverse complement strand
CACCAGTGATATTGTCGTGGACTGGCCTAGATAAAATCGAATTGATACCATCGGGTAGTGGCTATCTTGACACTGGCATTGATAATTTATGTATTACAATTCAAAACGATACAAGTGACCTTCACTCTTTTTTAGCTTTCTCTTCTAACCTTATCTTTTATTTCATTTCAGTTCCGTCATGTGCACTTGATGCAACTTTAATCACATTTGATGATATTGATAATGCCACTGGTACTCTACTAGGATATCCAACAGATTACCACGGACTCACATGGGTTGGCATGGATTATGGCGATGTGATCAATTTTCCTGACGCTGGATATAAGAATATGCGAGGTTCTGGTACGTATATTAATGGTTTCAACGTACCAGCTACCATTAGTGCATCATCTACTAACAAAATAATAAATCTGAATTCGTTCGTGGCCGGAGCGGCATGGTCCGACGATATACTTTTGACTATCAACGGATATTACTTGGATGTACAGATTGAAACGTACTCAGTCGCATTGAATATGACGTATCGAACACCAGTGATATTGTCGTGGACTGGCCTAGATAAAATCGAATTGATACCATCGGGCAGTGGCTATCTTGACACTGGTATTGATAACTTTTGTGTTAGTATCGTGGGATAGTTTATCGGTATGGTTTTGTGTTTTTAATTCTTATGATATCTTGAGGGTGATATTTGTCTGCATTTTGCATGAATCTTAGTGTTTTTCAGTAATTTTTTATGTTATATTTTTGGTGGGAGGTTATGATCATAATATAAATATATTATCAAAGATAAATCATGTACAGTATGGATTGTTTGGATGTGCATTGTGCGACTTGTTGATTTATTTGATGATTTGTTTTGAGTATGAGCGGAGTTTATATGAATTGCAAAATCAGAAGGTAAATAGTTAAAATTACTCTTTGTTATGTGTCTTCGGTTAGATATACAGTGTCTTATCGTGTTGATAAATTATTTAGGGCTGTCTAGAAGTAGTGTGCCATGTGTTTTATTTCATGAAACTATGGTGTAGGAAAATTTCTTTTTGTACTGAAAGATAGGCCGAAAGACGCTATCTTTCTATGTGATCTGTTAAATCCTCGCATCTCGCAGACTTAGCTAGATTTAGAAAGGAGGTATTTGGATCCATAATTGGCTAATAGTATAATATGATTTTTTTCATTTTTCTTCATGCTTTTACTTGGTTTTCTCTCTGTATGATTTGTCACGACGTTCTTCGATACAAATATGAGAAAGAAAGGGTGTATTTTACTGTTTACATTTTCACGGATCATCATATATCTTTACTTTCCGTTCTTTAATTTCTCCTACGCTCACTTATGATGCCTACGGAAAACTTTCGATTTTGCATAAAAGTACGCAGTCCACGTAACATTTCAGTAAGAACGATCATTTTGATACTGAGGACTGTTAATGATGATGAGGTTCCAGGTCTGAGGACAGTCAAACCATGGTCAAAATTGTTTCATTATGGTCTAGAAGAAATCGAAGATAAGGCCCGATCTGATAGACATATCACGGAAACAACAGCTGAAAATATCGAACAAATTCAGCTTATTATCAATGATGCTCCACACATTACAATCGAGGATATTCAAGAACAAACTGATTTGAACCTTCGAAAGGTAACCACATGCTATATACCTAAGGATCTGACTGGCGTCCAGCGAGCTGAGAGTGTTCGAATATGCAAGGAAAATTTATTAAAATTGCAACAAGGGACGTGGTGTTCATGTGACGGAATAAATGTCGATGAATCCTGGTTTCGTCATAAATAATTTGATCGAAAGATATGAAACAAAGCATGGGTAGGTGCAGGAGATTCACCGCTGACTGTTGTTAGAGGAAGTCGATTCGTACTAAGAACCTTATTTTCAATCTTTTTCAAATCGAGTGTGGTCAGAATAGTGATCACCGTTATTAACATCAACTAGTGTTTACGACCTTCGTATGGAACTCGTGGTCTCAAAATTCATCATGACAATGGGAAACTTCATGTTCATAACCGTACATCCGATTATTTGGAATTAGAAGGTCTTACAATAATACCTCATCCACCGAATTCTCCCGACTTATCACCGTGTGATTTTTGGTTGTTCGATTTCATGAACTCTATAACTCAGGACGAATACAAAAAGACCATCGAAAAGTGGATCGAAAGAATGCAACTCTGTGTGCATAGTGACGGACATTATTTTGAACACTTGATGAAATGATGAGAAAAAAAGAAAAAAATCGAATTGCTGAAGAATCGTTACTGCGTTTATGGGACAAATCAAGGGGGAAACAACTGAGACTTCGCGTCTGAAGTCATATGAAATCCATCTGAATCAATGAGATCTTTTGAAGTCCCACGATGGTTTTGAAGTCAATTGGACTGTAATGAAGTCTCTTGAAGTCCATAAAAGTCTCCTTGCAATCCCTTGAAGTCTATTGAAGTCTCTCGAGTCTCTTGAGGTCTCTCGAAGTCCCTCGAAGTCCCTCGGAGTCACTTGAAGTCACTTGAAGTCCTTCGAAGTCCCTTGAAGTCTCTTGAAGTTCCATTAAGAATTACACGCTTCATGTTACTAGGTAGATTTTGCAATAACCTTAACGAAAAATCTTAAATTTTCCAGGTCTTATTGTGGTTTGAACAAATTAACCCTTTGAGTCCTGATGGCGTGCATACATACGACCGTTTAGTAGTTTTGAATGACCAAAACATGAATTTAACTCTCACCCTCAACATAGGACAATTGAAAGGAGTATTGCTTTACCGCAACGCTTTTTATTCTTGTCATAATACGAGACGCGCTCAATATCACATGCAAAAAATCATTCTATTTTAGCTGCACGTATAATTCGAGAAAGTCGATCAGCTGGTAAACGATTATCTGTTTCTGTCAACATCCAACAGCACGTCTGTTTGTGTATATATTTGATATTTCCATTAATACGCATGCGGAAGTATGAGTTCTTCATTGTTGGCTTAACACTATCAAATACACGCATACCATTAAAGTGAGTTCTATTTGTTATTAATTCATTTTGACTTGTCGTATCGACATTATATTGGTCTTCATCGTACATGGAAATATCGTCGAAACATTCGTTGCTATCTGACATTTCTTCTTCTTCGTCTGACTCAGTATCATATTCCTGCTCGGATTCTTGATTTGCCATAGAGTCGATGTTGTTTAAGAAATAACTAGTAGCATTGACATTTAATCGAATACTCGCACGAACTTTAGAACTCAAATCATTGAGCTCAAATGCATTATTTTTTGCGTAATACACTTAGTACACCTAATTTGCCAAGTAATTGTTTAGCATGTTCAAATGCAGCTAAAATGATTTCTTCAAAATCCATTGTATAAATATCATTTGAATCAGTGGAAATACCACGATTAGCTTTTTTCTTATGATGAATTGGAAATTGAATAATTTGTTCGTTATCGTTGGAGCTTTGGAAATATTTTAAGTCATTGAGAATACCCAACTTCTCGCTTCGATGAAGAAAATTACTCATCGTAAAATTTACGGCTGAATGGTAAATCCCGCTCAATGCCCGCGCATTTCGAAATGTCGCTTCGCATGGTTGTGAACTAAATAGTAACACATTTAATGCTGATATTGGTAAATCCCGTCGCTTCACTAATATCATCAGAAATAATAGATTGTGACAATTAATTTCTATTGAATGATAACTTTGATGACTAATAAAGAATTTATTCCTTTTTTGTTGTGAAATTTTCTCGTTAAAAATTTTCTTTTTAACCATTGCATTGTATTTCAACGATATTTTCCACATACGACATACAAATGTCACAGTCCATGATAAGTAAAGACGATTTTTCATTGAAGTCTCAGTTTCATAATATGCCTTGATAATATATTGTAAAAGCTGTAAGTATAAATACGTAGCATATGTTCTATTGCTTTTTTTTAATAATTCTAAAACTTCTGGTGAACAAATTTTTTTACAAGTCAAAAAATTCTGCCGATCTCTCGGATTAACATCGCTTGTAACGAGATTATGCTCAAGTTTCATGTCTGGCGAAGATAAAAGGTCTAATAGATCTTGTGATGTTACTCGAAAATCGCCGATTGTAAGCTCAGCGGTTGTTGACAAAATTCTATTACGCCACTTCGTGACCAAATGAACATTGTCTTGCATAAACAAAACTAATTGTCGAGGTCGCAAGAAAAACCAGCTCCAGCTTTCTGGCGGATAAATCTCGAATGCTTCTGGGCGTTCATGTAGTTTTATGTTTGGTGCTGTTGTGAAGAACCCAGAAATAGTTCGCATAGCAGATAGGTATCGACTATCACAATCTAAATAAATATCAGTCAAACAACTAAAATATTCTATTGATTCGAATTAGTACATTTAGTTTTTATGGTTCTATGTAGTCTACACTTTATATCTCACAACGAAGTAGTATGATGTATTCAAGCCAAGAGTTATTATTATTTTCAAAAAAGGAATTGATAACTAAACATTTTGGAATTCCAATTTTGCTCATCAATGAGAAAACTTCTTTTTGGTTATGACTATCAACGGATGTCTTATTTTGTATTCTATATGTTTTCCTATATTGCCACGATACATTTTCTAAGAATATCGATCTTGACGAAAAAAAACAACAACTTTTTCATTCTACCATATATCTCATGTATTATTCATTCTTGTGAGTTTATGCATGTTCTTAATCCAAAATTTGTTTAAAAATGGAGATTGACAAAGAACACACGTTTAAAAAGTATTTCTTTTTGATAATAGAGCTGTAATTGCCTTAACTTATAGGAGTTCTTTATCTGTCTCTGAACTTTCTTTTTAGCAGCACAGTTTCAACAAATGTCAAAGAAATAAAAGTTGAATAATATTACCTGTTGAAAATCCAACAATCCTTATATTCTTAGTGAAACATTCATCAAAAATATAAGCCCATTTGTGAACCACATCAAACAATGTAAATTTATTATCTAAACCATATGCTGCTAGCATAAGAGGCGATAAATTTGTCGTAAGTTCTGAAATCGGCTGTACCATCTGCAGATTTAAAAACGATGCTTTTTCAACATTATCGAACCATTCTTTGAGCTGATCGAAGGACTCCGTGCGAAAAAAACGAGCGACAGGAACTCCATTATGCAACGGTGTACAAAAGCCAACAAACGAATTTGTATCTTTATCATAAATAATTTTTTTAATTATCGTAGATGAATCTTCCGAAACAAAACCATATTTGAGATTTTTTGATGTGAAATATTGGTGTAATAAATCAAAGCGAAATTCTGCCTCTTTTAATTTCAAATTTGATTTCCTTATCAAATTGTTTATAGTTGTTGGACATGGTAATGCATAAACCAAATTCAATCTAACAAATTCATAAGTATATCTACTACCCAATATATACAATGCGACTGCAAAGCGTTCAACTAATTCATGATATCGATAGTTATTTATTGGTCTGCATAGATTTGTTTGAATGTTATCAATGAATGTAGCTAAAAAAGTTTCTTTTGTATCACCAAATGTTTCATTTTTTCCATGAAAGAGAACTAATGATTTCAATAAGTTATTATTTTGAATCAATTTGTAAATCATATCTTTTTCATAATTCACATCTTGTTTTTGTTGTAATTGTTGTTCTTTAAATCGAAATAGTTCAATAATATAATTAACATTATTTTTAATTCCTGGCTTTATCATAGTTGTTCCATCAGACAAAATAAATCGAGTCTTTACTCTTATATCATCCAATTCTCGACAATCAAGATCAAGTACTGAAAATACGTCGACAACACGAAGTAATGTCTTTGCTGTATTAATAGATTGCACTCGAAAGAGCTCCGAAACAACATCACCACACAAAGTGGAAACTAAGTTGAAAAATGATTCGTCATGCAAGCCCATCACATTCTCTGGTAGTGATTTTACATCATTCATGTTTTGAATAATACTTGGATCCATTTTATTGAGCTGTAATAAAAAAAATATGTCAATCTAATTAAAGCATACAAGTAATTCATTACCGAATTAGCGCTAAATAAGTGTATTTATCGACGAATGTCGTATTCAATTTGAAATTTAAAGGAAAATGTTGTCGTTATAAGAAGTCGTCTGTTTCACTAGTCGAATTTTCCCTTGTTCTTCTTTCTCTCCAACTACTTAGACACGTGGGATGTTCGTAAATCGAGAAAAACATCTCTCTTTCTCTTATTTTTTCTAAACTATTCCTGTGTTTTAACGATTTTCTTTAATAACAAACTAAATTGAAACGACGGTTGACTATTATAAACGTAAATTTATCTAATAATGACCGATAGTAAAATGAATGTCGATACAACCATCTTACCTGATGATGTTCTTTTATATATTAACAAAGAATTTTATGATCTTGTTGAAAAATTGACGAGTCCAAATGAAGCAAAAATTTTGGAGATTCAGCAAATAAACAGTATCCACTCGTTTCTTTTAATCAAAGATCTATTAGAATTTATTAATTACGACAATGCCGATGTTCAAGAAATTCGAGACAAAATTTGCTTTAAATTATCCAACAATACATTTGTCATTAAACCAGGTGTAAAATCAAATATACAGTATTTAACAAATTTGTTTACGAAAAAGGTCAATGAACAGCGAACGCTTACAAAGAGAAAACGTCTGTCGAGTGAAGCAAATCCCGATGAAGTTCTAAGTGAAGAAGATTTAAAATCATTGATTATTCAAGCTATTCAACGTTGGTGCACAGATAATGAAGAATTATTAGGTCTTGGCGAATTCTGCTTTCGAGAAAACGAGCATTACACAATCACATCAATCGATACGGAGCAGGCTTCTATTACTTGCAAATGCAATGAAAAGATTCGTTTGTTAAAATATCGAGGAAAATTTCAACTCTCCAATTATTATCGGCATTACAAGTCATCTAATTGTTCTATGTTAAAGCGATTGAGAAAATCTCAAAGTGAAAAGGAGAATTCTCGCTTTTTATCTACAATTGCTGCTCTTCCGCCGGCAAACGCAAGAGCATTACTACTATCATCTACCCAAAGTGCAATATTACCAAATCAAACAACGAATAAACGCCGTTTCAACAGCATGAGTAATGATGGGAATGATCTCGAATCGAAATCAAAACAAAAGAAATTTTGAACTTATATTATTTCAATTTTTATTCTATGTAAAAATCTTTCGCACTGATGCTTTCGTTTTGAGTATTTATCGAAGAAAAACTATTGGATTGGAACTGAAACATGTATTATATCTTTAAAATAAACCAGAATTTAAGTGTCATTTGAAATAAATTGTGATCCTGCGCGATATCCACAAGTTTTCAGAAATGAAAATGTTTAGTTTGTATTTCGTGGAATTGTATTCGACGCGTGCTGTCGAACAAAAACCTAATATACAAAACTGTTATATTACGGAACAAACTTTAACTAGAGAAGTCGAAGTCGGTATTTTTCGACTTATTATGTAACATACGTATATGCTTCTTCATCTGATAGAAAATTAATTTACTTTTAGTAAGTCAATGAATATGAATCTTGCTCATAATTACCGGTTTATTCGACCACGTGTGATTTGGAGCTTCTCTCATTGCCGTGATCGTAACGAGGAATTTTAATGACGCAGGCCACTACATGCGAATCTTAAAACTAAAGTTCTGACGAGACTTTTGCCTCACATTGTCTCTGAGTATCGCCGTCTATGAAAAAATAACTCATTTGAATATTGACTATATTCGTACATATATATTAACAGAAAAATTTAAAACTACATATAAAAATGAAAACCTTCGTTCTATCATATCGAGAATTATGTAAGCTACAAAATGATATAAAGATATTGAAGAAATATTGATGATTCCTTTATATAGATCGCTGAATACTGATTAGAAAAGACAGTAAACATTTTGTCCTATATCACGTTCTCCGTTTTTTTTAGTATACATGTGGCAAGGATCGATGTATGAATAGATAACTCTTTTCTCCATTGAATAAAAACAAGAATTTTTGAAAAAATTCAGTACAATTACTTGTACTGATAGAAAACGATGAGGCGAGCTACCTTTGTTCCACGAGTTTCCCTCACCTCTCAATTTCAGTCAAAAAAGTTGGAGTGATCAGAATTTCCTTAATAGACTGTACTTCTTGAGACAGTTCCTTGCAAAAACTAGTGCAAAGTATTGTTCAAATACCAGCGCTATGAAAATACGGCAACCTAAATCTTAAAGATTTAGACTCAGTAGATGGTCTACTCATATGCTAAGAAAGTCCAGTGAAGTCTTATGAAGTCTCATAAAGTCCGATGAAGTCTCATGAGGTCTCATGAAGTCCCTTGAAGTCTCATGAAGTCCCTTGAAGTCTCATAAAGTCCGATGAAGTCCCTTGAAGTCCCTTGAAGTCCCTTGAAGTCCCTTGAAATCTCTTGAAGTCCGATGAAGTCCCACGAAGTCCTTTGAAGTCCCTTGAAGTCCTTTGAAGTCCTTTGAAGTCCTTTGAAGTCCCTTGAAGTCCGATGAAGTCTCATGAAGTCTCATGAAGTCCTTTGAAGTCCCTTGAAGTCCCTTGAAGTCTCTTGAAGTCCCATGAAGTCCCACGAAGTCTTTTGAAGTCCCTTGAAGTCCTTTGAAGTCCTTTGAAGTCCTTTGAAGTCCCATGAAGTCCCATGAAGTCCTTTGAAGTCCCTTGAAGTCCCTTGAAGTCCCTTGAAGTCCTTTAAATCTTGTAAAGTCATGTGAAGTCACTAAAGTCCCTAGAAGTCTCTTGAAGTCTAATGAAATCTTAGAAGTTTCTGGAAGTCTTATGAAGTTCCTTGAACTCGTTTGAAGTCTCCAGAAGTCCTTCAAGTCTCTTGAAATCTATTTTAGTCTTTCGAAATCATTTGAAGGCTTTAGAAGTCTTTCAAACTCTTCGAAGTCTATCAAGTCATTGGAAGTCTATTGAAGTATTTCGGAAAAAGCGAAGTCACATAGGGGGAAGTCTTTTGAAGTCTTTAGAAGTCTTTGAAGTCTTGAAGTCTTGAAGTCTGCTGTTTCCCCCTTGGTGTTGGTGTATTCAGATTACTATACTTGCTAAATTCGATATTCATTGTGATGACACGTTGAGTTCCTGTAGTTTTTTTTTTCACTACTTTTTGCTCTTTTCTCATCACTAATATTTGTTTTCGACAACAACAACAACAACATCGACATGGATCGAAATATCCTGCTGGCGGTGGAGCAACATGTACCACATTTTCTGCAATCTCTATATTTTGATTTGGATCATTTGCAAAAGCCACTGTATTTGTGACAAAGTGAAGCAATTTTATTTGTTTCTTGATAATGACAACAATCAGTTGTTTTTTTTCAGCAATCATCAAAACAATTCGGAAGAAAATCATATATTGGTATACTTGTTGCTTGAGCGTCAACTTGTAGAGATTTTTCGACATCTAATTCCGACGTAATTGTCCCAACATCTTCAATCGGTATCATGATAGTTTCTTCTTTCGCAGCCATTCGATCATGTGTTATGAAATATTGTGGACCTTGAACAAAAAGTGTAGTATTCTTTTGAGCAATACGAAAATTGTCTATAGAAGAAAATAAGAGAAGAAATGTTTTGTTACCTGGATAGATATAAACATAATCATATGGTATTATTTTTACCTATTTCATTTTTCTATTAAATGGAGTAAGAGATGTTGTGTCTACGATGCACTTAACAAATACTATAAAGTCCTCGTTTTTACTGGCAAAATCATGTTACGTTACAAGTTTTCCGAGTCAATCGATGGAGATTTCGAGCTTGTCAGTTGTGCTCGTAAACCTTTTGTTTCAATAAACTCCATATTGTCTCAATGGGCCTCGTCTGTGGAACGTTAGGTGGATTTTGCTGTCGATGAACATAAGCGATCTCATGATCGGCAAATTACGTTTGCACTTCTTGTGCATAATGTGCTGATGTTAAATTCGGTCACAATAAGATCGAGTCGTTCGAATGATACTGATTGATAAACGGGATTAATCGCTTTTGAATATGAGTGAATTGCAATTTTATTGTACCGTTCGATAAAAAAAATCGAAGAAAAAAAAATTTCGATTTTGACCGTTATAGATCGTGTATTCTATAGTAGTATATGAGAAGAGTATATGCTCAAAATTTCCCGACTACCACTATCAGAATAGTCTAGATACGAACAACTCAAAAATTGTCATACGCAATTTTTTTCTTATTATATCGAAGACTATTTTTTAAAGATGTATTTAAATTATCGAGTTTCTATGATGAGAAAGTTTTGCATGCATATTGGAAACGTACAATTCTGATATCTAGATTGATAGTTTTCACCAATGAATGTGTAATAGTTTGCTTCAAGTGGTATTGCATTATAAGAAACCATTTATACTTTAAAAAACTCGAATTTTCTAATGTTTACACGACTGTTTTGACAGGAATCGTTTTTAATTTATTAATAAAACCTGCAGCAACATAATTGACATAGTTTAACATAAAATAAAATAAATAAATAAATAATCTAGTCATACGAAATAATCTTCTAGCTGTTATTCTTAAAACTGCTAATAAGCGAAAAATCGAAGAATATATATCAATATAAACATTTTTCTATGAGTTTTATGTTCTCACTAGTTCAAATTCTAGTCCCTTCACATGCTTATTAGTAGTTCTTTATTTGAAATACTTTGAGGTGTACGAATTATAGAGTTAATGGGGAATTTGATTTTGCGACAAATTCAAAATACAAGGTTGATATAATTCAACAAAATCAAACCAAATACTTAAATCTATAACGAATTCGACAAAATCGTGCTAGTTCAAACATATATATAACAAATGTCTCACAATTGACAGTGTTTTCCAAAGTATCATAACAATAGTTTCAATCCATAGACATATCAATAATAGAGCGGTATTGCGGTATAGCGCTGTTCGCGGTATTACGGTGTTCGCGGTATTGCGGTGTTCGCGGTATTGCGGTATAGCGGTATTGCGATATTCCAGTAGTGTCGAATTTGAAACTTGAATTCAAATTCAAGTTCAAATTCAAATTAGTATTATCTATTTTGAAGTTTTCATATGAAAAAGTACCGTTTTCGTAGACAATACGCCTCCGTTCACAAAGAGACGCCCTCACCCTCACTTAGGCACTACGCCCTCCGTTCACAAAGAGACGCCCTCACCCTCACT
>ERZ778026.4340-NODE-4340-length-11218-cov-97.812864_pt1 | contig 11218 bp, 7 predicted proteins | sample MGYA00375756_ERZ778026 | MGnify/ENA primary metagenome ERZ778026 (study PRJEB29350, sample SAMN05389820) | bioreactor metagenome | isolation source: Ammonium sulfate bioreactor | place: South Africa: University of Cape Town | collected 2014-02-18 ... | reverse complement strand
ATTTTCTTTGCTATTAATGTTTGTTCGAATTCTTTTTTATATGTAGTTGAAGGTAGAACATAAAGAATAAAACCAAGTATTTGAGGTATATAAGTTAGAAGAATAGAAACCAAAAGCATGTGTCGTTGCCAACTACTCAATTGTGAACAAGCTAAGCTGAATGAGAGAATTGTTTGAGGTAAAGCAGAAAAGATAATAACGATTGGTGTAATAAATAATTCCTTTTGACTTGATAATTGCTTTTTGAATACTTGTCGAAATGTTTTTTGAGTGGTGGTGGTTCTTGCTCGACTACGTGCAGTACGAATCAGAAGATAAATTGTACAAACAATTTGAATAATAAACGGTAATAGATAATGAATAAGAGTGCTAATTCGATTGTAAATTTCGATTGCATGATAATGAAAATTAGTGACACAAATTGAAATAGACGAATTCGATTGTTGAATCGTTTGATAAAATAAAATCTCATGTATATGCATCAAAAACAGTACAATCAATGTTCCGACACTTGAATAGATAGCTAAACGTGGACTTTTGACTGCAGCAGAAATCGGATAGAGAATTGTCAAAAGTCGACTAATTGTAATCCAACTTGTCAACCAATATGTTGATCGTGTAAAAACTGACAGAAAATAGCTAATAACTTTACAAGAAACATCATTTGTTAATCCGATTGATCCAAGAACAATACTGACAAATTTTAATAAAATAATAAGTAAACTACATTGATTGAGAATTGTAATGAATAGAAGATAGTTTCCTACTCCAACTAGACGAGGTTGTTTGCGTTTGAATGTAACAAATGAACAATAATTATTAAATAAACCAAGCAAAAAAATGATTCCTGTCGCACTTATGTAGATATATTGCGCGATTCGTGTATCAAAAACAAGTAACGAATCTAAAGTAAAACCAAATGCTTGTAAACTGAATTCACAACGATCGCCTTGAGTACAATAAGGACAGATACAGATGAAATGATGTGTTGATTGTAAATTGTCTTTTATACAACGACCTTCAGCAAAACATTGATCACAAGAATCAATTCGAGAATTTTGTCCAAAACATAATGCTCGTCTTTCATTACACAAACAAAAATATTTCAAATCATAAAAACAAATGCGACTTGAATTATTTTTACAGATTTGATGATATCGAAACACAGCAGGAATATGATTATTATTTTCAGACAATAAATTCGAAGCATAAGGACATTCTTCAGGTGTTATCGTTGTAGTAATATTGACTGCTTGCTCAATTGGCAGAGCGTAGACAAGAAAATACTTTGGATTGAGTAATTCTTCATAGATTTTTAGTATGACTATCGAAGGTATTTTGTGTTCTTCGTAATTATATCGAATTATCTGTGGTAGACCATGAATTACTTGTTGTTGATACGGGAGTAATGCAAATGATTCTTCCAAAACACCGTAGAGTTGAATCGTACTCACTGTTGCTATAGTTGCCAGTTCGATTCGAAATTGTATTTTAGATTTTTCATATTGACATCGATCGCCGTAAAATTGTTCAGAACAAATACAAATAACAGGATTTTCTCCACTTGGATCGTAGGATGCATGGCATGTTGCATTTTGACCGCATGGATTCGAATGACAAGCTTGATTTTGTAAGTAACAACGAGGACCGAAATGTCCCAATGGACAAATACAAAGAGGATTATCTCGATTACCAATTAAACCACGAGAATTCGGCCGACAGATTGCTTTCGGATGACAATATGACGAACAATTTCTATGATAATTTTCGCAATTGTTTCCACTGTAACCGGATTTACATGCACAATAGTACGATTGATTTCGATTGAGAATTGGTTTACAAATTGAATTTGTATTGCATTGATGATTAATACATGGATCAAGAGTAGCATTAGGGAATTTAAGAATAGTAGCTAGACGAAAAACGGGCAGAAAATCAAAATAGATCGGATAATGAAATGCGCCAAGTTCGGTTGTTTCATTTTCTGTCAAAGAAAACAAAGAAAATCGAACAGAATATGGATGATTATCGATGATATCTGTTCGATTTAATAATCGTTTTCGTTTATGTTCTATGAAAATCTCAGATCGAGAGTAGAGTAAATAAAATCGATGTCGAACAGGATTGTCGATTTCAAGTAATGGATTAACATGAAATGTATGATGATCGATAATAGTATTTAAAAAGCAGAAATGAACAACAATTGTCAGCAGACGTGTTGTTAATGAACTTGGCAAAGTATTTAAATCCAAATGAGTAATAACCGAAATACGATCGGTAAAATATTCGCATGTATCTCCGTAATATGTCGAAGGACAAGCACAACGAATATCGTTTTGATCGACGAGATAGAAAGGAAAGCCTCGATTGCATTTGTACAACAGTTCTATTGACGTTGAATTCTCAGATGGTGATATAAATTCATCTTTTTTTGAAAAATATCTTCGAAGTTCATTGGAAACTTTTGTATTTCGAGTGAATAATTTAGAATTTCGATATTGCATTTGATCTATGTATGAGAGATGCATCGCACACCAATGTTCGTCTTCTCCATACGAACACTGATATCTTCCATCACATCGAGCATCTGTCGCACAAGTTCCATTCAGACAAATAACATCATTTGGTCCATTGCACCAAGATGAATTCGAACTTTTATAGAAACAAAGTAAAGATTGTTGACATTCAGTACCTTTTCGACATTTTTCAATATAGTTTATACATTCATCTCCACAACGTAATGTATTTCCAAGCATATTCTTTTGACAATCTTCGAACGTATTTTTTTCATCAACACCTCCGTAACAATCTGCAATACCGTTACCAATTTGAGAATAATTAATGCATGGACGATGCGTGATAATATCCAATGGATCAGATACCGATGCTCGAAAACAAGGATATTCGTAATCAAAATGACAGATATTCTGAAATGGCAATGACGTAGTGTATTTCTGTTGACACGTTTCCTTTCGTTTATCTAGATTGTGATCGGGCAAATTAAATTCATCGCTCGCATCCGAACAATCCCATTCGCCATCACAAACCCAATCCATTGAAATACATTGTCCAGTTCGACATCGAAACTGATCTTTAGCACATATCCATACCGAACAAAAGTCGGGATTTTCATCGATATGTGACGGTTGTTTATCCCAAAATGTATCACAATAGTATGCAAACGGTGTTTCAATTGATAATCGTTTAAGACTACTATCTTCATTCGTATGACTGCTATCAATAAACGTTGAATTTAACATTGATGAATTGCCAATATAATGCCGAAGTAGATCACATTCATTGAGATCTGTATTTATACTACTACACGAAATAGTGGCTAAGTATCGACCGGTACCATTAATCATATTGTCATGTTTATTTTGACAAATGCCATTACTTTGAATTAACAGAGGAAAATTGATGATTGGCAAGCAAGTGATCTGTGTTGATGAACATTGAAAACGATATTTTCGAATATTTTCACAATAATTTCTATTTTCATGATCTGTATTTTCAAATTCATCTTTTTGATCTAAACAGTCCCAATATCCATCTGTAATTCGATATTGTGAAAAGCAAACACCCGAATCAGGACAAATATCAATAAAAGCATAAGGTCGTTCGTTAAATGTTAACGAATCATTCCAGCATGTCGATGAATATTTATGAGACGATGTGAAATTCTTATGTTGCATTGCAATTAAAGAACATAACACTTTTTCTAAATCGAAATTCATGAAATTACCAGTACGAACAGAAAATTTATACTGTTGTCTCAATTGATCGGGTACAATTACAGCAAATCCTCGACATCTAAAACTGCCAATAATAACATTAATATACGGCATTTTATCATTCCAATTCTGTTCCCAAGTATACATTTGCACGAACCATGGACGGATAATACCACGAGATGGATATAAATATGCTCCTCGAGGAACACAAGAATTTGTCATTAATGCATTACAATCGATTCCTTTGCATGGACAATTGATCTCAGCACCTTTTGATAATGCACATCGAATGAGATAGATGCATTGATCATCATCGTTGTTCGAAGAAAATACTAATGAACTATCATTATAACCGGATTCCGCACAAAGACCATCAGGTTTCGTCCATAATGAGACATTAGCAGCTAATTCACACATATAATTATATTCTCTACCACTGAAACAACTTCTATCACTTGGATAGATCGTTTGATATATATAACGATTAAAGTAAGGAATACATTGACCATCTCCACATGACCAAAACTCTTGTGGGCATTTATGATCATCACAAAGCATAACTGCAGATTCTGTTACGCAACTCGATGTCGATGGAAATACGTTAAATTTTTCATCACTCCAATCCATACAATCTGGTACACCTAAACAAAATTCATTTTTTTAGTCAACAAAATGCATTCTGATTCTAACTTACCATCGAGCCAATATTCTTCTGCTATGCACATTCCATCAACACAACGATATTCATTATTTTCACATTCATTGAACTCTAATAAATCGCAATTTTCTTCGTCGATTCCATTGATACAATTCTGTTGACCATCACAAATATTTCTCCAATCGAGACACAACATTCCATAGTCGCATTGTAATGTCTCATAGCAGAGTATCTTGCCCCATTTTTGATGATACTTTGCATTGTTACGAGATTTGCTGAACGATGATAAATCGAAAAGTAATTGATATTCACAATGTTTTCCGAAAAAACCTTTTGAACAATTGCATAAAAATGGATCGTTTTCAAAACTTTCCAAACGATTATAGAAAACACGAGCATATTCATCAGCTTTTTCTACACTCGAACTCCAAGATAATATATTCCAAGGTTGAATGTTTTCTGCGATAAGTTCGTTAAAATGTAGTTTATTTCCGTGTAAACAAGTGGTCGAACTTCTTGATACAAATATGGCCGATTGATTCGATCGAATACAATACTTGATAGTAGGATATTTCGAATGAAATATACAATCATATTCTTCGGCATTGAGACTATATTCCGTATTGTGAAGATAAACAAATGATTTACATGTCCTAATCATAGTAATTATGACCATACAAGTAATGATTACGTTATGCATTGAATTCTTCTCTACGTTTTAATAAAAATCAAACATCACGCTCATATATACGCCAATACTTGATATGTTTTTTTCTTCCGTTTGCCACCTACATTTTTTTATATTTAACGAACGAGTTGAATACTTGTATTTGCACTAGACTAATATTTTAGATGTCTGCATTAAAATGACTTCAACCCACAATAATTAATCATTATAAATAGAGACTCCTCTCTATTAACATTGGCAACAATTTAAACAAAACATTTCTAACACCCTCAAATATATGCTGACATCTAACGATATTAGTCATCAACGTGTCCTTTACCCAGTCACAGTTCGGAAGAAACCCACACGGTTGATCGAAGCACATTTTCATTTTTAAAATGGATAAGTTGCCTGCTGAAATTCTTCATAATATATTCGACAATCTCGATGCTGAAACAATATTTTTCTCTGTTCGACCGGTCTGTCGATTATTTCGATCCATTTCTCAAACATACAATCGATATAATTTCGATTTTCGATTAATATCAAGACCAAATTTTGGTGTACTTCTTCATTTCATTCCAACTGAACATATTCGAACTTTAGCACTTTATGATACAAAAACGATCCCTAATCAATTCGAACTATTTTTCGGATTAATTCGTCTGCAAAAATTGACACATCTCCAATCGTTAACTTTAATTGGTATCGATGAAGCGCAATTCAATTATTTACTTAAACGTCTCAATATAAGTTTATTACGATCGTTTATACTAGATATTCAACATTGTGATGATCGAAGACGAACGAAAACGAATTTCAATCTATCAAAGATTATTTCTCAATCAACAATTCGTCATATTCATATCAATTTTAATCGAAATCGAGACATTGAATGGCCAGTAGAATGTTCAATTGAAAGTTTAACTATTAATGACAATTTTAAATTTGAAACTCTTTCGAAAATCGTTTCATGTTCTCCACGGTTGCGTAAACTAACTGTCAAATCGTTTAAAACCTCCTTAATTCCTGTTCAACCTTGTGAAATATCATTTAAACAATTAGAATCACTCATCATCGAGGAGCTTGATGTTCCTATAAGGGAATTTCAAAAATTTCTCTTACTTATGCCCACGCTGCGACGTTTAAAATTCAAAAATTTTCGCTTATTCAATAGTCAAGAATGGGAACAATTTATCCAAGTCAATCTACCTTGTTTAACTCAATTCGAATTCTTTTGTTCAACATATAGATTTTCTACAACGGAAGAAGAATTCAGAGTTTTAGTTGAATCATTTCAAACTCCATTTTGGCTTGAACATAAAAAATGGTTTATTTCGGGAAATTTTGATTCACTAATAACCTTGTTTACCATTCCGAATTTCGAAGAAAATTCCACAACAAGTATATCATCCAAAGATTTATATACTTTCGTTGATTCGAATACTACTAACCATTGCATTCAGAAAACCGTAGGATCACGTACCAATATCACTACTCTACAGATTAAATTCGATGATGATGTTCCAACAAACATCATTCAATTATTTGAAAATCATTTAATCTTGTCAAATTTAATTGAAATTAAATTATCGATTGTTTGGGAGGCGAATTTTAATAGTCAATCAATATACTTAATGCTTACATATCTTTCCAATTGTCAACAACTTTCAAAGCTAAAAATCGAGCCTCTGTATAATTTATTTCGGACGCGTGTATATTTAGAGGATATTTATTTATGGGTTCCAACTCAAATCAAAGATCTACAAATTCCGATAAATGATTTAAAACAACTGAAAATCATTGTCGAACGTTGTACCCACTTACGAATCTTGTCTCTCGAAACTCATAAAGCGAATGTTCGTAAAGAAGTGAGAGATTGGATCAATGATAATACAGTAGGCTCAGTTTTTCGATGGGAACATCCAATTGAAAATATTTGGCTTGGAAAAAAGATCGGCCAAATAGACACAAACAATAAACGATTTAAAACAACAGATGAAGTATAAATTTGTTAACTTTGTTCTATCTAAATAAACAAGAAAATTGCCATGATATACGCGATAACGTTTGTAATTTTTCAGTTTCTTTTCAATAAAAAACAATCTATATCATCGCGTTGATAGGACAGGTGGTTTGTAAAGGATTAAGACAGACTACTTAGTCTATTAAATGAATCAAATTTCTGTAAAAAGGAAGTGCAAAGAACGTATTAATACTGTCAAGAAAAATCATTATTCTACATTCAACAAAAACAAATCGAAATATGCGAGCTTTTATTACTCTTTTCTTGATTATCAATGCGAATTTGATTGCATCAAGTTCTGCCAGTGATCAATGCGATAATTATTGTACTAGTGGTGGTGCTTGTTTGATAACAAATACTGGTCCAAAATGTGTTTGTCATCTTGAATGGACGGGAGAACGATGTGAAACTCGATTATTTGAGAATGAAGTTGGAAAAGCAAATTCGGAAAGTAATCTGTGCAATTTTATCCCGGCTGATTATTGTAAAAATGGAGGCAAATGTTATGTTGACACGTTAAAAAATATGTTTGCCTGCTTTTGTACTTATCCATACACTGGACAATACTGTGAGCAAATATCAGGTATGAACATAAGAAAACATTTTTTGTATGTAAATCAAAATATTTATTTTGAAGATTGTGTGGGCTTTTGTGATAATAATGGTATCTGTGAAGTAAAAGATGGACAATTGAAATGTACGTGTATGGAAGGATGGGAAGGATTACGTTGTCGAACACCAGCAGCACTCTCACCAGATCCTAATCCACATCCGATATGCGCTCTCTTAGATAAATCCTATTGTAATAGAGGACGATGCACTGTAGAAAACAGTAGTGTGAAATGTATTTGTCCACCGAATTACACTGGAAATCGATGTGAAACACTAACAACAATAACTGATCCTGGTAAGTAGTCAATTACTTTCAATTATCTATCGATTATAGATTTCGTTTAGTTGTATCCTGCTCATCAACAACTTGCCGAAATGGTGGTACTTGTTTTAACACTGGTAATTCATATTTCTGTTACTGCAACCGAGGATATACTGGTAAAAATTGTGAAGTTTCATTATAATTTACAGTATTTCTATGAAATTCAAAAGAATTAAATAAAATTCATTAGAGATAAACAACAATTTTAACAGAACTTATGTTAGGGAAAAAAGATATTTTTTATCCAAGTTTTCTTTTCTTTTTGTTCGTTGCTAAATAGTGATTTACGTACATATACATTAACATATTCGAAGTAAAATCTCAACATGCAACTACAATATCCGTTTTACCATCTTCATTTAAATCACTAACAGCAATCCCAAAGCATATGATTCTTTATTTCCAAATGTTTCTCGATATCGTAGTCTTGGCTTGTCTTATGAAAATATTATTAGATTCTTTTTGTTTGTTGATTAGCAAGCTGACACAGCTGATTTTATAATGTCTTTCATTGAATAGGAATCGAATGTCATTTGTTCGACGGCATTCTGTTCGATGGGTCGAAAAAGAAATGTATTTTTCTCGATTAAAATATAAAAAAGTCTACGATTATGATCAAGTTCCATCACATTTACAATCAAATGCATTTATTCTTCATGGTTATCGACATGATTTATCTTGGTTCGAACGTTTCATCAGTTTCTTTCTTTTTCATAATGAAACACTTAAATATTTGGACACATTTCTTTGGAGTAATACTATCCATATGGTATTTATTTCGAGATTTTATCTTAGTCAGTCAGCAAAATGAACATTTATTTTCTACAAATAATTTCGATGATTAATTATTCTATCAACTAGCAATTATTCTTTGTATTATCATGATTCTACTTCATCATAGTTGCAAATCTGATGATAATATTGATAGTACAGGTTTCGTTGTTGTATCTGTATCTGGTTTTATTCCTGTGTTTCATTGGATTTATTTGAATGAATATAATTCGAATGTATCATATTTTATCTTTTCTTTGACGCTGGTATCTTCTTTTTTCGAACGGAAATTCCTGAACGATTTGCACCTGGATATTTCGATTACATTGGAGCAAGTCATCAACTATGGCATGTATTTTAGTTTATTTGCTTTTTATTGGTGGTATAAACTGAATACTGCATTCGTTAAACATTATCAAATACGTACTTGTAATGAAGAATTAAATTCATGATAAATCTAAGTGTATACTCAACAAAAAAAATGAAGCCGAATCGAACTGTCGAAGAGTCATTTGTTATTTGACTACTAGTTGTTGAATAAGTAGTACTTGTCATATCTGTACTCGCTATTGTAGTTGTGTTAGGTGCCGTCCTATTGGCTAATACTTGACGTAATGGTGAAATATCATAATAATTGTCAACGAGATGTTGTATTTGAGATACAGTTTGATTACTATTACAAAGATTATAATCACACGCGAATGTAATTGTTTGTTTTTCTTCAGACATGCTGATATCAGTTTTGGTTTCAATCATTAAATGAACTTGTACATCGATTGCACAATTCTGCTTAATTGTGTTATCGAACAAATGAATTTCACATATACATTCCGATTGGCATATACCTTCGCGAAATCGCGTTGAATAGCATTGCTCTAGAAAAATCAAAAGTTTAAAATACAACCAATTATTTAATTATATGAAACATACGTAATTTTTCTCGAGTACCTATAAGAATTGGTTGACTAAATTTTAGTAAATTCTCTTGAAAACCATTGATTATCCAATGTATATGTTGAAATAGAAAATCAATTTCACATAGATCATGAGTTGAACATGTATGATAAATTTCCCCGTCTTGCACAATTTTTTCTAAAACCCACTGAATATTCCTGTAAATGACATTACCGTCCACCATTCTCTCAAATGCAAAGCTATTTCCTCCTAATCTAACTTGGATCTGTTTATCAGAATACATTGCTATAATAGAAATCTTGCACATAGTCTTATTTTCTGATGGGATTTTATAAATATAATTGTGCCAAACGCTAATGGAAGAAGTATTCAGAGGTTCTACAAGATACTCCTTGAGATATTTACAAGCAAGACCATGAACGTACGATAAAATAACTAGTAGTACAATAAAAATGATCAACACTTTCATGAGATATTCAAAAACCGAAATGCAATCTCAAACTCCTGATCTGCCCATAAATAAACTCAATAAAACATGACAATTGTCAGTTCTAACATTGATCAATATGAAAATTGAAGTCAAATAATAATAAAGTAATGAGAGACGATCAATCATTTTATTATTCAGAATTTAATTCTGCATCGAGAGTTTAGTTAGTAATTCAATAGTAAATACACCTTGCTATATCTATGCGCATATGAATGATATTATCACTAGGAAATTTGTTTTTAGTAGAGCAACGTGATTACGTAGTTTATATTGACGACTTTTTTCGTCTCTTTCGAATAGCCAGTAAGCTATATAAAAGTATGAAACGATAATAAGATTTATTTATCGAAAAAGTATGGTCTCTCTGGTTTCCTAACAAAATAAACAAGAGATGAAAATGAAGTGAGTTTATGAGAAAAGTTTAAAATATGAATTAATAATTGTCTTCGTGAACATATTGTGTATTATCGCAACGGTTGTCCACCGCCAGCACCATAACCTTGACCCAGTCCTAGTTTTGGATTCAAATTAGAAAATAAGAATAATACTAAAACGTCAAATGAGCCGAATGTACCACTTGGCTCTTTTTCTATATGGTACTTTACGTATAGAAACTTGATCAGATGGTGCGAATGCATTCGATGGCTGAAGTCTATACATTCGGGTATTGAGCAAATTAGTGCTATCTGATCAAATTTCTATAGTCGAATTCCTGAGTAGAAAAGAATCAAGCAACGTATATTCGGCTTGTTTGGCGTTTTATTATTACCCCCAAGAAAAGCTTTACTCCATTGTTGTGGCTGGCCTCCTTGATTTACTTGCAGATTATTTCCATACAGTGCTTGTTGTTGACCTCCTTGATTTACTTGAGCATTATTTCCATACAGTGCTTGTTGCAGGCCTCCTTGATTTACCGGCAGATTATTTCCATACAGTGCTTGTTGCAGGCCTCTTTGATTTACTTGAGCATTATTTCCATACAGTGCTTGTTGCTGGCCTCCTTGATTTACCGGCAGATTATTT
>ERZ778026.4339-NODE-4339-length-11220-cov-9.033318_pt1 | contig 11220 bp, 13 predicted proteins | sample MGYA00375756_ERZ778026 | MGnify/ENA primary metagenome ERZ778026 (study PRJEB29350, sample SAMN05389820) | bioreactor metagenome | isolation source: Ammonium sulfate bioreactor | place: South Africa: University of Cape Town | collected 2014-02-18 ... | reverse complement strand
GTACTGCTGGAGCTTCTCGAGTTCAGTCGACATGATGATAGTGGTAGCTTGGGGGCTGAGGTTGTTGTTGGTTGTTGGTTGTTGGTTGTGGCGGGCAGTGGTGAAGTGGCGCGTTGATCGGCAGCAGCGGCCTTTTGTAGCCGAGCGCGCCTCAGCGATTTGCGAGGAATTCGACGGAATGGTCGCGTGCTTCGGACCAACCAACCTCCGTTGCTGTGCTGCTGCTGCTGCTGCTGCTGCTCGCGGGCAGACTCGACCCGGCGCGCCTAATTGTGGCCGTGGTCGTGGCACAGGAACAGTAGTGGCAACATGGCCACGGCACTGGCGGAGCAGCAACAGCAACAGCAGCAGCTGATTGCCTTCACTAAGATGCATGGGTGTGGCAACGACTACGTCGTGATCGATTGCTGCCACGAACGACATCCATACCTGCTCGCCGCTGCTGAGGCCGATGACGACACCGCTGCTGCGGATTGGTGGCGCGATATGATACGGTTCCTGTGCGATAGGCGCTTTGGTGTCGGCAGCGATGGCCTGATGTTGGTGGCTCCGGCGCGTTCGTGTGCTGTCGGTGCTGACGTGCGCATGATCATGTACAACATCGACGGCTCGCGCGCTCGAATGTGCGGCAACGGCATCCGCTGCGTGGCGCTCTACCACTGCCGCAACCACCACCAGCATGAGCACGAGCATGAGCACCACGATGCGACCGCTGGAGCTGACTGCTGCTGCTCGATGCTGATTGACACTGACTCGGGAGTGCGTGCTGCACAAGTTCGCCCTTCGAGCTCGAGCGGCGCACGAGTGACGATCGACATGGGCGCACCGAGCGAGATCGCCAACTCGCAATCATGCGGTGCGGTCGGCGGCCGCACCTTCTCGTTCACGGCCGTGACGGTCGGCAATCCCCACTGCGTCGTGTTCCTGCGTGACGGCGCCGAGCTCGGCGAGCAGCTGGCGTGGCAGACGCTGCGCGAGTTCGACGTGCGCAGCTTCGGTCCAATGCTGGAGCACGCCGACTTCCTGACCGAGCGCTCCAACATCGAGGTGCGTGCCAATTCGGTGCGTGACAGGCTCCACTCCACTCCACTCAACCGCTGGCACGCATCGACAGTTCGCTGCCGTGATCGAACGAGGTCGCGTGGCCGTGCGCACTTGGGAGCGCGGCTCAGGCGAGACCCTTGCATGTGGCACTGGTGCTTGTGCCGTGGCGTTCGCCTACTCGCTGTCGAGTGCTGCAATGCACGAATCAGTGACGATCGAGCTTCTTGGCGGCCAGCTCGAGATGCGCTTCATCGAGCAGCACCGCGAGCACGAGCACGAAGCGACACAGCAGCGACGCATCCACATGACCGGTGAGGCACAGATCGTGTTCTCGGGCTCGGTGAGAGTATCGACACACCAACTCGACCAATACGCAGCGCTAGGCACTCGTCTGCGATCCATGCATGCTCTGGCATTGTCGTGATCGCGTGTGCTATCCATGATGTATGAACAGCAACAGCACCATTCGCTCGCTCGCCCTCTCGTCGCAACACGACCCACAACCACAACACCATGACCACATCCACATCCACAACAGTGGCTGCCGTGTTGCCAGTGTATCTCGCCGGCGCAGCACAGGCTCCCTTCCCGACCACGCGACTCTTGTTACGAGTGTCGGAGCCCGAGAACCTGCGCGTGGTTCATGGCGTGCTGGCGTCCGACACCAAGCTCATGGCGTTGCTGCACGGCGACCATCCTCCGGTCGGCGGCGAGATCGGTGTCTGCGTCTGCCTCACACGCTACCAAGAGACGCCCAACGACGAGACCGACGAGCTGATGATCGAGGTACGTCGATCAGCGGCCCTCACTTGACGCGCACGAGAGAGAGAGAGTCGCACTCACGATCACCATGTCGCCAAGCTCGCGGCATTGAGGCGCTTCACGGTGCTCGAGGCACATCTCAACTCGCAAGGCGAGTGGTATGCTCGTATCGCATGGTTCGACGACACTGACGAGCCACGCATTCGAACGGCCGATCTCTTGCCACAAGCCTATCGAGAGATGCTCGGGCAAGTGGCTCCCATGCTCAAGAGCCACCTGAACTCGCTGTCGGACGCTCGACGCTACCAGCTCGAACGCACGTTCGGCTTGATGGATTACTCGTACACGCCGCCGCCGCCCACTGGCGCTGATCACGATCAAGAACCACCACTCCCGAGTGACCGCTCGACGACATCATGCAATGACACTCCAACCACGAGCACGACGAACACGGCACTGACGCTCCACACGCAAGCGACTCTGCATGTCGACTCACCGTGGATCTCATGTGAGTCGCTCTCACGCGTGGCGGTCTTCTCGTTCTGGGCGAGCGCCATCTACTGCTCGGGTCAGCTGCAGCATCGCAAGCTTCATCGAGCGTTGCTCGAGAGCTCCTCGATTGCCGCTCGCTTGGAGCTGCTGCTTCGTGCCTTGCAATCGCGGCTCGCCAACGCCTCGGGCTCGTCGTTCGCATCGCTCACAGACAGCTCGTCGTCGTTGCGCATGAGCATGACCTCGTCGACCGAGTTCGCTTCGATCTCTGCGCCCAACACATTGACCCACTCGCTGCGCCAGGCATGCTGCGAGGCCATCTGCCATCGCATCATCGAGCTCACAACCAACGCCTCCTCCAATCTCGACGACGACGCCACTGCTGCCGCGTCGCGACAGCAATTGCTCGACGCCTTCACGACAACGTGTTCGATCGAGATCGTGCAGCAGATCGTCGATCACTTCCTGCACCGTTTGCGACCGCTCACGCGCGAGCACTTTGAGGCGCTGTGTGCCTTGAACCCATCGCGCACCTATCGATTGAACCTCACCAAGGCTCGCATCGATGCATCGTGGGCGTCGCTCTTTGCTCACTTCCATCGTCTCGTACGTCTGCCATCTGCCACCTGCTCTTGCTGTCGCTGTCTCTGCCTGAACTGCGAATGGCACTTGAAATAGGAATCAGTCAATCTCTCCTACTGCGTCAAGCTCACTTCTGCAGCGCTATCGGCCATCTTGCAATCCGGTGGCTTCAACAATCTCACGCACCTCGATCTCAGTGTATGCAAGAGGTACGCGCATCTGTGCGTGTGTGTGTTTGACGAGGGTGCACTGCCTCACGATCGATCGATCGAGTGCAGTCTGCAGGGTACAGTAGTGGGCTTCGAGAACCTCACCAATCTACGAGTGCTCTCGCTCACGAGCACCTTCGTCGACACCAACACGCTGCTGTCGTTGCACACTCTCACCAATCTCCACACGCTGTATCTCTCGGGAGTGCCGACCTTGACACCGGCGGTTGCGACCAAGTGGGCCGAATCGCTCACCAAGCTCACGGCGCTGCGTGCCTCCGAGTGTCACGTCTCGGACGAGGTGCTCATCACGCTTTGCACGGCTCTCACCAAGCTGCGCGAGCTCAACCTCAAGGCCAACAGCCGCATCACCGACGAGGCCGCTGCACCTGCGCTGCGCCACCTCACGCACCTGCAACTGCTCGACCTCTCGGTCAACGCATCGCTGGGCGACTTTACGCTCGAGGCCATCCAACATGCCACGCAGCTGCGCTCCTTGAACCTCTCGAACGTACGTCGAGTCATAATACGTGCTGGCGCTCCCGAGATCTGATCTAGCTCACCGAACGTAACCTACACTACTCGCCCATATGGTCTAGACCGAGATCTCCGACGCCGGCACGGGCTACATTGCAGCCTTCTTGCGCCTGACGACGCTCGACCTCTCGCGCTCGTCCATCACCAACGCGACCATCCGCAGCCTGGCACCACTTCGTAGCCTCACGTCGCTCAACCTGCAATACTCGCTCATCTCAGACGCGGCCCTGGCATTGCTGGCGCCTCTCGTGTCGCTCAGGAGCCTCAACATCTCGGGCTGTATGCGCATCACCGACGACGGCATCCAGAGCTTTGTCGACTCGTGCCCGCGAATGCTGCGCCAGTTGACGTTCTTCTCGCTCGGCTCGCCGGCCATCACCAACACCTCGCTCCAGGTGCGTGTGCTTCAATGCCTCCTCGAGCGACTCTCGCGCTCTCTCATTGGCCGAGTCTCACCCATCGTTGCATATGCTCAGTGGCTGCTACAATTCACGGCTCTCGATAGTCTACGGCTGTGGGGCACTACGATCTTGCAGTCGGACGTTGACCACTTTGTCGACAGCAGCCATCTCAAGGTCGACGAGGGCATGGCGAGCTCCAAGGGCACCTACATCCTCGTACGCAAGTCGCAATCCGACTCGGCCTTTCAGACGCTGCTCGCCCGGAGTACCGGCAGCAGTTGAGCAAGCTGCGCGCACTCGAATACGTTGCCATCGGCATGGAATACACCAAGACTTCGTTGTAGTTGTCGTTGTAGTTGTAGTAATAATGGGCTTGTGGTCACTGGTACAGCTGCGCATCAAGAGCCGATTCTCGGTAGGTCGGCGGCTCGTCACTCAGAAAGTACAACGGATGCAGGCACAGATGACCCTTGACCAAGCGCAGTCGCTCGGGGTTCTTGGGCTCACCGGGCGATGCAGTGAGCTCACGGAATGCGGCCCAGGTCTTGACGCGGCTCGAGGCAATGTGGTCGAACACCTCCTCGAAGATGGCCGTGTTCTGTTGCGCCACTTGGTGCCAGTTGCTCTTGAACGAATGCGAGAACGGATCGGCGAGCGTCGCCATGTCGTCGAGCGGCAGTCCGACGTGCTCGTTCATCAGGCGCAATCGCATCGTGTGCACAAACTTGCCGACCGTCACCGAGAGCTGGTTGAAGGTCGTCGTCACCTCCTCCGAGTCTCGAATGCGCACGGCAATCTCCGAGTCGCGGTCACCCAAGAAGCTGCGATCATTGATCTACGCAACGAACCCGACGACCACCCCGACTCAGAATCAATATCAAGAGCTCCCACGGTGAAGAAGAAGAGATGGCTACACATACATTGGCCGATCCGACAATCGCAACTCGATCATCGACGAGCATAATCTTGGAGTGGATGAAGATCTGATCCGTGACGACCTTGCCCTTCAGCACGGCCCAAGCTCGCAGTTGGTAGCACGTAAAGTAGTGCGACAAGTTGACGAGGGGGAACTCGTCGCTGAGTCTGTGACGAAGCATCATCAGTCATGACCAGCTCGCTCAATGCAGGCAGTCCTCTGAGACGTACTGGTCGAGAATCGAGTTACCTCCTGTGGCTATCGTACGGTACTCTCGCTGCAAGATGGGCAGACTCCAACGACCGAGCTCTTCCGGTTGCGGGAACAAGATCACGACATGGAAGCGCTGGTTGGCCTTGATTGCGTGGCGGATCCTCTTGATGATGGCGTTCGCGATGCCGTTGACAACGCCGTTGCCGGCCGTCGACGAGATGAAGAACTGGTTCTCAATATAGATGAACGACTCGGCCGACTCGATGGCCTTGAGATAGGCGCCGAGGATCGAGGCCTCGGTCGACGTGTTGCCACTCCAGGTCGACAGCGAACGCAGCACCTGTACGTGCATCGTGCCCTCGGGCTCGGGCTCGCCGAGAGTGCCTTGGTGGTGCTCGGGCCGTGTCAAGCGATGGAACAACGCCGGGCCCGTGACATCGGCGAACGTGGTCGAGGCATCGAGTGGCGGCAGCGGCTCGCTCTGAATGTGGTGGTTCCAGCGCTGCACAAAGTTGGCCGCCACGTCGATCGCGGCCTGCGAGTCGACCATCACCTCGACGTCGTGCCACGGCATACGCGTCACGAGCGAACGGTCGATGCCGTCGCGGTTGGGATCGTCGATGCGGAAGAAGGCCGCCGGCGACCGAACGTTGGGGTTGTAGTAGTCGATGCCGAGCCACTTGCGGCGCTCGGGATCGATCAGCAGATGCTCGTGGTTGTCGTACCGGCCCCACGTCATGTCGAGGCCGCCGACGAACGCAACGGCGCGATCGACGATCACGGTCTTTTGGTGGTGCGAGTAGTACATGGGCGCAAAGTGAGGATGGCGTATGACGCGAATGTTGTCGTGCAGCGATTGCAGATACACCTGCGCGTCGGTGCTAAAGTTGTTGACCAGAATGCGCGTCTCGGCCCAGAGAATAATGCGAATCTGTCATAGCATGACAGAGAGTGAGAGAGGCACGAAACGCAGGGTGGCACACTGGGCTGGCTCGTACCAAGACGCCTTCACGAGCCTTCTTGAGGAGGAGCGTGTCGATGCGATAGTCGGCACTCTCTGGGTCATCGCGGCGCAAGCTATCAAGGCCACCTTACGTGAGTGTCGCCTCTCTCTCTCGCGCGCGCGCACACGAGACGTACTTGAGCACCGGGCACATCATCCAGAAGCACATCAGAATCTCGTGCTGCGCTGCCTCGATCGCTTTCGACATCATGTAGTACACGTCCTCGCCATCGATGAGGAACTTGGCGTTCACGTTGTCGCGCTCGGGAACGAACGGCTTGAGTCGCGCGGCCTTGAGCTTGACCTTGACGGCAGCGTGAGAGTTGTCCTCGCGCCAATCCTTGATCTTGCCGTCACACTTGGCGCACAGCAGCTCGCCAAAGATGCGATACGATCGTGCAAATGCTTGAGAGCAACCCTTGCATGGTGCTGCCAGACAGAGAGGGAGAGATGCATTCGTTCTCATGTGAGTCTCGATCATGCTCTCGCTCGCGTGCATTCGGCCAAACGTACTCGTGCGATGACCACAATAGGTGCAACGGTAGGAGTCTCGGAGGACCTTGTTGTGCGTCGTCATTCGATGCTGCGAGACGCTCATGCACCACGAACACCAACCGATACTACGAGCCACTACGATCATCGAATCGCGATCGGTCGGAATCGCATCCCACTATGCCAGCCAAATGGACCGAGTCAGCTCATGCGCTGTTGTGGTTGTTGCTGGCAGCTCACGCACGCTCAAGATGGTTCCATCGTGGACCGCACAAAACTGATCATCCCACACCGTGTGGCCTCGAGTCATGGCACTGCAGCCAAAGTACGTGCATGGCAGCGTTCTGTACAACGACGCATGGCGCAATCAGTGTGAGCGAGAGGACGTTTCGTGGTACAGCAATTCCTTCGCTACCTTGAATGGCACCCAGTGCATTGGAAGACATTGCGGCGCAGGATATTGGATGACTCCAGGCTGTGGTAGCACAATTGGAAGCACCACTATGTCCACGTAGATCGACACACGATTCAGTGAGTCGACTCTGATGAGCACAAGCACGATCACGAGCACGAGCACGTACCGAACACCGACTGAGAACCATCTCTTGGATCGATAATCGAGGTTGGATATGAGTATCGTGCGCATTCGCCTGGTTGTTCGCTCGTGTTAGTGCACCACAAACACCAAGCCACTCGCAGCGTCATATGCTGGGAACCATCGCCGAGCGACGTACATAAAGGATCGACAGCAAGATGGCCTCATACCAAGCCTCGCGATCAATGTCATTGAGGCACTCGAATTTGACCGGCGAGTAGCTCGGATGGAACAACACGAAGCGACGAGGATTGGTGCCATGTCGCGCGATGCGGCAGCCTTTGAGAGCAAAGATGCCTCGTGCAATGCGGCCATCGTGCAGGATCGATTGCGAGCGATCGGCTGCCGAGATGCGCTCGCCGTTATCGTCGTCATTGTCGTTGTCGTCGTTGTCGTTGGTGTTGAGCGTGTTGGAGAGGTTGTCGTCCAAGTCATCGGCGCCGAACGGGAGCGACGACTCGAGCGCGTCTTCGGGGAGATCGACCGCAACCAAGTCGGGATTGGAGGTCGGATCGGGCGGGAACAGCGCCGTGTCGCTCAAGGCCAACGTGTCCGACAGCGTGCGACGGTCGCCAGTGACTTGGCTCGAGGTCCAGCATGGATCGTCGGAGGTTGCCTGCTGCTGCTGCTGCGGCTGCTGCTGGTGATCTTGGGGGGAGACTGCCACTCGCGGTGCTGTTGTCAGGGTCGTGGTGGCCTCGGCCAGTGGCTGCGGATTGAGATCGGGCAGATCGAGCGACGACTCGAGCGAGGAGCCGAGCGACGCCGTGTCGCAGAGATTCGGTGTCACATCGGCATTCGGTGTCGAGGCATCGAACGACGGCGTGGTGGACTCTCGACCAGACTCGCCGAAGGAGGCGGCCTTCTTGTTGTTGCTGCTGCTGCTGCTGGCCTTGCTCTTGGTGGCACTGTGGCGAGGAGACTTGAGTATGGACTTGATGGACGAGGTCGACGAGGTCGAGGACGCGAGCGACTTGTCGTCGCCTGCCACACGACCGAACAACTCACCGAGAGCGTTCGAGAGTCGCGTGAAGCCACTCTCACTGAGCTGGTCGGCGTGCAGCTGCTGCGCCTCGTCGTGTCGTTGTTCGGCGCGATCCATCGTCAGCTGCGAGGCCTCGGGTCCAAAGACCTGCATCTTGTCCTCGATGTTGGTGGCGCGTTGAATCGAATCGACGAACGACGACGTGGCCTCACGCAAGGTCGAGAAGAGTCCGTAGGCGTCCATCAACGAGTGCGATCGCTCTTGCGCTTGCTCGAGCGCCACGGCGGTCGGCGGGTCGGTGTAGTAGAAGAGGCCCGTGGCTCGCAGCTCGAACCAACGCAGCCGCCACTTGTCGAGCATCGAGTACGTCGGCTTGCGCATGTACAACATGCCGCACTTGGCCGGTGCAATGTTGGGTGCCTTGAAGTTGCTGCTGCTGCTGCTGCTGCTGCTCGGCCCACTGCTGGTGGCTCGATCGGTCGACGCCGGCTCGGGAGCCTGAAGCTTCGCGAGCTTGACGAACGAGAACAAGACGCCGTCGTGCTGGCGGTGGTGCCGCAGATCGAGCAGCTGCTCGAAGGCATGGAGCGCCGACGATGCCGCCGTCGTCGGCTTGTTCTCGTTCCGTGTAATCGTACTCACGACGCCCGTGATGCCTCGAGGCGAGAGGCTAACGACAGCCGAGGTCGCGAGATCATGAGCGGCCGCCTCGCTGGCGCTCTCGCTCGACGCCGGCGATGGTGGCACAGCGCGCTCCGACACCGACACAGCACGCCGATGCGTCGCACGACTCGGCCGTAACGTGGTCGTTGGGGCACCGATGCTGCTGCTGACGGCACTCGTTCGTTTTGTATTTGTATTATCAGGCTCCATGGCTGCGTGAGGGAGGGAGGGAGAGGTGCGCACGGCAGCAGAGCAGCAAGCAAATGAATGAACGAGAGAGCGAATGTATGAGGAAACGGGCGGCAATCGCCGGCAACTCGGCTCGCGTGCTTTGGATTGGCTTGGGCAGATTCGACGATGGAAACTTGGTACTTGCAGTTGGAAAGTGTGGTTCAGCATCAGATACAAGAGTTGTAGAGATTGTAGCTCGAGGGTATATTCGTGTGTGAATGTGTGAATGAATGAATTGAAGGAAGCAGAAAGACAATAAGCGATTGAAATGAAGAGCAATCAATGAATGATGTGACGGCGCAACCAATGAACCACTGATTGGATGGCTGGCTCATCGCATTGATGGTGATGGTGATGGTGATGAGTCCGAGCTGATCGGAGCTCTATCGATAAATAGACGTGTGGTGCCATACTACAAGCGAATCCAATGCATGACGGCCTCCCGCCATTGATCCCAGTTGTGTCGATTGCAGATTCCGCCACGAGGAATGAAAGTGCCTCGGACGTAGTCGATCGATGGAATCGAGTAGATGGCGTGAGGTCTCAGACTACGGAAGGCGGCCGCTCGGCCGAACGAGCTGTCTCGCGTGATGACGTGCAGGTCCGTGAGGCCGAAGAGAAAGAACTCGGCGACCGCCAAGCGCAGGCCCTGGATCTCGGAGCGCGTGATGCCGACCGGCGAGTCGCGGTCGACAAAGTCAATGTGCTTGATCGAGTTCTCGAGCTGCGTGATGAGCTTGCCGGCGACGAATCGTCGTTGTAAGGCGCGACGGAACGGCTCGCAGTCCGACACCAGGAGGTACACGCTCTTGGTGTCGTTGACCGGGAACGGCGGGCCCCGAAAGAAGAGCGCATTCTGGCCCGGCGGCACCGGGTGGATGCGAGCCTCGAGCTGGTACGCCTCCTCGAGCTCGGCGGCGCAGCGCTCGAACTGCGCACTCCAGTTGCTCTGCAGCTCGGCCTCGCCGCACACCTTGCGGTCGAAGAACACCGTGTCGCCGAAGCGCACCTGCAATCCGATGCGCAACGAGCCCGGCGGCGTCGCGAGCAGGGCGTCGTATTGCGGCCGCACCAACGCCGCAGCCTCGCGATTCGGATGCATCAAGAAGTTCAGCACGCAACCGAAGGCGGTCTCGGGACGCAGGCCGAGCTCGAACAGCTGCTGCCGATGGTGCGGGTTGGCGAACAGCTCCCAGATCTGGCCTTGGTTGAGGCGCAGCACGGTCGTGCGAGTACGCTCGGGCACCAGACGTCGTAGGTCGTTGTCGCCAAAGGCCTTGTTGATGGCACGCCACTCGTATCCGATGCCCTCCTGCAGATAGTCGCGCATCTCGACCTTGCCGAGCGAGGGGTCGTCGTCGGTCGGCTCGTACAGCCACTGCACGCCGAACGGCGAATCGACCGCCGTCTCGAGCGGAGCACCACTCCACTTGATCCGAAACGCGCGATCGGTCAGCAGCGCATACAAAAACACCGTGACGCTCATGGTCAAGCGATCGCCGAGGCCATTACGGTAGGCGTCGTACACGGCCAGCCGCTGTTGCGTCGGATCGTCGCGCTGCTCGGAGACGATCTTGCGATGCAACGCGAGGTACTGCAACTGCCACGTCCGGCCGCAGTGGTTCTGATATCGCGGTGAGAAAGGCAGCTTGATTTGAGTGTACTCGTGCTCTCGCATCGATCGATGGCGCTCCTGGAGCTCGGAGCAGTCGCCTGAACTCGTGGCGGTACGAGTGCCGCTGCCAAGCAACACCGAACCATCATAGATCAGCGCCACTGCAACAACGAGAATCAAGCAGCCAAGCAACACAAACAGCACGCGAACTATCCGAGGTCGTTTCATCGATGCACATGGAGGACGAGAGCCAGTGAGGACGATGCAGGAGAGAGTGTGGTTGGTCGCTTGGTGGTGAGTGGCGCCTGGTGGAGGAGGTGAGTGAGCACGCGAGCAGGAGAGCGATCGAATGAATGCTCGCTCTTGCTGTTCTTCGCTTCGTTGCTTGCTCGCGCCCGCATCTCAACTTGTATCAGTTCAATTGGTTGGATTGGATTGGATTGGATTGATTGATTGATTGATTGATTGATTGATTGATTG
>ERZ778026.4336-NODE-4336-length-11228-cov-5.423968_pt1 | contig 11228 bp, 16 predicted proteins | sample MGYA00375756_ERZ778026 | MGnify/ENA primary metagenome ERZ778026 (study PRJEB29350, sample SAMN05389820) | bioreactor metagenome | isolation source: Ammonium sulfate bioreactor | place: South Africa: University of Cape Town | collected 2014-02-18 ... | reverse complement strand
CTGTGGCGTTGTTCCCGCGTGTCTCAGAGGTGCCCGTAACGAGCTTGGAGGAGAGATATCACGACCTGAAAGACAAGAACGGCAAACCAATAACCAAACTTTACTACAACAAGGGATTGTAAAAACCAGTGCTGGGGCTATCAACCACAACCTTACAAAATAATCGAAGTACTCATGATCAAATAATCTTGTGTCGCTATCTCGATAGGCTCCGCCTTGAATTCCTCACGTCTCGAATATCGAGATACGATTCAATTGTCCTGCGAAATCTTCGCAGAGGCAAAGGGCAAGGCAGTCAGTGATCCTTTCCAATGTACCAACTCATAAAAGAGAGCGTTCCGACTGCTGCACTCGCAAGCCAAGCAAGGAGGCCGAAGCACAAAGCTGCGCCCCATATCGGAGGCACACCGCATCCGCTGCTCTGGGCATACGTGGAAAATTTCCACTCGTCCATATCATGGGCCAGCAATGCCCAGCTGATCAGCCAGCAGATCCAGAGAATAGAGGAAGTAACGAAGAGCGTCATTTTAGCGATAATGTTCAGCCGCCCGTGATTCAGAAAGTAGAAGCTGGGAATAGCCACCAACGTAAGGTACAAACACCCCGACGAAGAGATAATGCCCATAGCCGCAGTGGAGTCGCTGAATTTGATGTGCTCGACGGTGTGTCCGCTATCGCAGGAGGTGTCAACCCCTTTGAAGGCGCTTACATAAAGCACCAACGTCAGAATAGAGAGCACCAGAAATGCGAGTGAAGATATGATGCCTCCCAGACGCACAGCTTGATGGGGCTGAAGGTTGCACATCGGCCCAAACCCCTCAGGACCTTGGGCGCTCCTTCTTTCTACTCTTTGCTCTTTGGCTTTCTTGGAAGGAAAACGCAAACGAAGAGGATGTAACTACTTTATGTACAAGGAGGGAACCTCAGAAGGCTCCTCGTCGTTTTCGTGCTGTGTACTTGCTGTCAGGTCGCACATCTTTTCCTTGTTTTCGCTGTCTATCCTTTTTGTCGAGCACCCACTGCTTTGTTTTCTTCATGTGCTTTCCTTTCTTCTTCCGCGAGTGGTCCAGTTTTGCTTTGTTTCTAATGAAGGAGGTGATACATGTGAGTGCTCGAATCGATAATATTGAAGGTCCCCAAACCCTCTTGAGGATGATAATTACCTAGCTGTGGTTCTTTCATAAGCTACGGTTGTTTGTTCACTTTCTTCTTCCTCGCCTTGAAGCCCCTCTGGCAAAACGAAGCCTCCTGGCGGAGTACCGGCAAATAGTACCAAGAAGACTCTGAAAGCCACATGTTAAAATGAATACTACAGAAGGAACAAGAAGGGGGGTTACTTTTTGGCTTTGGTTGAATTGGGATAATCGATGACGAGTCCTCCCGTGAATCCGCAACGCATGGCGGCGTTGGTTAGGAGCTGCATTTGTGCGGGACTTTCGGGATAGAATTGGAATACAGCTCTGGCTCCTCTGCACAAACTGTTGTAGAGCGACTGAAAGAATACTTTCATTCGGTGGTGAGGGTTGTGGCTCGTCTTGTCTCTGTTACATAGCCACTGCAACGCCGAAATGCTTTGATCATTGATTAGTTTTGGGATATTTTGGAAAAAATTAATTTTACCTTATGGCTCCGTCGAACGACCCAGGACGAAAGGGGAGACCGTGGCCCATGTCATTCAGCACTGCATCACCATCTTCAAGCCCTTGATCAACGGCGACATCTGGGAAATTAAGTTAAATTACGCGAGAGAAGAACAGGGGGCGTAGGTACTCAGCATGGCTTGGCTTATATCGAATCCAATCCACGTGTGCCCTTCATCAGATAAGACACCCCCGCTAAGACCAGAACCACAGCCAATATCGAGCAGGAAACAGCTCTTCCCTGGCGGTAGCGCCAATAATTCTAAGGCTCTTTCAGACATGCGCCCTTGAATCTCCCGCATACGCGAACTAAAGTAAAGAAATTAACAACCGGCAGTAAGACGGATAAGAAATCTACGCACTTTGAGGAGTATTTTTCGGCTTCCTTTTCGTCGTAATACTTTTATGCAGTAAGGTTAGAAAGTTAAAGGCGCCAAAAGAGGAGAAGGGGTATTATACAATTTCAGGCGGTGCGAGGTGCTCGGGGCGAGACATGGTTGACTTGTTCGGCAAGAAAATAGACGGAAAAAAGCTCCTTCCTGCTTCTTGCTGTGGGTTCTTCGAAAAGAGTACTCTTGTTACCGCCTGCTTCCTATGACTGAGGCACTGCAAGCCTCCGGCCGTGTGAAGCGGTATCTCTCCTTGGCGGCAAGGGAGGCCCATCGCAGTCCTATGAAGTTCAGACATGGCGCGGTGCTGGTTAAAGGAGGACGGTTGCTATCGAAGGGCTTTAATCACTACAGAAAAACAATTGCTGGTGAGAGCTATTGTTCGACGCACGCCGAAATGGACACATTACGGAAACTGGGAACTCATAAAGAAAGCTTACAATCATCTCGAGGAAGTGATTTGTTTGTGGTTAGAATGGGGAAGGACGGTCTTCTGCGACGAAATTCGAAGCCGTGTCCCATCTGCGTGGAGTGGATGCACCGATACGGCGTAAATAGAGTATATTACACGGTTGGGGAACAAAAGAACGAATACACGTATACAGATGTCTATTCTGATGCCGAAGAAAGCGGCTGGTGGATGGAACACGTGGATGATCTGAAGCGATACGTTGATCATCTGCGAGAAAGCGGCGTCAAATTCAAACTGGACGAACCCGTGGGATCTTGGGCTTGCGATCAACAGGAGGAAAAAGAGTCCGAGATTGGTTGATTATTCAATTCATCTGTACGTGTACACTGTTGTTTCCTTTCAGCAAGGGTTGTTAATACGTATTTCCCCCACTGTGTATATCTATTGTGAGAGGGACAACAACAATAAATGGCAGCTTAGAGCGAAACTCGTAGTACACCCTCTGTGAGGAAATTGGGTCTAACTCTTCTTTTACTTGATATTCCCTTTGTAGGGAGTGAAAGAATATGGAACAGTAGAATAATCCTGCGCCCAAAATCGATCGCGTGCTTGAAACCACAAGCTAAATGATACCTCCCATACATTGTCTTTGTTGGGATATTCAGGATCCAACCCGTCGGTGTGTCGAGCCAACTGTGAGTGTATTTGTTGATTTTGGGGCAGTGGGCGGGAAACAAAGTACTCACATCCCAAGGCTTGGGTACGCCGATCTTTGCACAATAATAATGTAAGTAGTATACCTCGGACCAGGTGAATTCCTCCCTATTTACAATATTTGCAACCGCCCCAGCAGGCGATAATCCGATCGTGTTCGGTAGCAGATGAATTTCTCTGTACTGCCCGAAGAGTTCCATCATCAGCGCTACAGAATGTATTAGAAGGTATCGTTTATCGGTATAGTCTAATCTCCCCACCTTGTTCGGACAATCGCAGTATCCCACTATTAGGAGGCACGGTATCCACCCACTTACGGAACCTCTCGTACATAGCAGGATTGGGTTTGGCGATGAAAACACCTGTGTTCAAGTTGCGGTACGTTTTGCCATAATCCTCCGCTAGATCGTTAGCCCCCGCCTTGTCGGGAAAGTCTAATAGGAAATCCATATTTTTCAATACAAGGCCATCACTGTCGAGCAACACAATCTTTGTGTACTCCGTCATCTGCCACATCCTGACCTTGTTGAATGCTACCCTCCACGCATAGGTTCCGATTTGTTGCAAACTCTCTGGTTTGAAGTCAGGAGCAACATCCTCCACCTTCCTGCATATATATTTTTTGATGTAGAGTTAGACCTCTCGGGGTATGCCTTCCTGCCCCTCGTTTACCTGAATTCAACATCCAACTCGCGCAGAGCTGATACGTTCGCAGGAGTGATACCCTTTTCTACCACTTCCCAAGGATCGAGATGAAACACAACGAAGGGAGCCTTGCTGCCGGTGTGTCGGAGAGAATGAATCAATATTTGGAGTGACATGATGTACGGCGGATGGTTCCCCGGGTTCGAGTAGAGTGTACCAAACACTTTCGACCTATCCATGGCCTCACTATTCTTGTCGTACAAATAACTTTTCCCATTCTCCCCATACCCACGCACGGTGAAACCGACACCCCCGTCGTCGTCTCGCACCTGTCGATTCCGTCTCTCAGCTAGTTCTCGCTGTGCCTTGGAGACCACATCCAGCAAATCGTTCTTCTTTCGCTCAAAATCTTCATACCGTCTGTTCAGCTCTTGTTGCGCATTTGGTATCTGTTCCAACAGCTGAGTCAACCTCCTTCGGAAATCCATGAGTTGATGAGGACCCAACGAACTAAGGTCGAAGCCAGCGAGCGCGGAGTCAACACTATCATCGGCTGCGGGATCAAGCTTATGGCGAGGTGCGTGGCTGGCCGACAGCATGAAAAACAGCGTGGTGCCAATAAATAGGATAACCAGGAACAAGAGAACAGTCTTCTGGTCCAAAGAGGGCCCCATGCTCCTCCTCATCTTGTCTCCCTTGGTCCAACTCCCTCTCTCTACGCGCGGGGTTTTCCGCTTTTCCTTTTCGCAATGTGCTGACGCGTGCCAAGCCTGCGCAGATCCTTTGTTGATTGTAAGGAAGTCTGAGAGAGAGAATGAGCAAGCCTGGAGGTCTTGGAAACGTGAAGCCTATAGACACTGACGCCCTAGAAATTGCGAACCGCGTGAAGGCAGACGTGGAAGCTAAAGCTGGCAAAACTTTCAGCCACTACAATCCTACCCAATACGCTACGCAGGTGGGTGGGCAACTTGATACGGTTACAAATAATCTTAATGTAAACTGACCAGGTTGTTGCGGGAACCAACTTCTTCTTCAAAATCGATGTTGGAGACGGCCATTACGTGCATGCCCGCGTTTTCAGAAACTTGTCGCAAGAATTGAGTGTTCATTCTGTGCAAACTGACAAGACTGAAAATGATGTTCTGTCATACTTTTAAAGAGTGAGGTGAGAATGTAACCTCTATTGTAGCCCAACATGTTGGGTACAAGTACAGGCATTACAAAAAAAACCAACAAAATTAGACAAAAAAAGTATTTCTGAGGAGTGAGTGACTCGAACACCCAACCTTCCGGTCTGGAGCCGACTGCACTACCAAATTGTGCTAACCCCCCATTACTGCGCGTTCGCAAACTTTACGTGCGATGGTAATGGCCATTGAAAATGCTTTGTTTTTCGGGGCTTGGAGTCTTGAGCCCACAAGCTCTAACACCTCACAACCAACACCTCCTGGTGGTAACACATAGCAGCACATGTATTCCAACTACCATCCCTTGAGTGGTAGTTGGTTCACTGATCTTGGGAGTTTTCCATCCAAAGAAGGCCATTGCCCCGATAGTTAGCCCGGAATTTCGCATCAAGGATCAAACGCGCGCTACAAAAGGGAGATTCGTTTTATGCTCCAACATTTTCGACAACACAACCAACACACAACAATGAGCAGACCAGGAGGAACAACTAACGCCCGACCTATAGATGAACAGGCTTTGCAGGTGGCACAGAGCGCCAAAGCTGGAATTGAGGAAAAGACAGGACAAACCTACAGCACTTTCAATCCAACTCAGTACGCTACGCAGGTCGGCTTATCTCGCGAAACCTGTCCTCAGCCATCTAGTGTTGAAGTTAATGTCTTACAAAACCAGGTGGTAGCAGGCACGAACTATTTTTTCAAGATCGACGTTGGGGATGGTCATTACGTGCACGCACGAGTTTACAAGGACCTTCAACAAAACATCAGCGTTGCCGCCGTTCAGACTAGCCGCACCGAGCAGGACACCTTGGGTTATTTTGCATGATGGGGATCGCATTATGGCTGAATTTGGTGGATTAAATAAATACATTTTGGTGATACGAACCCTCTCATGTTGCCAAATACGATACGGTGAGAGTGACTGAGAGCACTGGGAGTGCGCTACAGACCCAACATTCAGGGGTTCATTTTGGGGTTACCGTAAGTGAAAGTATGACTTTCTGTGACTTATCAGGTGTGCCAGAAAATTGCAGGGATTATTTGCATTAGTTGTTCTTGTCTGGTACAGACGGCACAGATACTGTGTGATCACGAACTAAGAAAGCGGAGCGGTTGTTGTTATTATCCTAGACAGTTAAAGAGATGTGGAGACCACAAAAGAGCGAACTTGGCGCAAAAGCAAAGAAGACTCAAACTTCTGCTACGAAGCGTTTGTTGCAGGACCTGAAGTATATCCAAGATAACTCGGTCCCCACCGTAGGAGTGGTTGCTCTGCCACTCGAAAAGGTACACCCTTATCCATGTAGCTGTTTCGCGACCTAATTTGTTTCATCAAGGACTTGTTTTGTTGGCATGCGAACCTCCGCGGACCAAAAGGGACGCCTTATGAGGGCGGCGTTTTCCATTTGGTGCTTGATTTCCCAAAGACCTATCCCCTTGATCCGCCAACGGTCACCGTTTGGTATGTTTGACTGCGTCGATTCTATATTACGTATCCTTAACATTTTTCTTCGTAGCACCCAGCTTCAACACCCTAACGTGTTTGGAACGTAAGCTTACCTTGTCTAGAACTTCCCCACACTGATCTTAACGCTCTTTTTCAGCTCGATTTGTCTCGATATGCTTCAGCCTGGAGAAGAGCAAGAACGTTACATGGGCTGGAGTACGGTAATATATCCTAGGATGCTGACACGTGCCTTTTATCTAACTGAATCATTTCACCAGGCTTACTCCGCGCAATCGATCTTGATTCAGTTGCAGGCTTTCTTGTTTGAAGAAAGTCCCACGATCAAGGCGGAAGATTGCAGAAAGGCTGTCGAGACGGCAAACAATTTCAGTTGCCGCAGCTGCAAGCATCGCCCCTTGCGCTCCTGGCCTCCGTTCCCGACTTACGAGAAGGAGGCTTTCGTTCTCGAGAAAAGTGAGCGAGACATCATCAAGGAGGAACTCGTTTGCTATCATTCTAAGAAGACCTTCAGGGAGGATTGCCTTGGCTTCGGTATCTCGTTCACTAAGAACATCAGGACGGGAGATATCCAAGATATCTCGACTCCCCTCGATCTGTTGGGCGTTCGCGCCTTCATCAGAGAGGGTATACGCAAGAGTTCTATCAATGAACCCTTTACGCATTGGTATGTGTAATTCTCTCTCTCTCTCTCTCTCTCTCTCTCTCTCTCTCTCTCTCTCATATGGTACAAATATTTAATCTTTCATTGATAGGATTCCCGTATATATTGATGAGGAGCATGGGAGGAAGGGCTATCACTTGGGCAAGAAGAGTCTTTCCATGATATGCAACGGCAACACAAAGGAGTTTAAACCCGAAATGGCGCTCAAAGTCTTCCCCAAGCTGATGAACACCATGTAAGTGCACATCGTTGTTGAAGCATTTGTGATTCGTAAGCTAACTAGAGTATGAAATACTTTAGGGTTGTTCAAATCATGAAGGGACAAATACACGCTAGCATCAAGGCTCTCGAAGGCTATTGCGCCTTCCATCAGATTTTCTTGAAGTTCCTCGAGGAATATCCTGAACTAGCGAAGCAATGCCAAGAACGCGTGCAAGGTTTCCTCAAAGACGAGAAGACCCGCCACAAGGACCACACTCCCAACCTGGGGGAGTTCATGCCTCTCCTCACAGTCACCCCTGAGGTGGCCTGGAAGGATATCGCCCCCTTGATTGTGCATGAGTCGCTTGATCGTCAGGTGTTCCATCTCATCAAGGACTACCCTGATTTGGGCAAAGAAGAAGAGGATGCCGCTGTGGACAAGGAGAGAGTGAGTCCTTCCCTCCTCCCTCTCCCTTTCGTCTTGTATTGTGATCGTATTAATGTTTGTTGTGCATAGGTGAATATCACTTTCGGTGCATCCATTGTCGGTCACAGGTTGATCATGTTCCACATGTACTTCCTCGAACATGTGGCTCGTCCGCTTGGTGCCTCCATCGAAGAAATGTCCAAGAGGTAACGCGTTCAAAGCGTAAAATCAAAAGTAGTTTGAATCCTTACTCTCCCTTTTGTGTATATTTAGCTATTCTGGTCTCTATGGTCGACCCACAGTCCGCATGATCGAAGAGATGCAACAGGCCTTCAGGGACATCAAGAAAGTGAAGAACCACAGCGATTTCTTCGGAAGAGTCGGTCTCCCCGTCATTTCGGAGGAGGAATTGAAGGTGCTATTGAGGAGGAGCGTCACCAATTCCAAATTGAAGAGTTACCATGGCGTAGAAGGCCCTAAGGTTCCTTCTGCTGAAGGTAAAATATACTTTTCCTGTTATTTATTTCTTATTTAAAAGTTTTCTTCCTTTTGCAGAGTTGGCCGCCGAAGCTGCGAAGCTCATCGCGCCTCTCAACACGCTCTTGGACAAGGAGGAAGGCAAGAAGCCCCAGCTTCACAGCAGAGAAGAGGAATGGAAGGAGCTATGCAAGACTCGTTGGGGAGTCACCTCATTGTCGAAGGAATATAACCCCGAGACCGTCCCTCTTCCTTGGAAGCATCTCTATTTGCAGAACAATCTGCAAGGTATATTCTTCTTTACAATAATCTTCTTAAATTTTTGTCGTTCCGCCTTCTCATTTTCCTGTTCTTTTTTCTTTAGACTTTGTGAACTCCTTGAACGACCGACCGGACTTCCCGGCTCTCTATGAGGCATTGGAACTAAGCGCTCCCACACTCAGAGAGCTCGAGATCACAGTCTTTGATACCAAGAAGCTCAAGTCCGGCTTCCACTTCCTGACAGGTTGGAATCTTTTAAAGTTTTTTGCGAATAATTTAAGACTTACAACTCTTTGTGTAGTGTTGTTGACTAAATTGACCAACCTCCATACCCTCCGCATTAGCAAAGGACCTGATGGAGGCCTTGGTATCAAGGTATTTATTTTTGTTCAATATATAGATTAAAGTGCCCTACTCACATTAACTCTAGGGAACAAGGGCACTCGTGAAGGGTCTGAAGAACAACCAGAATTCCTTGAGAGTTTTGGATCTGCACTATGCAGATATCGACCAGGAGTGCACCGAATTGCTCACTGAGGGTCTCCTTGCCAGCGAGGGGCTGTTGTCCCTTAACCTGGAAGGCAACCACCTCTATCACAAGGGTGTGAAGGGTCTGACCCCTCTACTGTGGGGTCACAAATCGCTTACCGAGCTCAACCTCGTCAATTGCGGTATCGACCAAGAGGCTGCGAAGGAATTGGCCGACGGCTTGTTGGCCAACAAAAAGGTTAGTTGTGGGGTGGGGGTGGGCTATAGAGAGGAAGGGTAGAATATGAGAACATAGTGGCTCATCAGTTCCTCTCCTTTGTAGTTGAAAATTGTCAAGTTGGCAAAGAACAACCTGGGTTCTGCAGGCCTGCGTGCCATCATCTACAACTTGGCGTTCAGTCCTTCTCTCGAGGAACTGGATATCTCGCGCATTGAGAATACCTCCGGGGATTCCTCAGTCTCCGAGGCTTTATCCAAACTGTTCCGCATTTCAGTCACCCTGAACACCCTGAATTGTAAATATTTCATCTCCCTTTCTCCTTATCACATCCTTACGCTCCATATAGTATGGAAGACCAATATCGCTCGCAGTCTCACTGCCGATACCATCGATGCTCTTGCTAGCAACAGATCTATAACTAAATTAGGTAACTAAGAATAGACGCCAGAATACCTTCCCTGACACATTCTCTTTCCTCAATAACATCAGATCTTGGTCATGTTGGTTCGATAGACAACTCGCAGTTGGCCTATTTTGGTAAAGCATTGGCTACCAACAAGAGCTTGGCCTCTTTGATCTTGGAAAACAATTCCATCAGTGGAGCAGGCGTTGAAACCTTCTACAACTCTCTTTTCTTGGAGAAGGAGGAGAAAGGTAAGATACACGTATAGCATGTGATTACGTCTCAATTTCTTATCATTTTTGTTTAAACAACAGAAAAGGGAAAAGAAAAAGAGCAAAAGGAGGTCAGCCGAGAAAGGAAGAGGTTGGAGATGTTGGACAAGGTGAAGGAAGTGGAGAAGGAGTTCAGCTTGCACCTTGTTGAGTTGAACCTCACCAACAATAGCCTCACATACGGCGGTAAAGTGCTGGGCAAGGTACGATGACCTCGCGTAATTGACTTGTTTTACTTACCTTTTTTGTTAAGGTGGTGCACATTGCCGCATCCTTGGCGCGTCTTGATCTTGAGAACTGCAGCCTCGATGCCACCGCAGGAGAGACTCTGTAAGTGTCCCCCCCCCCCAAACCCCTCTCCTTCCTCTCTAAAGTACAACACTCACATTTGCTGGGTAATATTAGGGGTCTGTCTCTGGAACAGAACAAGTCTTTAAAGAGGTTGAACCTCAAGCGGAACCACCTTGGCAAGGAAGGTGCCAAACACCTCGCGGCGGGACTCGAGCACAACTCCACTCTGGAGTATCTTGACCTGAGCGGCAACGGCATTGGTGTGTCGGGAGCTCGAGCCCTCGCCCACATGCTGGGCAACAACAAGAGCATCACCTACCTGAATCTCTTCGGGAACCTTGTTGACGTGGATGGTGCCAGAGAAATCGCCCAAGCCCTGAGCACCAACAGGTGTCTCACGGAGCTTGACTTGGGTCTTAACAGAATCCGTGACAAGGTGAGTGTCTCCTCTCATTCTCCTCAAATTTTATTGGAATAGCTAATATTTTTAAAAGGGAGCGAAAGCGGTATCCAAGGCCCTGGCTGAGAATAATACGCTCGCCAAGTTGGGATTGAAGTTGAACTTCATTAAGGACTCCGGTGCTCTTACCTTGGGCAAGTCGGTAGCCGGTTCCAAGGTTGCTAGCTTCTCCCTGGCTGGTAACGAATTCGAGGATGAGACCCTCGTGCAGGTTAGTACTTTAAACACCCATCCAAAATGCACTCAGGCTCACAATCTCATCATATTATTATAATATCAAGATATTCGATCTCCTTAAGAGTAGTGGCAAGGAAGAAGGCTTCGATCTCGGAAGCCGCATTGCCCTCATCGATCCTGAGAGAGTGGCCCGCTCTATCTGGTTAGTTTATTTTATTTTCTGCTCTACCTAGAGGGCTGACATTCTCTTCTTTCCTAAAAAAAGGATCACACCTTTGCCCGTCAAGGTGTCGAAGGAGAACGTGAAGAAGCTGTTCTACGACAACCACTGCGGTGTGGTGTTGAATGTTTCTATTCACGACCACGAACGCAAGGCTGGACCTAACAAAGCCAAGTACCTCTCTCTCTCTCTCTCTCTCTCTCTCTCTCTCTCT
>ERZ778026.4327-NODE-4327-length-11247-cov-6.384024_pt1 | contig 11247 bp, 12 predicted proteins | sample MGYA00375756_ERZ778026 | MGnify/ENA primary metagenome ERZ778026 (study PRJEB29350, sample SAMN05389820) | bioreactor metagenome | isolation source: Ammonium sulfate bioreactor | place: South Africa: University of Cape Town | collected 2014-02-18 ... | reverse complement strand
TCGAAGGATGCCTCGATAAGATTGTGGGACATCCGTTCTCCCTCGCCTTTGATTGGTATACTAAATGGACACACAGCTGACGTCACCTGCGTGCGATTCGATGCCACCAAGATCGTCTCGGGCTCCGCAGATCAGAGCATCAAGGTATGGGATATGCGCACCCACAGATGGATGTATAATCTGGTGGGCCATTCCGACGGAGTCAGCTGTCTGGAGTTCACCGATTCCATGATCGTTTCTGCGGCGGAGGATGCCGAAGTAAAAGTCTGGCGCTTCGATTTTTAGGTGGACCAGGGCTCGAGAGGATTGCTGCATTCGGTCCTGGGAGGAATCGCTTGTTTTTTTTTTTTTTTGGCCACTGCCATTCTCTCCCCTCTCCCTGAGCGTCTCTTCCTTGCGCAAAAATTTACATCAAGTATAAACGTTTTTTAAATTGGACCTTTTTAGCTTTGACAAAATCGATAATTCTATAATCTCTGTTTGATTCAGTTTTACGTCGTCACTCACATATTTCACGTCGGAACTTAGCTTTTCACTACACGAAACAGGATTCAAGGCACTTCCCCATTTACCCTCTGGCGAGTACCCTGGCCAAGGTTACCCGAAGATACCCATTGTGTGACGACGTAAAACCGATTAATGGAAGTCACAGTTCTTTCTTCGTTCAAGATGGTTTCAGGTACCGTGAGGACGGGGACTGGCAATCCTGGAGGGGGGGGGTGATGCACTTGACCGAGGGTGCCACGGCTAAAGACATCTTCTGCGAACTTGCACCAACCCTGAGATTGTGGAGTGCTTGTATGGACAATCAGGAGGGCTGGAATGTGTCACCAGCTGATGTATTGTAGGCCGCTAAGTCCGAATCCAGCACCACTTTATTCTCTCCCTAACTCCCTTAATATACCCCAATAATCGGGACTCATTCTCGACTGTTCTTGTAACGGTCTCTCCCCCTTGGGTCCAGCGTTACGGCTCCATTCATTTCGGAATCGCCGCCGGAATTTCCGCTAATCCCGTTCTCTCAACCCCGCGGCCGGCTGCTACAGGAGATGATGATTCAAGAGTATGAAGAGGACAGTGAAGAGAGTAGGCATAGGATTACGGTGAAGGAACTTTATCAATGCTGCCCTCAGAGAGCTATTTATATGCACAGGCCCTCTTCATTCATTACATACTTTTCCGATACATACGCTGGGTGGTTGAAGGAGGTGATGGGGGAAGTCCAAGCATGCAAGGCTTCAGAAGAGCTGCTGTGGTAAAGTTGATGAATGAAGCCTCTCTTTGGTTTGAAGTTGTGAGTGAGTGCTGAAAGTTGGTCTTGTTAACGGAGTTATACATTACCGTTACGTCTTAATAAATTTGATCTGCTTTTCCGCCCGCTCTCGCACACACAGCTGCTCCTCCGAGTATAGCTCAACGCTTCTACTCTGTATCTCCTTCAATAGGTCTTTCTTCTCAGAAGCATCGAAACGATCTGCGGTAGTGAGGGTATCAGAAGGTCCCGCCTTCTCCACTCACCCAACAGTACTTCAAGGGAGGCTCCTTTCCGCGTATCTCTGATGAGAGAACGTCGTCCCCCCCCCCCCAACAAAGAGAAACCAAAAGGCCGAGTGTCCTTGGCCAGCCAAGAGAAGAGAGAAGGAGAGTGATTGGCATGCTGATCAAGTGGTACGGGGACAGCACCCGTGCTGGGGCAGGCAGGACCTATGGGGGATGAAGAGCACAGATTTTTGAGGCATACAGCAGGCCAGCACTTGATATCCTTGTTTTCAGTCATCCACATCTACGAAAAACTAAGGAAATACTAGAAACAGTCATGTCTCGAACAAGGACCCTCCAAAAGGGCATTGGATTCCTGAAGCAACCATTAAAGGAGAGTATACGAGAATCCCAGGCCTACTGAACAGCATGCCACCTCAGGGCCAACAATGGTGGAACTTCATCAAGCATCACTCCAAAAATATTGCCCCCTATGAAAGTTGGCAGGTACTATCTTTGATGATGCTTCACCCCAGGGAACCGCCACCTCCTCACCAAAGCTATTGGAACCTGCGAAAGCGAGGGAAGATGGAACGGCTTCCCCTTTTCAAGATTTTCAAAATGCGTCAGCGGATGGATGGAAAGTATTCGTTTGATTACTTCCATTTCACTTCGGCTTGTACAAGTGCTACAAAACTTCCCGTGAACAAGAAATTGGAAGTGAGTCCTCACAGCTTGGTTTTGAGCTGGTGTGTTGAACAGAAAAAACAAAGCCTGTCTCCTTCTCAATAAATTGCCCATAGGGAATTCTCGAAGGGAAAGGAAAGAGAGAGAAAACAAGCGGGCTTTTTAAGGGGCCGACAAAGATTTGCGGTTGTGCTAGGCTTGCCAGAGAACTGAGCGAACAGGTTCTGCGCATCGTTGCTCATCAGCGGTACAGTTTTTGTTGCCGGAAAGATGGCGCTGGCGAAGATTTGAATATTTTTAGGGGGATAGTGGGGGCAACAAAAAGCTTGCGCGGGCATTTTTGGCTCCGCTGACATACAGAGGGACTTTTTCCCAACCGGATGCCGACGCGAACCCCGAACAAACTGTTTTGTTTATGTATAGTTAACTGGAAAAAACTTTTATGTCCAAATATAATGAGGTCGTGGATCTTGGGCATCAACGGAATCCCTATTTGTGGTCCGTGTGATTGTTGCTGCAAACATCCCCCAAAGTAGGCTATTCCAGAAAACAAGAATGTTCAAGCTGGGTAGAACTCAAATGTTTTATGTAATAAAGGATTTACTGTGTCTCACACATATGTACCAGGGTGCAGATTTAGCATCCGCGAAAGAAGAAGAGAAGCGATTATGGAAGGTTCTTCAACCGAGGAGTGTTTTTATTTGTGCGTGTTGCTGAAGTGCTTGGAAACAACTACCACCTGCGGTTCATCCCCTTCTCCGTCACCAAAGATCATCATCTGTTTGATTGAAGAAGAAGAAGAAGAAGGAGACCCTACCTCCGCATGCGAATGGTTTCTCTTCGGGGCTTCGACTTTTTTCTGGATGCATTTTCTTTTCCGACAGCTGCTGCCCAACGCTTTGTAACATTGATCGTACCACATGAAGCCTTGCCTGCGAGCAAAGAAGAGCAACTTCTTCGGAGGACCCGAGAAACGAGATTCGTTCAAGAAACCTGCTCGCCTTTCCTTCCTGTCATCCACTCCCGCCTCCGGGGAAGAGAAGCGGAGCTGGATCTCGGGCAAGAGGAATTGCGTCCAATAGCGTTCATCGAATTCGACCAGCCATGCACAACAAAGAAAACGATTCCATCGGAAGTAGATGGTCTTGCGGACCCCCGCACACGCCATATTGGCTTGAAGCTGCGGCAGATCTTCGAGGGAGAAGCGAGAGGTATCGGCCAGATGGATGGTGCACTTGATCTCCACAGGGTGTCTCCTCCTTATTCAGACAAAGCCGACCATCAGCTTTTCCACAGAGTCGAGGATCGCTTGACGGGGTCCTGGTGATCTTATCTACAACATGCCATCAAAGGAGCTCGTTCAGCCATTTCTTGCAGATGACTTCGTCATTGATGCCATACATCTGGATCAAATTTGCTCGAGAGTAGCCGTTCCGAGCAATTCGATGCACCTGTCCGTTCTTGTGGCGATGCTCTCTGGGTTACCCTGATGAGGGTCTTAATCTTGCTGGATGAGATGCGGTTCGCTTTCCTCAACCTAACATATTGTTCGAAAGACGGCATCCCTCGCACAGGGTACCACCCGATGGTTGGGAGGAGGATGACGATGATTGGGCTCCGATGTACCGAAAGGAACGGATCTTATCCTTTGCTTGTTCAACGTTCATTGAATTGGTCCAAAGTATGGTATCAGAGCTTATGAAGAATCATATAAATAAAGTTTTTTTTTAGTGATGGTTAAGGGGGGGAGTGCCCGCACTCCGAAATGATTCAAAAACGTTTGAGATAGGTTATCTTATCGTATCCTTTGCCATCGTGTTTTGTAATATCTCCTTCAGCTGCTTCCAGATCTTCAACGAGAGAGCGACAACGAGAACCTTGAGCACCACAAGCACGGTGAGTGCGATATGCACACCTAACCTCCCACCTAAAGTAGGGATCACAATGGCGCAAGGTTGGTTGCGAAGCTCCGGCACTGCAAACCAGAGTTCGATGAAATGCAATGTTTCACGCTGGCGTTCCAGCCCTGCGATGGCTCCATCTCGAAGAGCGGTTTCACAAGTTGCTTTGGTTTACAATCCGGTGGGACGAACGCTCCAACGGTCTGTGGTTGATTCAAGAGCGAAGGGAGGAGGAAAGTTTTTTTTGGTTTCTCTTCTGGCGGAAGGATTAGAAAAAGGGGGTTTTTTTTTCTTTGAGTCTTCGCAGAAATTTTAGTGCTTTGTCAAGGAGCAGCCATCAAGCGCATCAACCAAATGGAAGAACAAGCACAGCAAAATAACACCATCACACCATGGGGAGGAAGCTGGATCGCCCTCGCCCAACAGGTCACTCCAACCTCAGATGACCATCAGAAGATACAGGCCGCCTTTGTGGCCCTGAAGAAGGTCCTCGCAGCAGGGGTGTCATCCTCTCACAAAATCTCAAGAATCCTTAAGGCAGGATCCTATGGGAAGGGTACCATCTGTCGCATGCGGCTCGAGTTGGATGTGGTGCTCTACATGGAAGACTATACCCCCGACAGGCACGAAGAAACTCTGCGCTTCTTTCTCGCCCTCTTTGAAAAGAGCGCGCCAGGTTTCACGCAGGTGCGCAAGGTCACCCATGCCATCAAGATGTTGTTCAATCAAAGCGTATCCATCGATCTGCTGCCCACCACCACACTTCTTGAGGGTGCGATGGGGTTCATTCCATTGAGCCCCACTCACAGGGATCTCATGAGCGCTGCTGCCGCAAAGGATCAATGCACATTCATCAAGGAGCAAAGTCAACTTTACAAGGACCTGGTCAGGGTTGCCAAGTTTTGGAGAAAGCAGATCACCTGGGCAACAAAGGCGGTGCGTCCGTCCTCCTATCTTCTCGAACTGCTCATGCTGCACGCTTATCAACAACACTATGCGTCCATGGCGGTAATGAAGAAGGATGGGACCAAAAGACAGATGCTTGCCAGCATCTTTCGCGATTTCCTCAAGAGCGTCACCGAGATGAACGCAACCACGTTCATTTGTTGGAATGCTTTCTACAGCGAGACGGTTGCCAGGCAACACATCTTCACCACCCCTGCGAGGAAGGATGGCGATAAGCGCAATCCCGTGATTGTGGACCCCGCCAATCCCACAAACGATGTGGCCAATCGAATGCACGATTGGGGCCCATTCGTGGCCTATGCACAAGCGACGCTCAAACACTTCGACAAGCAAGAGATGGTGGGACTCTCTCGAATGGTGTCGGAACTCCGTTCCGAGAAACAGGTCCTCCAAGAGGAGATCAAGCTCTTGAGAGAAGATATCACAAGACTCCGCAAAGCTGCTTTCCATCGTTCGGTCGTCACCGTTGTCACCTTCGCTCCCTTTCAGCCGGAGAAGGATTCCATCCAATGCGAGGTGGCAGGCCTGAAGTGGAAGATTCATTTCCGCCACAACAAAGAACGCTATCAGGTTGGCGCATCACTAGAACTGCTATCAGAGTCGGCAAAGGAACTGGGAGAGAGCGGATGGTGTTTCTCGGTGACTTGCACCCTCGCATGGCAATCAAACAACGAAAGCTCGTTTCGAAACGAGGTCAAGGCACCTCTCTCCTACCAATCCGGAAAAACACACTTTGTGGTTACCGATAGCTGGTTTTCCTCTACATACCTGAGTCAAGGAGGAACCATTAAGGTAAAAGCCACAATCACCATGTAGTCGGGTGAGAAAGAAAGAAAGAAAAAAAAAAAGAAAGCTTCTTTTATTCCGCTTTCCCCACACTATCAATATGGGCCTGTATTTGACTATCCTCTTTCCCTAACCGCAATTTAACTGGATTCGTTCCCCAACGCAATTGGTTGTATGGGTCATGAGCGGACGTAGTTTCCCATTTCTACCTCCACAAACAGATTCCCAACGGTGGAAGGGGGAAGGCTGTTCTATTCGCGTTACCGGTACTTGCTGACGGGGCCTTAGTCTTTCCTTCCAACATTCAACACTTATTCGCGGGCTTCCGAATACCTCGAGAGGATTGGATGACAATTGCCTGGGTGCTGGAAAAGCAATGTGGAGAGCTCTAAAGAGGACGGATCTTTGTACCGCATGGATACGCACTCCCTCCGTGACCAGGGTGAGGCATTACGAACCCACTCTGAAGAAGAAAGAGCTCCTCAAGGAGAAGGACCTGAAGGGCAACGCTGTATTTGAAGTTGACACCGTGTAAAACCTCGCAGCAGGTTTGACTTGATCTTCTGTATGGTCAATATTTTTGGACCATGGTCTGCGGACTTGGTGATAAAACGCGTTAGCAATCTTTGGAAAAACTACCCCAACCACTACGGCTTTTTAAAATAGCAACTCACCACAGGAGTGACATTGGGAGAGGGGGCGGCTTGAATGCCGCCCATATGCCATTGTCCTCTGTATCCTTGTCTTTCGGTTGGTGTCTTGTTGAAGTCAGAAAGATGGTGCCACTTAACTTTTCATCTTGTCATTCCTCAACAGTTAGCGAAGTAGGGTTCCTCAGAGACACTGACTTCTCTTCTGCCCACGCTGCATTCTCCTCAAAAGGAAGGGGAGTGGGGAAAACCATGCAGGCAGTCACCTCAAAGAAAGTGCGTTGGAGGGATCTCATGTCTTCTCTTCACCTCACTAGCCACCGGTCTATGAAGGATTGCAGACTTCCTTACAACCCAACAAAGTTGTATGCATTCCTGCTGTTGAATCTTCGGGCCAAAGGTGAATGGTATGAAAAAAAGAGCTACCACAGACACTACTGAACGATTCTCTCACCACAGGCCATGTTTTATTGAGCCTAAAGAGGGGGAAATTATACTCCAGTTTTATGAATCCTATCACATTTCAATTCTTTGTAAAATTCTATTAAATATTACCAATCTTAACTCAGTATCATTTCAATTTGATTTTCCATAGTGGGCAACCCTCATTATGGGAGTGGATGGGCATAAGACAATCCTATGACATTGGCTTGGTGATAGATGGTACAACCCTTCCCCCCAGTCATCTTCACAAATTAACCATCTGTACCGAAAGGGATTGAGGGGATACAGGATGGCAAGTTGCGTCATATTCCCAATCTCAACAGCAGGCTAACACTTCGCTGGTTGGATGCTACCCTCAAAGTATATTGACCGGCTCTCCCTTATCGGTAAATGATAGCGGTACTGCATACTGCAACATCGGCTCAAGAGCATTGTTCCCTGATATGACATTGAGACAATGAACAACAGATTTGCATACTCTGTTGTTCATTGGTAAACCTTGGTGCATTGATTACATGTGCGTGATACATTTGCACTATCGGTTTTTGAAATGCTGCCACATTTGTGATCGTTTCTTTTGCTTTCTACTCTTAACTTAGTACTTGTAGTAGTGCAACGCTGATTTTCGGTGCTTACTTCTATCGCCTCCTTGGTTTCTTTCGTGGGCCTTCCTTGTTCCTATTCTCCGGCCTTGCTCTCTTCTGGGGACTCCCTAGTTCTCCATTTCGTGTGTTACTATTGGGGTTAAAATTGGGTTTTTTTTTTTGGTGGTGTTCGCACTGGTGCGCGGCACTCTCGGTTGAAATTGTGTCAAATACCCCTAAAAGTGGAATCAACTCTTTCATCCAAAAATTTGAGTGAAATCAGTTTTGGGTGTTGACGTGAAGAATGAGACAAAATGTTGCGGTAGGCACGACACACTGACTTCGTTCTTTCCGGATTTATCTAACTCCTTGCGCAGTGAGTGCAACGAAATTTGGCGGGAGAAGTTCTATTTAACTATCGGCTACCGTTTGGCTTAACTAAAGCCGATAGCACAGCCTTTGACGGTTGCCCTTAGTCGCGGTTTAGCTACAAGCCGAACGGTTTGAGTCATTCGGTTGCAACTCAGCACTGGCGATGGCGCACCTCCCTCCAAAACTGCACGCAAAATTCCTAAGTCGAAAAAAAAAAAATTCCGCCAAAAGGCGCCCGGCCAGGGTGGCCAAAACTCCGAAATTACGACGCTTCTCAGAATTGGTTTCCCCCCGCATGGATTGTTGGTCCGAGAATTGTTGGGGATCGTCATCTTTTCATTAGAGCGAGATTGTTCATCAGAGAGAGGGATCACTCATCTTCCCCCCGCCAAAAAAAAAACGTTGAAGGTTCACAAATTGCTATCGCCGGTCTGAAGTGCGTTGCACCGGCAGGTTTACATTATCGTTTCTCGATTGATCTTTTTCTTCCTCAAAAGCCGAAAGAGTTTGGCCGCGGCCTAGTTGCGCTTCCGAATTAGAAATCTCCAGCTCGTGTTGGCATCATTGATGCATCCACACTAACGGCCACAGAAGAATTTTTCATGCCCTCTTCAGGCCACCAAAGGAACAAATATCGCAGGTACTTGCCGGCACTCCTCTCCTTTGTTGTTGCCGAGTGTGAGTGTAGTAAACTTTTGCCCGTGGAGATGACAAAGGATGACTCCAAGTACACAAACAATCAGGAAAGCATTCTATTTAACTGATGACTCCTCACACAAACAGGAGTAGGTTCCATCAAATGCCGCGGCCGATCATCTTCACTGTGGCCTAACGGGTTCACGATGTCGGCCGCATGGAGGTCGTCATCGGTCTGTGGAGGAGGCACGTCCTTGCGAAGGTGCTGGACGACGAATGTCTCGGCCGCCTTGACCACGACCTCTCACAGAACATCGCCCCTGCTCACGCGGTAGAAGGAACTCCTCTCCGGCGCCCACACGTGGAGATAGCCCTCGTCGACTCCCACCGCCTGCATCTGCAGCAGGTATTCCGGGTGAGGAGGATTCATCAGCTTGCCGCTCAGTGGACACTTGGCTTCGTAAGTTGCAACCACACTCTCCTCAACCACGAGTCGATCGGGACTGACGCCCAAGGAGAAGGAATCATAATAGAGAGGCCAAATACCGGTTTCCATCAATGCACCACCCTTCCTCCCCAAACATGTCCGTTGAAATTCCGAGGCGGCATCGGGTTCATGAAGCCTGCCATATTCGAAAGCGTTTTCCACTTCACTTTCCTTCTTTTTGGAGGGCACGCTCTTTCTTGGTCTGATACAACTGCAGCCTGGTATGGAACCTGCCCAGACCCACGGCGGGACCCAGCTCGGAGGCGGTGAGATTGAAATCCTTGCGCGCCTGCAGCCATTCCTCGGTGCTTTGTTTGAGCGAGATTTAATGCTCTTTATCCTTCGAGGTCGCCTTCATTGTACTGTAGATCCTCTCCGTGTCGGAATGCTTTGAACTATTTTTTTTAAAAAGTAACTTTATTTTTGGGTATCTCTATTTCCCAAATAATATATTACATAAAGCAGCACCTCTGCAAACATTACTAAACAATCTCCTCCCCACCCCAATAGATGGAATTCTCCGACCAGACGGCGACCGACAAGATGCGGAGCGAGGAAGCTCGAGGCCCCACCGACGTCCTCGTGTTGTACGAACCGATCTAGGGCGAACGCAGGTGGATCATGCTGCACGTGCTTCTCCGCGACGAAGGATCAGCCAAGTCGATCCCCGAAGAGAAGCCACTGAGGTTGTCCAATACCTTCAACGACTGGTGCGAATGGAGGGACGAGAACGCCGAGGAAGTGACCGGTACCATCATCTTCTCGGAATCCCAGGACAATTCGACGGACGTGCTGATCGAGAGCCTGTGGATCGAGAGAGCCTACCGACGAAGAGGCTATTGCACCGGGCTGGTCGAAGGGATGAAGAGCGTGTGCAGACAACAGGGACGCTCACGCATGTTTGCTGCCACCCAATTCAGGACCAAAGCCATGCCCTTTTGGTTGGCGATGGGTTTGGTCCGAGACCCGAGACGGGGACACCTTTCATCCCTGTGGTCCCCTTGGATCCCAGGGAGCGAGTTTGGTGACGAGTTAGCGAACCAGACAGATAGGTTGCCCAATAATAAGGATCCTGTTCCTGTCATGCGGCAAAGTTCGCGCACGGTTGGGATCTTCTGGTCAGGGCAGAAACGGAAAGAATTATCTAGGCTTAAAACCGTGTAACTGATTCAGTTCTCAAAACAGAGGGCTGTGTCAAAGGCGGAAATACATCTTGCCTTCGTACAAGTCCTGCAATTGTATTGGGTCATAATGGCGAAGGGAAAATCTTTGTTCCAATTATTAGGGAATCGGGATACTCTTACTTGTCCAAAGTAGGGCTATCTATCTTCAGAGATGGCCCGTTGTGTAGTCTTGCAGTGACCGGGTGGTAGGCATGTTGAAGCTGACCTTGTGGTACGTTTCGGGTTGTCGCAAACAAGTCACGGCACTCCTTACGGTTGCGGCGATTGCTGGATGATTAACCGGTATACAACAAATCACACTCTTCTTTTTAAGGCAATCGTTGTGATTTATAACCTCCAGCACCCACAACAATCGTGATGATTTGTCTTTTTCTAAATCCCCATAAACAACTTTTGCGCACGACCCAAGGCTACCAATTTCAGCGCAGAAAGAAAAACTTTTTCCTGTTGCTGGGTCCACCATGCCAGTTCGTTGCCCTGGTGCGAAAATCACTTTTTGGGCCTTAGCAAAATTGTGTTGTTGTTTCCATGTTGCAACAGATGGATGGTACCGATTACTATGATGCTAGCTGTGGGTGAGAGGTCGCTTCCTTTGCCTTTCCTTTTCTTTTCGCTCTGCATAGCGTTTTGCTGCTCCAGACATGGTGTTCCCAGGATGGCGGCCAACCGAGTCAACAACCCGGGCTGCTTCCTCGTCGACGGCTTGTTCTTCGCGAACTCTCTTGCGTATTCGGACCGCCAGTCCTCTCCTCCAGGTGCGACAGACCACGCAGAGGACCACCTCCTTGAGCACCTACATGAGGTGGCAGTCCGTCCCCCGTGTTGATCCGGCACCACCGCGTGATGCAGAACGAAGGGGACTGATGGGTCGTCATCGATTCAATGCAATCAGCCAAGCACATATTCTGGGCGATGCTCAGCTGGAAAGCCTTTTCAATGAGATAAGGCCGCGATTGGCGTCCCCTTCTCATACTTGGAGCAATTACTGCAGTGGATGAAGCCATCTATGCCTATTTATGGTGATGACATGAAGGGCAGTTGCAGTTGACCATAGCAAGATTGAAGGCAAAC
>ERZ778026.4326-NODE-4326-length-11248-cov-3.526758_pt1 | contig 11248 bp, 10 predicted proteins | sample MGYA00375756_ERZ778026 | MGnify/ENA primary metagenome ERZ778026 (study PRJEB29350, sample SAMN05389820) | bioreactor metagenome | isolation source: Ammonium sulfate bioreactor | place: South Africa: University of Cape Town | collected 2014-02-18 ... | reverse complement strand
GAACGCACGCGACAGATCGTCAACAATGAGTCCATCGAGATCGCGGAGATGCTGAACGATGGGTTCGACGCGGCCAGCGCTGACCAAACGGTCGATCTCTATCCATCAGTGCTCCGGCGCGCGATCGACACTATGAATGCGCGGATCGCGCAGAGTCTGTCCAGAGGCGTCTACGCGGTCGGACAGGCCAGGAACCAGATCGAATATAATGCGACCATGAATGAACTTTTCGGCTTTCTCGACGAGATCGAAACGCTTCTTGCTGACGGTCGAGCATTTCTCTTCGGAGACCAGCCGACCCTTGCGGATGTGCTGATCTTCACGCCGCTCGTTCGCTTCGACGGCGTCTACAATCCGCTGTTTCGCGCCAGCCGAAAGCGCCTTGTCGATTATCGCTACCTCGCCGAACTCACCCAGCGCATCTACGACCTGCCGGGTGTTGCCGGCACAGTGCGGTTCGATCACATCCTGACGCATTACTATGATGGCGATTGGGCCGTCGCCACCCGACGCGGCATCGCACCGGAGCCGCCGATGATCGATTTCCGCAATGTCGGCGCTTGCGGCTGAGAGCGACGATCTATTCGAGATCAACGTTCACGAAGACGGCGCGCGGTGTTCGCGAAAGGCAGCGGCCAGTGTTCGCAAGGCGCCGCGTGAACGTGCGTCCGACAAACTGGAGTGAAGCACGATCTCGGATGAAGGAAGCGCGGGAAGTCCGAGCCGTTCTCCAACCTCGACAATGCCGACCGGCACGACACGATGCGCCAGCGCGGCAACCGCGAGACCGGCCGACACGGCGGCGATGACAGCCGTCATGCCGCCGCCCATGAAGACCTCGATCCAATTCACGCCGGCGGAGTCAAGAGTTCGGGTGGCGATATTGCGGACACCGCATGAGGCCGCCAGCGACGCCAGCCGAAGCGCTTCGCCCTCGCGATGCACGAAGCCCGGTGATGCAAACCAGCCGAAGCGCTCCTGCGCCAGAACCTCGCCATCGCGGCGATCGTCCTCGCGGCGAACGATCGTCGCATCGAGCACACCGCGATCGAAGGAATCCAGCAGGTTGCGTGACGCCTCGATCTGCACCTCGATCAACAAAGCGGGGTCGTAGGCATGCAAGCGGGCCAACAGGATGGGGAGTTCGGGGCCAGCCACCTGATCGGCGATGCCGAGGGTGAAGCGGCGCGGCGCCGAAGCGAGGCCGGCGACGGCGCGCTCATGCGCCGCGATGAATTCGCGCGCGACGCCCAGGAAGGCAGCGCCACGCGCCGACAGGCGCACCAGCCGCGGAGTCCGCTCGATCAGCTTTTCGCCCAGCCGATCCTCCAGCCGCTTCAGCTTCACGCTGATTGCAGCCTGGGACGTATCAAGCGCCTCGGCCGCGCGGGTGAAGCTCTGAAAATCAGCCACCAGAACGAACGCCTGCACGGCATCGACATCCAGGCTCGCCATGACAATCATACCAAAATGTTATCTCTAATATAGATAAACATCCTATTATCGTATGGTCAAGCTCTCCCTATGTTGGTCATCACACAATGTGGGGATCGGATCGGCGCTATCGCGCGATCGATCGGAGGGAATTGATGACGACGCAAACCGACGACCGTGCAGATCAGACGATCCCTGCCGCCGAGATTGATATGCGCGGGTGGTTCGCCCTGCCGGTCCTGCTCGCGGGCGCGTTCCTGCCGCCGCTCGACTTCACCATCGTCAATCTGGCGCTGCCGGCGATCCGGCAGGATCTCGGCGCGACGTCGAGCGATGTGCAGTTCGTGATCTCCGCCTATGCCGCCACCTACGCCGTGTTTCTCATCACGGGCGGACGCCTCGGCGATCTCTACGGACGCAAGCGCATGTTCCTGACCGGCGTTGCGGGTTTCACCTTCGCTTCGGCGCTCTGCGGCGCAGCCTGGTCGCCGGCCGCCCTGATCGCAGGTCGTATCCTGCAGGGCGTCATGGCGACAGTCATGGCGCCGCAGGTGTTGGCGTCGATCCGCGTGCTGTTTCCCGGCGCGGCGCAAGGACGGGCGCTCGCATTCTACGGCGCCACATTTGGCCTGGCCAATCTCTGCGGTCAGGTTCTCGGCGGCGTTCTGGTCTCGTCGCATCCCTTCGGTCTTGCCTGGCAGGCGATCTTCTTCGTCAATATTCCGATCGGGCTCGCGACCCTGCTTGGCGGGATGGCCTTCCTGCGTGACTCGCGGTCGGAGCATGCGCAAAGCCTCGATGCCGGCGGTGTCGTTCTGTTGTCGCTGACTCTGGGCCTGTTGATCTATCCGTTGATTGAGGGCCGCGAGATGGGTTGGCCATGGTGGGTCGTGGTCATGCTCGTGACCTCGCCAATCGCGCTGGCAATCTTCGTCCTGTTCGAGCGGCAGCTGGCAAAGCGCGGTGGTTCGCCGCTGGTGGAGTTGGCGCTGTTCCGGGACAAGCGCTTCGCCACGGGCATCGTCATGGCGCTCGCCTTCTACATGCAGAACGCCTTCTTCCTGACCTTCTCCGTCTTTCTGCAAAGCGGGCTCGGCATGACGCCGATGCAAGCCGGTGTCGCGACGCTGCCCTATGTCAGTGGAAGCTTCGTCGCCTCGCTGGCATCGTCTTATCTCATGCAGCGCCTTGGCTCCTACGCGTTGACGCTCGGCTTTGCCCTTCAGGCGTTCGGTTTCCTCATCATGGCGTTGGCGGTCGAGCGGGTGCTGCCCGGGGGTCTGGACTTCGGACTCGTGACCGCGGGAATGGGCTTCGGCATTATCATGCCCTCCGTCATCAAGGCGGTCATCGGCAGCGTCGAGTCCCGACACGCCGGACTGGCGTCAGGCGTCGTCATCTCCGCCCTGCAAATCGGCTCCGCGATCGGCATCGCGATCATCGGCGGCGTGTTCTACAGCGCGCTCGGAGACGGGCAAACCAGCCAGGCCTATCCGTTTGCCTTCTCACTCGCGCTCGGCTGCATCGTGGCGGTGCTGGTGCTCGGCGGCGCCCTTTCCGTCTCGGTGGCCAGAGATCCCGCGCCATCCGCCAACCCGTGATGACAACCCGCGAATCCCACACATCCCATTTAGTACGAACAGAACGTCCGCGCGAAAACAGCGGCGCGGCAGCGATCAGGAGCAAGCCATGAGCGCAGAGGCCGGAGCATTGGCGAAGGAAAGCATCCTGCAGGCAGAAGGCGATCCGCGGCGATGGTTCGCCCTGCCCATCCTTCTGACCGGCGCATTCCTGCCCGTGCTTGATTTCAACGTCGTCAATCTGGCACTGCCGGCCATTCGTCAGAATCTAGGTGCAACCTCGAGCGACCTGCAATTCGTCATCTCCGCCTACGCAGCAACCTATGCAGTCTTCCTCATCACCGGCGGCCGGCTCGGTGATTGGCTCGGCCGCAAGCAGATGTTCATGCTGGGTGTCGCGGGCTTCACCATCGCGTCCGTGCTGTGCGGAACGGCGTGGTCGCCCGCCATGCTCATTGCCGGCCGCATCCTGCAAGGCCTGACCGCAACCGTGATGGCGCCGCAGGTTCTGGCCTCGATCCGCATCCTGTTCCCCGCATCCGAACAGGGAAAGGCGCTGGGTCTTTACGGAGCCACCTTCGGCCTCGCCAATATCGCGGGCCAGATCCTCGGCGGCGTGCTGGTGTCATCGCATCCGTTCGGATTCACCTGGCAGGCGATCTTTCTCATCAACGTGCCGATCGGTCTCATCGCCGTCGTTGGCAGCTTGCTCTTTCTCAACGATTCACGCGCCGATCACGCCCAGAAGCTCGATATCGGCGGTGTCGTGCTGCTTTCGGTGACGCTGGGCCTTCTGGTCTATCCGCTGGTCGAAGGTCGTGAGACAGGCTGGCCGCGATGGATCGTCGCCATGCTTGTGATCTCGCCTGTCGTCCTGATCGCCTTTATTCGATTTGAACGTCGGCTGACTGCACAAGGAGGCGCACCGCTCGTTGATTTCTCGCTTTTCCGAGAGCCCGGATTCGCGATCGGCATCGCGATGGCGCTCGTCTTCTACATGCTCTCGTCCTTCTACCTGACCTTCTCGGTCTATTTGCAGGGTGGTCTTCATCTGACGCCGCTTGACGCCGGTCTGCGGACACTGCCGTTCGCGTTTGGCTATTTCGCGTCCTCGTTCGCCTCCGCCGGCATCATGCAGCGCCTCGGGCCGCGCGCCCTGACGCTGGGTTTCATCATTCAGATCATCGGTTTCAGCACGGTGATCCTCTCGGTCTTCGGCGTTACACCGGGATATATCGAAATCGCGCTTCTGGTGGCGGGTCTCGGATATGGCATTGTGGTCCCCTCCGTGATCAAGGCTGTGATCAGCGGCGTCGATCAACGTCACGCCGGGCTCGCATCGGGCATGGTCATTTCGACCTTCCAAATCGGTGCGGCTCTCGGCGTTGCCATCGTCGGCGGTGTCTTCTTTACCGTACTCGGAAGCGGGCAGGACCTCGCCGCCCATGTGCACGCATTCGCTATCGCACTCGGCTGTAACGTTGCACTTCTCGTTCTGGGTGGTGTCCTTTCGCTGTGGCTGCCTGACAACAAACGCACAACAACTCGCCGGCCAGCACGATCGCGCTCGCCTTCTGAGCGCTAACCCGACCTGACACCCGAAATCCAAACGCCAGAAATCTCGGCCTGACCGATGCGACAGGAAGATAGAGCCATCTCCGAAACATCTAGCGCGACCCCACAATCACAGCCGGCTGTTTCCGCTGTTCAGCAGTGGATGGCGGTGGTTGGGCATCGCGACATTCACCATCGTCGCGACCACATTCGCCCCCACCCGTCTGCTGTCGTCGATCGCCACCGATCTGGGCCGCAGTCCCGCCACGGTCGGACTCATTGTGACCAATCTATGCCTGGCTCGGCGCAGGCAGCGCTCTGGGGTCTGCCGTGCTGCCTAGTCACTTCCCCGCAAACCCTTGCTGGTTGGATTGATGCTGGTGCTGGCGTGCGTCATGATGCGTGACTTCCATCATCACCTGATCCAACCGAGCGTGCAGGAGTTTCCAAAGCCGCTTCGGCCGTCCCTGCCACGATAGGCTCGTGATGGACGCTGTAGTAGCTATAGAGCTTCGGGATTTAAGGTGGGCGCTCGTTGCTGCTCGACACCGAAGCCTGAGGCAGGCTGCAGAGACCTTGAACGTCCGCCAATCGACCCTCAGCCGCCGGCTGCGCGACCTGGAATATCGTCTGGGCGCCATCCTGTTCGAACGGACCAACGGCGGCACACGGCCAACTATCGCGGGACAGGAATTCCTCGAGACCGCGCGCCGCATTATCGAAGAGACCGACACCGCCTTCGCCAGGCTGAAGACCAGATGCCAGGGCGAAAATGGTCGGTTGAAGATCGGGATTTATGCCTCGCTCTCCACGGGCAATCTGCGTGCCACGCTGGCGGAGCATCACCGTCTCTTTCCTGATGTGGATGTGCATACGGTCGGCGGCGGGCACGAAAGACTACTGGGCGACGTGGCTGCCAACGCCATTGACGTCGCCATCATGACCGCATGCTGTCCAGGCTGGGATGACCGAAAACTGGCCTTGTGGAGCGAACGGGTCATCGTCGCCATGCCGGCCCAGCACCCGATCGGCGACCAAGGCGTGGTTCATTGGCCCGAGCTTTCGAATGAGCGGATATTGCTACCGCACCGCGGCCCCGGTCCTGAACTTGAACATTTGCTGACAACCAAGCTTCATTACTTCGGCGCTCAGCGGATCCTGTATCAGGATGTCTGCCTAGATCGGTTGCTCAGCCTCGTGAGCACCGGATACGGCATCTTGCTCGTCCTCGAAGGAGCGACGGGCGCACGCTACGATAATGTCGTCTACCGCGAGGTCCATGACGATGATGGACCGACCCGCCTCAACTTCACGGCTTATTGGCGACAGGCGAACAGCAATCCAACCCTCGTGCCATTCCTCGACCTCCTCCGCGAACGCTATCCGGACCTCTCGGTCGACCCTGCCGGAGGCTGAACGCCGAACCCACGTCGCGCTTTTGCAAAGGCTCGATCAGTTGCCATGAAGCGCTCGATCATCGGCACAATCAACTTGGCAGGCTCGATCGGGAGCGCCGCACCCCCGCTATGCGCAAGAATCTCGGCGTAGCTCCGCAAATCCCGAAAGATTGCCGCCGGTACTTCAACGGTGAGTTTCACCGGCTTCTCGTCGGCGAGCGGTCCGAGTTTCAACTTAGTCATGGCGTTTCTCCCCTTCCATAAGGCGTCAACACCAGATCGCGCGTAACAATAACCCGCACAGGAAAGCCCGGCCGGATAGTGAGGGTCGGCTGGATATTGAGCTGACGCTGGACGATCTGCTGCCCCGTCTGGCTGATGCTATTTGACGCGCCACTGCGAATTGCCTGCACCAGATTGTTTTCGTCCTGACTCGTGCCGGCCTCCGCGCCAACGCTCAGCAGAGTCGAGAGGACGGCAGCCTTGAACAACATGCCCCAATGGTTGTCGACCTCGTCCTCGAGCCCGGCATAGCCGCCGGTATCTGCGCCTGGCTGGCGCTCCAGCACGATCGAAGCGCCGTCCGGCATGATGAGACGTGTCCAGACCAGCAATAGACGAGACTGCCCGAAGGCAACCGAGCTGTCGTATTGGCCTATCAGCTTCGCCCCCTGCGGAATAAGCAAATATCGGCCGGTCGGCGAATCATAGACCGCCTCCGTCACTTGGGCGGTGATTTGACCCGGAAGGTCGGAACGAATGCCGGTGATGAGCGCGGCGGGGATAACAGTGCCCGCTTGCACGACATAGGGCGAGGCCTTGGCCTGGAGCCGGTCCGGACTCGCCACATTGAGAAACGCGCTTTTCCGATCCTGCATGTTCTGCGCCGACCCGGCATCGACCGGCGGTGTGGGATTTGCGGCGGCATCCGTTCCCGCCGTGACGGGCTGCACGACAGGTGCAACGCCCTGGGGCTGTTGGCCAGTCTGGGCGAACAGCCGGCTGACACGCGCGGCTTCCTTCTCCTGCGCCAGACGCTGGACTTCGGGATCGGGCGTCGTCGCCGGCGCCACGGTGTTGGGCGCCGCCCCGGCGTTGAGGATGGGCCGGCCGAGATCGCCGGGCAGTGGCGGCCCCAAGGGCGGAACCTGGCGCGGCAAGCCGGTATAGTCCTTCGGCAGGCCGGCGAGTCCGTCGGCCGAGGGACGGTTCTGAGTGCTGAGCAATTCCTGCCCTGCCCCGCCCCTGTTTCTGGTTTGGAACGCATAGCCAAGCGCGCCCGCGATAGCGAGCGCGGAGACCCCGGCCAGCGCGATCAAGACCCGGCGCGACAGGCGGGTCACGCGCGGTTTCTCGCCGCGGAGCCGCAGGTCCGGCGGCACAACTGGCGTGGACGCCTCGTCCTTTTCCTGGTTGGGCTCCTCCGTCATGACCGCGGCCTTCCATCGGTGCGGACGATACGGACGCGCCGCTCGCTGTCCTTGTCGCCGAGACGCAGTTCGGCGGCGCCAAACAGGCGATCGACAATGTAATAGTTGCGGCTGACGCGGTAGTTCACCAGCTCGGAGCCACCGGCGAGTCCAATGACGAACAGCGGCGGCATCTCGCCCTGACGGATGCCGGACGGGAATTCGATGTAGACTTTCGATCCGTCGTCGAAGGCACGCAGCGGTCGCCAGGCCGGATTGTCGCCCTGGATCGCATAGCGGAAATTGATCGCAGCGAGATCGATGCCGGCGGCGATCGGGGCCGCCGCCTGCGCTTCCTGGTTCTGCCGACGCAACGCGATGAGCTGATCTTCCGGATATTGCCAGGAAACCGAGGCCATGTAGGTCTTCTCTGTGGAGCGTAGTTCGAGAAGATAGGTGCGGCGATCAGTGTTGATGATCAGGTTCGTCACCAGTTCCGCCCGGGTTGGCTTGACCAGGATGTGAATCTTTTTCGTCGCCCCCGCCCCGCTCTCGGTATCGCCGATGATCCAGCGCACGGTGTCGCCCGCGGCGACAGGACCGGAGCCGACAAGCTGTTCGCCTTCCTGCAGGGCGACGTCGGTGATCTCGCCAGGTGCCGTATAGACTTGATAGAGCGCACCGCCGGTGAAGGGATAGACCTGCACGGCGTTGATGAAGCCAGCCCGCACCGGCTGGATGCGCGCGGCGGCATTGGCCTGGTCGACGCGGACATGCGGATCGGCAACCTCTGGCGACGGTTTGCCACTCGGCAGCGGCTTCAACTGGCCGGGGAGTGGCAGCGGCTTCGGCAGCTCGACGATCTTGACCGGTGCGGGCGGATCGGCGGTGAGCGTCGCGGGCTCAGCGCTGTCATAGTTGATGTCGGGTGGAATGAAGTTATGCGCGCAGCCGCCGAGTGCGGTGACGGACATCAGTAGAACCGCTAATCCTCTTTTACGGAAAAACGCATGTCCGCCTTTGCGGGGCCGCTGCTTTACGAGAGTGCGTGAAGCCGGACCGCCGGCTTCGAAAGAAATCGGCGGGGTCATTGTCCCAACTCCTTCGACCAATTGATGGCGTTGACGTAGATGCCAAGCGGGTTCTTGCGCAGCCGGTCGGCATCGGTGGGCGGCTGGATCGCGACCGTGAGAATGGCGGTCCAGCGGGTGGTGTCAGCGAGCGCGCCGTCCTGATAGCGCCGCTCGACCCACGCGACGCGGAACGAATCCCGCGAGGCACGGATCACGCTGGAAACGTCGAGGGCGATCTGCTGCTTGCCGAGCTTGCCGAACGGATCGTTGGCGCGCGCATAGTCGTTCAGTGCCGCCGCTCCCGTCGTCGTCGTGAAGTCATAGGCTTGCAGCCAGTTCTGCCGGACAATGACGGGATCGGCCGGCAGCGAGCGGACCATCTCGATGAAACGGGCGAGATACCAGGCAATCTGTGGATCCGAGGGCGTGTAGTCGGCCGTCGCAGGGGCGGTCGCCTGCGCCTCGCCCAACTTGTCAACCTGCACCACCCACGGGACCACTGTGCCGTGGGTCGATTGCCAGACGAGACCACCGGCCAGCCCCATCGACAGAGCGAGCGACCCGAAGGCCATCAGACGCCAATTCTTCGCCTGCACACGGGCCGAGCCGATGCGCTCATCCCAGGCTTGAGCGGCTTTTTGATAGGGTGTTTCGGGCTCGGGGGTGCGCCCATAGCGCACCGTGGGTCGGCAGAACATGGGCTACTCCCTTTCGGATAGATCGACGGAATGGCCGCCGCCACGGGCGTCACCCGATTTGATGGCGTCGGCGGCGGTTGAAGCGCCGCGCTTCATGCGCTGCGCCCAGGCTGGCGAGGACGACGGATTAGCGTTGCCAGCAGCAGCCGTATCGGATTTGGCAGAAGCGCCCGCGTCACCACCGGCAGATTGGGCACCTGATTGATAGCTTTCGCTCAGGCTGCTGGCTGCACGCGAGGCAGCACGTTTGAACGGCGCTGTCGCGGCTCCGCCAGCGGCACGGCCGACGCCACCAAGCCCGGAAGCGACGCCGGCCGCGCCCGATTGTCCGGCCGAGCCGAGGCTATAGGCGGAGGACGCCGCACCAGCGCCAAAGGAGGCTCCTCGCGCCGCTGCGGCCCCGCCGGACAGAGCCGCGGCTCCGCCCCTGGCGGCCATTCCAGCGCCGGCGGCGCCGGCCATGGCGACGCCGGCAACCGCGAGGCCGGTGCCGGCAGCGGCGCCCGCACCAAGTTGTGGAGCGCCCGAGACGAGACCTGTTGCAATACCGGGGCCGAAGATACCAAGGCCAAGCATGGCGAGCGCCGCGAGCACCACGGACAGCGCCTGCTCGATGGTCGGCTGGCCGCCGGCGTAGGTCTGCGTGAACTGCGAGAAGAGCCCGGTGCCGATGCCGACGATGACGGCCAGCACCATCACCTTGATGCCGGACGCGACGATGTTGCCGAGCACCTTCTCGGCCAGGAACGCTGTCTTGTTGAAGAGCGCGAAAGGAATAAGGATGAAGCCGGCGAGCGTCGTCAGCTTGAACTCGATCAAGGTGACGAAGAGCTGCACCGCCAAAATGAAGAAGGCGATCAGCACCAGAATCCACGACACCATCAACACGGCGATCTGAATGGCGTTGGTGAAGATCGCGACAGGCCCGACCATCTGGTTCGCCGCATCGAGCAGCGGCTGACCGGCATCGAGCCCGACCTGGGCGAGCCGACCGGGCCTCAGGAAATCAGCGGTCGAGATCGAGGAGCCACCGGCTTTCAGACCGAGGCCGGCGAAGCTGTTGAAGACGATGCCGGAGAGGTTGTTGAAGTTGGTGATGATGAAAGCGAAGAAGCCGATATAGAGAGTCTTCTTCACCAGACGCTGGATGACATCCTCATCGGCGCCCCAGGCCCAGAACAGGCCAGCCAGGGTGATGTCGATGACGATCAGGGTCGAGGACAGATAGGTGACATCGCCCTTGATCAGGCCGAAGCCGGAATCGATGTAGGTCGTGAAGGTGTTGAGGAAGGTGTCGATGACGCCGACATTGTTCATCGCCGGTCTCCCCCTGCCGAGTTCGTTGCTGTGGGGTTGGCCGGCGCGGCCATTGGCGGCAACGGCCGCGCCGGCCTGCCGAAGAACCGGCGGCGGTTCTCCTCCCAGACCGCCTGGCAATGTGGATCTTCGGCATCCTGTTGGCCGAGCGAGCTGCACCGGCGCAGCTCGGCCGAGAGATCATCGGGAGCGGATGCCAGCGGGGCGTCCGGTACGGCCGACGGCGTGGACCGCCGGTTGATCGCCGCGAGTGTCGCGATGAAGACACCGATCAAGGCGACGATCGCCAGTGCACGGAAGATGTCGGACCGCCCCATCGTCCCAAGCCTCAATTACCGTGGAACATGGTGACGTTGCCGGGCTGATAGCCGGAGCGCGTCGAGAAGATCTTGTATTGCTGCTGGCCCTGCGATTCCGTTGCGGCATCGCGCGCCTGTTGCAGCGCATCGGCTCGCCCCTTGGCGGCGAGTACAGCCACGAGATCAGAGAGCTGCTGCGATTGTAGTGCCAGAAGCTGATTGCCGGCCTGAGCGGCCTGCAATGCACCGGTTGCCGACTGGCTGGCCGTCACCAGCGACGACATGGCGGACCTGTTGGTGCCGATATTGCCGACAACACCGGCCTGCACCTTCAAGCTGTCCTCGAAGGCGCCCACCGAGTTCTGCCAACGCGTCTGCGCCAGCGCGAACAACGAGGCGTTCGATCCCGACGTTGGCGCGGCGCCATAGGTGCTCGAATAAGCTGTCTGAATCTGCTGGACGTTGAAGGCGACGTTCTGCGCCTGGC
>ERZ778026.4321-NODE-4321-length-11265-cov-9.204371_pt1 | contig 11265 bp, 14 predicted proteins | sample MGYA00375756_ERZ778026 | MGnify/ENA primary metagenome ERZ778026 (study PRJEB29350, sample SAMN05389820) | bioreactor metagenome | isolation source: Ammonium sulfate bioreactor | place: South Africa: University of Cape Town | collected 2014-02-18 ... | reverse complement strand
AGAGGCGATCAACGATCCTCACCCACGCACGAGGCTACCCTCCTCACGCGAGCAAGCAAGCAGCACAACGGCCACAACGAGACGAGCGAGAGACGAGAGAGACAAGAGACAAGAGAGGCGCGAGGGAAAAAGAGAGAAAAGCAATGGGCGCTTCAGGCCTCTATAGTGGTGTCTCGCTCGTCTCTCGCCGATAGAGCACCCGGAGCTTACCTCGTGTCTCCGCGCTCGTCTCTCTTCTCCTTCCTCTACACTGATTCGGGGCTGGATTGAGTTTAGTATTGGTTAGTTGGTTAGGTTGGTTAGGTTGGGGTCGATTGATTCGGACCTAGTGGTAGTTCATGAAAGTACCAGAGAAATGAGATGGTTGTATTGGCGCGCAGTGATGCAAGTACAGGTGGTGTTTTATGAGTCATTGTCATGAGTGGTCGAGAGAACTGCTGGCGACGAGGCGCTCAAGTCGTTCGATAGCGACAACGGTGGCAGTTCAGTCAGGCTCTGGAGGGCCCATTGCAGCGCCCAGATCGCCAGCGGTCGCATGTAGCCGATAGCACGGTAGCGGCCGAACCGATCCCATGCCTCGGGTGTCTGAAATGCGTAGCCCAGATTGAAGGTAGTTTCGATCACGCCTGCACCAGCACCACCACGGCAATAAATGAAGAAAGCTGTTAATAATCAATCCTAACCAATCAGGCAAGCGACCATCATACCTCGTGCTGTATTCAAGCCCTCTTCAACCAAGCCCGCTTGAACCATGGCTGCTGCCGCTGCATATGTCGTGCCGGTCCACACCTCCGATGACTACAGTATGCAATCGATCATAGATAACGTTAGCCACATGTTAATTTTGCATCCCTACGCTCACATTTCACGCACCTGAAGACAGCTCTTGTCTAGCGAGCCATCGGGGCGCATTCCATTCACTATATCACCAATTGCCGATCATCAAATCACTGAATCTTGATCGCGCGCGCTCTCTCTCTCTCTCGCTCTCTCGTGCGTACTCGAATTACATACCAGCACCAAGATTACCATTGACAAATTGCATGACGTTGTACTGATACACGGTGGATAGTGCCGATCGTGCATGATCGGGATCGAGTACAACTGGAGGTAACGAGCACGCATGGGCGTACCATTGCCCCGCCATCTGATCGGTCATGATCGAGTCGTGGTGTGGCGAATTCGACGAGTCATAGTTGTAGTACTTGCCGTTCCACAACTTTCGATGGTACACCTGACGCGCGCTCTCGTACGAGTTGGTGTACTCGTCTCGCAACTTGGAATCACCAACAATCTCTGCCATCTTGGCTGCCGCACTGTTCAAGCCATACAACGAATGAATCATCTCTACGCTTGTCTGTCTCGATTTGACACTCGACCATCGACACATACCTAAGAGCGGCGATCCAAATGCCACCGCAATATGCTGAACACCCATGGACCTCCCAAGTGTCGTAGGTTTGGTCAGGAAATCCTTCGTTGAGCACCATGTCCTTGAGCTCACCGACACCCTCGAACTGCCGCAAATACGTCATTGCTGCAACGATCGCAGGCCACACATCGCGCACAAAGTGTTCGTCTTTGGTCGCCACATAATCACTGCACCAGCGGTTGAGCGAGTGAATGAATGAGTACAAAAGTCTATCTAGTACTATTGCCTTCTTGCACATACCGGTACACTGAAACAACAAACTTGGCATTGAGATCCTTCCATCGGCTAATGTCTTGAATGTTGTACGAGTTAACTCGATACCAAGGAGCTTCTGAGGGCTTTCCGAGGTCATGTGGAACTGAATTTGTAGACGAGATCGAGTTCAATCAATGATACGAGTACAATGATGATGATGATGAACGTTTGAAGTCGTGTGTTCAATCCATACCACAACCCTTGATCTTGCGATAGGTCTTTTTGCCAGTCGACAAGATACGCCAATCCTTTTCATGATCCAATGCATCGGAGATGGCCGATAAGATTGGAGCTGAGAATCGTGATGACGCTGACTCGACAACTCCTTGCATTGTCGCCGTTGCAAAATCTCGTTGTACACTAAGCTCCAGGAGAGGCCACAGCATTACCAACGCAAACGATGCATACCTACAAGTGAATGAACATATGACCTCGTATCAATACTGGATGACCATACTTACAGCAGCAGTTGCAGTAGTAACAAGTGGCATACCAATGTACATCATAAGTGTTATACATGTAATACTCGAGGCTTTCGAGGTAGAGATAGCGACCGACACTCGGCGTGAGACTCGTGTTTGGTACTTGCTCCTTGAGATCCGAAGGTCCATCATCGAGCCAGATCGAACCACCTGCCGAAATGTAGTAGGTTTCGTTCAAGAGGCCGAGTTTGTAGAACGACGGCAGCATCGGGTCATCGACAATCGGTGCCTGCCAACTAGAGATTTGTTGATCCCACGAGCGCCACTGCAACAGGGCATCGGCCGCAATGGCTGGTGCAGCGTCGCCCTCCTTGCCGTAGAAGCGCGTGTAGCGACGCGCATAGCTGTCGCCTTGGCCGAAGCGCGCTAGCGGCACGTCCCACGCCAGCGCAAAGACGATCTCGCGCGTCTGACCGACGTCGATCTCGAACTCGACCGCCAACGCCGCGGCAATCGACTCGCCTTCCTTCGAGATGGCTTCGTTCGTCTGATTGCGAAGACCTTCTTCGCTGCGAAAGTCGCGCCAGAGACTTGCGGCGCTCTCGTCGCTATTGACCGTGAAGCGTGCATTGTACGAGACCTTGACTCCGGGCGAATCGTCGAGCGTCGCGATGGCAAACGAGATCGGATCGACGAACTGCGACTCGGAGCCATCGCTCGCGACACACTTTTGCACCAATCGATGCTTGAGCTCCACGCCAACGATCGGCGTGCTCAGCGTCGGTGCAGATGCCGACGAGGATCCGTCGCCCAAGTGTGCCGTCGAAGCGGTCTTGCTCTTTCGGCTGTGCTTGACCTTGCGCACCGAAGGCGACGAGAGATCGCTGTTGTCGCTGAGGTCCGACACAGGACTGGCACTGCGAGTACTGCCATTGTCCGAGCGTCGCAACGCCTCTGACGCTTGGGCGGCAAGGTTGTTGCTTCGAGACGACGTTCGAGACTTGTGCTTCTTCTCAGCCTTGTCTTTGCTCATCGCCGATACTGGTCGTTGGATCGTGAAGGCTCGGTTGCTGTGGCCTCCCAATAACTCGGACTTTTCGCCAATCGAGTTTTGAAACGTGAACATCAGACGAAGCTTCTTGGGTCGTGATGGCGTTGTTGAGCTTGACGAGGACGAGGACGACGAGGAGGTGTCCTTTGAACTCACAGTAGTCGAGAATGCCGATGGTGACGATGACGACAATGGCGATGGATGATGAGTATGGTAATCCTTGGTGCCAAAGGTGGTGCTGGTTGAGGTGGTTGATGAAGCGTGGCTCGAGTTGTTACTCGAGTGAGGAGCAAGGTGCTCCACGACCCACCGGAACACCATGACTGGGTACGATGACACTTGGTACTCGTGCGGAATGATGGGCGAAATCTGACAACACGTCATGCGAACATCCGAGACCGGCTCCTCGTACACGGTCCAGGCGCGCGGATACAAGGCACAGTAGTGCACGTGATCGGATTGGATCGCCGGGTAGCCCCAATCCCAAGCGCGTCGGATCGCTTGCGAATATCGGTCGGTCGACGGTGGGCGTCCCGAATGAAGAACGCGCGCCAGAGGCTTAGCGTCCTCGGAGGTGAGATTGGCTTTGCTTCGCTTCGACGAGGAGCGCCGAAGCTCCTCGCTGCCGCGGTTGGGTTCTCCAGGCTCCGAGAGCAGGCAGAGTGAGAACTGGTCACCAAACACCGTGCGGTAGCTGGCCTTGCCGGCACGGATCTGCCAACGATTGAACTCTCCTCGCCAGCCTCGTCCAACGCTGCCACACCCAATGCCGCCACCAGGAACTCCCATGTTCGGTCCTACGGTCATCAGACTTGATATCAGTCTAAAGAACGAGAGCAGACCAGAAGAGGTGCTGCATTCATACCCAAGTGCTTCAGTGGCGTGAATGGGTCGATGATGGCGTCTCGACCTGCGTGTCGCTCGCTGCGATTGTCACGGAACAGTCGCAATCCAAGTCCAATGTTCTGTGGCAACATATTCCATCCGGTTAGGATCCATCTCTCAAGTAGGATGCACCCTCGCGAATGGGAGCAATCGCGAGCGAATGAGCGTGAGGTGAGCGTACGCGCACGGCCTCGGTGGGCGACACGACGAACTCCTTGAGCGGCGGCAGGTGGTCCGACAGGCGACGATACCACGCACACGGCGGAATGTCGACCAGGTCGGCCGGCGGCAGTGTCGCCTTGGTGTCCTCGACGCACAAGCCATAGGCCTCGATGGCCGCCAGGTTGACGTTCGAGACCGACGACAAGGAGCTCGACGAGATCGACTTGAGCGACGTCGTGAGCGACACTCCGGGCGCCAGCATCTCGAGCTCCGCATGGCTGCCGCTACCGCTGCCACTGCCGCTCATTGCGAGGCGTCGTTGTTTCTTGCGACGAGTCGAGGATGAGGATGAGGAGGACGAGGACGACGAGGGAGTGACGGTGATGATCTCGTGGTCGGGCAGCATCGCCTTGCACAGGCTGTGGATGCTCTCGGCGAACACCCTGCGTGTGACCCGATCACACACACCGTATAAGCATCAAGGAGGAGGAGGAGGAGTAACAGCATCGCAATGCGAGAAAATTGCATGAGTAGATGGTGGCAGCGTGGTATGGCGGGGGCGGCATGGCAAGAGTACCCGGCGTCGTCGTGGTCGTGGGGCACGAGCACCGTCTCGATGTCCTCGACGGCCTCCTCCAGCTGCTCGGGCTTCACGATCACCAGCTTGCATCGAGCCTACACCCGCACCAATGGCACACATGATGACCCGCCGCACCGCGTTCCATCGATAAATACCCAACGAGCTACTATGGGAGCGGCGGCGCTCTCGGTCGACGCACGGTCGGGGCCTTCTCGAGCAGCGCTCGCTTGATGAGCGACAGGCGCGAGTGAACCTGCACAAAGAGCTCCGGCACCGCCGTGGCCACGAGATCCACGCCGTTGCCGATCAACGAGTCGGCCATGCTCGCGATGCTCGTCAGCACGCCGAGACCGACGCTGGAGCTGGTGCTCGACGGCTCGGCCAGCAGCGCCGGCTCGTCCTGCTCGGCGTCGTGCACCACGCACACGACCGACACCTTGGTGTCGGGGCTCTTGAGGCAATGCTTGGCGACGGCCGACACCAGCCGCTCCTGGAGCTTGACCGGTGTCGCGGCATCGAACACGATGGCGATCTCGCGCATGGTACGCAGGGTACGAGCGTGGAGGACCACAACAGCAGCAGGAGGTGTTGGTGTTGGAGGGAGAGTGAGCGAGTGGACCTGTTCGATCGGAGGATGACGAGGCTCTCTCGCTCGATACTTGAGAGGCAGTTTCGTGTGGTTTGCTGTTCTTGCCCGTCGAATGCTGCCTCGCTCATTCAATCGCTCGCTCTATCGCTACCTCACTACCTCGCCAACAATCATCTATTCATCGCTCACTCTATCGCTACCTCGCTACCTCACCAGCGATAATCAATTCATCGCTCACTCTATCGCTGCCTCGCTCGATTGCGATAATCTATTCATCGCTCACTCTATCGCTGCCTCGCTCGTTCAATCGCTCACTCTATCGCCACCTCAATAGCTCGCCAACAACCTCGCTCGATCCCTCACTCGACCACTACCCCGCTCGTTGTAACTGCTCCCAGATGCAGCGGATACAGCGGGCATTCACCAAGACCGTGCGTCAGGGAGGATCAGTCGATGAGCTGCTCTCTCTGCTGGAACAACGAGCCAGTGTCAATGCGCCCGCTACCATGTTCGATGAGTGCCCTCTGATGATCGCGACAGCTGGCAACCACCTCGAAATCGTGCGATTCCTACTGGAGAATAACGCTGACGTAGACCCACAAGGTCTGGAGAGTACTGCGAGGCCTCTGCAGCGTGCAGCGTTGCGCGGATATGAAGCCATCGTACGCGAGCTCGTAGCCCACGGAGCCGAAGTCAACTGGGTCTCGGTGTACGGCACGGCACTTCATGCGAGTGCCACCAGTGGTAATGCTGCCTTGGTGGAGTATCTACTTGATCTCGTTGGCGAGGTCAATGCACACTCTCCTGGGCCCAACCAGCACACTCCACTGCACTGTGCTGTCGCTGGCGGTCACCTGGAAGTCGCGCGTGTGCTGCTACGACGTGGTGCATGGGCTCATAGCCACGGCCAATTCGGCTTCTCTCCTATTCACCATGCAGCAGCGATCAGCGATCAAGGTTTGCGCCCTCCGTGATACCATGCTGTTGCTCTGTGACTAAAGCTGATTCGCGAGAGCATGCACGATCTGTAGATATGGTGCGTTTGCTGGTTGAGCACTCAGCCGACGTAAACGCAGATAGCCCGAACGGCTATCCTCTTGAGTTGGCAGTAGTTCAAGTTTTCGACAAGCAAGCAATGACGGATACCGTCGATACGCTCCTTGAACTTGGCGCCGACCTGAATGCCTGCTCCTCCGAGGGAGCCGGGACGGCACTTCATGCAGCAGCGAGCATGGTAACAACCGACTCACAAACATACATTCACCAGACCAAGTACACTGATAAGCCTTGTCGTTGTACCGCATTCAGGGGCTCCATCACGCCGTGGCACTGCTATGCGACCGTGGAGCTGACAGGAACATTCGCAATGTACGTAGTGTTCGACCCATGTGGTTCATGCATTTGTGTTCGGAGCATGGATTAACACAGAAGAGTATCAATAGTGTCATGGAATGACTGCACTCGAACGTGTCCCGCCAGAAGATCACAAGACTAGGGCGGTACTCACCGAACGCTGTACGTGAATCCGAAGATATTTAGCAGTGACACAATTCGCAAGCATTCTATCGATGCTATCTGATTGTGCCCATCATTCACTGTGGTTTGGCATCGCATTACATTGCGATTGCAGTCTTTGAGTGGAGTCCCCAGACACACCATAACACAGAACGACGCTTCAAGCGCATGGTCGAGTTGCTGTTCTTGATTCGATCGTTCCACGATTCGATTCTGTGCTTGATACCGAACGAACTACTGTTCCTTGTGATTGCGCATTGTATATAGCGTAACGTAACGTGCCATTATGACAAAGCTTGGTGTTGATATACCGAAGGCACACGAGAATAATAGAGTGCGTGAATGAATACGTGCGTGCGTGTGTGTGCCATCATGATGGTATCGCACCAACTGTTCACTACGAACGAATGTGATGAAGGTCACGACAGTACTCGAGCGTCGGTACGATACGTTCGATGTAGACCTTGCTGCCGGGTATAATGACAAACTCACTCGCACCATAGCACTCATCGGCAGCAAAGTCATGAGGTCCAATGTCGCCGTTGGCTCGCAGCCTTGCCAGAGCCTTGGGACAGGTGCCCCAGTCGTAGGTGTAGCCCATGCGAGTCCACGGATAGACCGACTTCAGCGCACACGTGGCGTTGCACTCCTCGGTTACTGGAGGCATCGTGTAGACCGTAGCGACGCGGTGGTTGATCCATTCGCGATGCAGCGCCGACACCGAGTGTGCGCGCAGTTGTGCGCCGCTGCCGACCGGATTGCGATAGGTGATCTCACACGCATGGTCGGTGATCTCGGGGTCGTGGCACGGGCGGAAGAGGTCCTTGGGCTGCACCCATACCTCGACCGCCATCTGCTTGTTGTAGCCGGGTGGCAGGCCGAGCAGTTGCTCGAGTCGACGCACGACGATGGCATCCGAGGCCGCGCGGTACTCGGAGCATCGGAGCGCGAGCTCGGGCACCGCCGTCACCCACACCTCGTACTTGAGCGTCAGCGATGGCAGTGCTTGCTGTGGCGGCATCGACGACGATGGCACGGCCTCACGCCAACCCTGCCAACTGGTCCAAGTGACCGCGAGCACATGTTCATGGCCCGAGATGTTGCGCCACAGTAGCTGCGGCGTGTGGTGCGAGATGGCCACGAGATTGCGATGGATCTTGGAAGGAACGAGCTCGACGCACTCGGCCACGCTGTCGAGATATGCCTGCCGCGGCGAGCCCAGCAGCAGGTCGGCCAACGACGAGCCACCAAGCGAGCCGCCGCTACTGAAGCCACCAGAGCCACCACTGAAGGCTCCGTAGTTCGGTTGCGTGCCGTGCTGTGAGAACAGCGCAATGTACAACGCTATGGCGCCGACCAACAGATACACCATGGTTCGGCTGCTGCAGTTACACGAGTAGTAGACCGCATCAGGTCGGTCCATCATGGCTCTCTCTCTCTCTCTCTCTCTCTCTCTCACTCACTCACTCGAGAATATCGTTGTGGAGTGGAGCGAGCGAGTGTGCAATGTGAGTGAGGGAGTGTGCTGTTCTTATGTACTCGTGTCATTGATTGTGCCTCGTCACATGCCATCCCGCGCTGACGTGTTTCAAGAAGAGACCCAGAAGACCGCATCATAGTCACAAGCTTCAAGTCTCTTGCTACAAGTAATGGACACAAGGACATGGTCTCTTAGACACGCAGCTCCGGCTCAAAGATACGCAAAGATCTCGAACAAGAGCTCGTTCGGGACCATCGACAAGGCGGACTCATGGACCAGCGATCGAATCATCGTCACGGTCTCGACTGCTTGTTTGATCGACGACGGGGCATATCGATGTCGATAGGGCATCCAAACGAACGTGTTCGGCAGCCATTGATTGGCCCCAATCACATGAACTCGATGGCCTGCCAAGAAGGCGATGAGGCCTCGGTCGTGCTCGAACGCCACGCCCGCTGGCGAGGGGGTGCCGCAATCAAACGACGAGATGTACTGGCCCTCGTGCGTGAAGGCTTGTAGACGTCGATTGTTGGTGTCCGAGACGATGATACGATCGGCGTTGTCGATGCACAGTCCGTATGGGAAGAAGAACTGGCCTGGGCCCTTGCCTTCGCAGCCGAACTCGAACAAGAACGAGCCATCGGTCGATGATAGCACCTGCACTCGATTGTTGCCTGTATCAGACACGATGATTCGATGTCGATCACGATCGACCACGACATTCGATGGCAAGTTGAACTCTCTCGGCCGATTGCTCTGAGAGTGGCCGCCGATCGAGAATAGGAACGAGAGATCGAGCAGCGATAGCACCTGCAACCGATGGTTGGCGGTATCGACGATGATGATGCGACGACGATGTTCGTCGATCGCCACACCTCGGGGAAGCAAGAACTCGAGAGCATTCGAGCCCCTATGTCCGATAGTCAGCAGCGGAGAGTGATCATTCAACGACCATGCTTGCACTCGATGGTTGGCGTATTCGGACACGAAGATGCGCTCGTTGTCGTAGTCGATTGCAAGGTTCCATGGGCGCTGGCACTGGCCCAAGTCGCCGCCGAGTGAACCGAGCTTGCCAATCAGCGAGCCGTCATCCGAGGAGAACACTTGAACACGATGGTTGTAGTTATCCGAGACATACAAGCGGCCACGAATCCGATCGAACGCGAGGCCCTTCGGGCAGTTCAGTTGGCCATCAGCGCTACCGACATATTCGACGCCGATCGAATACTTGATTGCTGGTTCCAGTGCATTATTCATCGAACGCGACATAGGAAGTTGATTGAGACTATTTGATGATCACAACGACTCGTGTGAGTGAGTGAGCGTGTGAGCGACTGATTGAGATGTGTTGTTGCGGCAATCGGAACAGCATCGCTCGAGTCTCTCAGCGACATTCATTCGCCCACTTGCCCTCTCCCACAAACAACTCTCTCTCTCTCTCTCTCTCTCTCTGTGATTGGGGCTCTTGACTCTTGGTTCTTGGTGTCATATCAGACAGAATCTCGATTGTATAGTGTCGTGGATTCAGCACGATTCGATCCATTGAGTCAGAGATGAGTCTTCTCCGTGCTGCTCGTAATGGGGACCTGGATGCGATGCGGCAGTGCCTCGAGCAGGGCTACAATGTCTCGTTCGGAGACGACGAACATGCCGTGGCGCTCCATTACGTATCACTCTTCGGACACCATCACTGCATCGATCTATTACTCGAGCGAGGTGAGAGCGTTGACGTCCGATGTGCGTATCGTTGCACGCCGCTACACTACGCATCGCGGAGTGGGCGATCGGAGTGCATCGAGCTGCTACTCGATCGTCAAGCCGACATCAATGCCGTCGACTTCTATCGAGCGACGCCGCTCCACTACGCTTCGATGAATGGCAAACACTCTTGCATACAACGGTTGCACAGCAAGCTGGGCATCGATGCAATCTACGCTGAGGAGTGTATCTCACATTGGGAGAGCGTATCCGAGGGCCACGCTCGATCGGTCGCGCTTCTCATCGATCGACAAGCAGATATCAACGCCTGCGACGCTCATGGTCGCACGCCGCTACACTACGTAGCTGCCAGCGGCCGCCATCAATGTGTCGACCGCTTGATCGCGCACAAAGCCAATGTCAATGCGGTCGATGGTTACCGCAACTCACCGCTGCATCTGGCGGCGATATATGGCCGACATCGATGCGTTCTACTGCTGCTCGATCGACAAGCCGAGATTGATGCTCGAAACAACGACGACACCACGCCACTTCTGTTCGCCTCAAGATATAGCGACGAAGAATTGGCACCAGAAGAACCTCCCATCGAGGGAGTTCAGGAGTTGCCAATGGGTCGGTCGTGCATCGAAGAGCTGGTGGCCCGGCGCGCTGATATCAATGCGCTCGACGACCAGCATCTCTCGGCACTCCATCATGCATCGACATCGGGGGCCCACGACCGAATCGAGCAGTTGATCGAGCTCGGGGCCGACAAGACAATCAAAAGCGTACGCGCCCTCTCTCCCATGCTGCGGCACTCGCGTCGGCGATGCCCCAAGCACTCTCACACACTTCGCTCGTTCTGATCCATCGTTTAACACAACAATAGCTCGAAGGCCAAACGGCCGAGGAAGTCGCCTGCTCTCCTGACATTGCGCAGCTCATTCGAGAGCGAGGTACTTCACACGCCCATCGTATGCTGCAATCGCGTGTACAATTCCAACACTCATTGTTTGGCTGCTGCTGGCACGATATTTGGCTCGAGCAGAGTTTGTGTGGAGCCCATCGAAGCACCAGCTTGCTTGTGGTTCGCTCAAGGCCATCGTTGAGACGATGTCGATGATTCGCTCGTTGGTCGATGAGTCGGCGCTGTCGATGATTCCGAACGAGCTCTTGTTCGAGATCTTCTCGTTCCT
>ERZ778026.4319-NODE-4319-length-11268-cov-10.108981_pt1 | contig 11268 bp, 7 predicted proteins | sample MGYA00375756_ERZ778026 | MGnify/ENA primary metagenome ERZ778026 (study PRJEB29350, sample SAMN05389820) | bioreactor metagenome | isolation source: Ammonium sulfate bioreactor | place: South Africa: University of Cape Town | collected 2014-02-18 ... | reverse complement strand
TGGTGGCGATGATGGCGGCGATGGATACAGGCCCTAGGACCACAGGGTGGAGGTCGTGTCGAGAGGAGCGCGCTGCCATTGGCGCTGCGTCGCTTCGGCTGGGAGCTTGATGCCGAGCAGCACCTTGCGCTCTATCGATTGTGTGAGGCAGAATCGTCGAGTTTGGTCGAGTGCGTGACTGGCCCGTGCGAGTGATCGATCCTCGTGCAGTCGGGTTGATGGCGATAGTGGTGGCGTGACACACATACAGGTTCAGCCAAGTGTTCAAGTGTATCTTGTTCTTGCGCCTGGCACAGCTGCTGTTCGAGATTGCCGATGCAGGTGCGAAGCGTTCGAGATCTCGCGAGCTCGTACTCTCCTCGACTCACACGTATCGTGGCAGATAAGAGCGGCAAGCTGGAGTTTGGCGAGCTGTGCGAGTTGCTGCCGGGAATTGGCGTCAACAAGCCCGAGGTCGAGGTGCGCGCCGTGTTCGAGTCGCTCGATGTCGACAAGAGCGGCGAGCTGGACTTCCACGAGTTCCTGTCGCTGGTGCTGTCGGTGTGCACGGACCAAGTGCGCCAGCTCGATGCCACGTCCGAGTGAGAGAGCGAGTGCGGCTCGCTCATCTGCTACTACAACCACTGCCACAGCTCGCTGTCGTGGCAGGCTCTGCCAGCTCTGCCATTCGATAAAGGTCGCTGGCGATCGAGGCGCATTGCTGTTCTTGCCTGCTCGTGCGCGCAGCTCGCACCTCCTGCATCGCGCGCCAGCAGTCAGTGGTCCACGGTGCGAGTGCGCTGGCCCGATGCATGTGGCCTCCTCGTCGTCTCCAACGACGACGACGACGTCGCTGAGCTCCAAGCAACGAGCCCATGCGCAGGCCTTGCGTGCTTGGCAGCAGCTCCGACAGACGACCGAGCACTGGCGACGGCACGTCAACACGGCCTCCGATGCGCTGGCGGCCTTGATCAACACCTTTACGCAGATGCTGTACGTGTGGGCGCCACACTGGGGCGCGCTGTCGCACAGTGTCGCCGTGCGCCGTGCGTGCTTCGTCAAGCTGCTCCATCGGCTGCGCAAGCACCATCACTCGCTGCAGGTGTACGTGCGCGAGCTGGTACGTTGTGCCATCACATCGTGTCCGTCGCTCGTTCGCAGCTGCCTCTGCGCTGACGCACTCCCGCGCTGCGTAGGAGCGGCAGTACGCGGCGATGCGCGACGCAGCGCTGCAGCTCGACGCCGTGTTCCGCATCTGCAGTGGCCAGGCGTCGCTGGTGCTCCGCATGCACCGCGCCGACCTCGTGATGCGCCACCTGTGCCTCGCCACCATCGAGCAGCACCTTCCGCTGATCGACGCCGAGCGCGACGACTCGCCGCCATCCGATGACGCGATCGACCATTGGCTCGCGTGCAACCCGTTCGACGACAACAACCCAACCACGGCCGCGACGCGCGACACGCTCGTCATGCAGCTGAACGCATGGACCGCGTCGCCGTTGCTGGACGAGCGCGCCATCGAGGCTGCGCTCGCGTCGGCGCAGGTGCTGTTGGATCTCGACGACCCCGACACGGACTTTGACACGAGTGACTACGGATTCGAGGCGGTGGATCTCGGCTTCGCGAGCACGCCCATCGATGCGAGCCACCAACACACGAGCGACACGCTCACATGAGTGGCGCAAGCAAGAGCTCTCTCTCTGTGTGTGTGTGTGTATGAGAATGTATGTATCGAACAAGTTGGTGTGCAGGAGCACAGTAGACGGCCGAGGCATCGGATAGACCATCGCAAGCACCGCTGCTGCTACTACTGCTGCTGTTGCTGCTGCTCTTTGGTAGCAAGGATCTCACGTGCGCGCTGCGCGTGCCGCGTTGAGTGAGTGGTGAGAGCGAGCGAGCGAGCGCCACTGCTGATACCAGAGACACCGCACGCAAGACCTGGCAGGCCATCCATGTACATACGTTGTTCTTCTCCTGTATCTCGCGAATACGCTCGGCGGACGGCCACTCTTGCGACGGAGGATAGACGATGAAGCGGCCCTTCTCGAGGTAGTGGCGCACGCGGCGCGGGTCCGAGTACCAGATCACGAAGCCGACCGGGATCAGGAGGTAGGCCGCGAACTTGAAGGCCTCCAACGACAATCCACGACGAACGAATCGCTGCCAACCGGAGACAGTCATGATGTGAGGAGGATAGTGGGTGGGTGGGGGAGCTGCGGTTAGATGGAGCTTGATGGAGCTTGTTGATGCTTGTTGATGTTGCGTGCGTGAGGCGGAGAAACAATGGACGAGCAGCGCGAGGCTGCGGCACTGTTCATAACTCCCTCACTCACACACACTCACACACCAACATACTCGCTGGCACCCATCGATCATGGAGCCTGCCCTCGCCATCTTATCGGCCTCCTCACAGGCCTCGCTGACCCTCACCTTGATGGCCGGTGCAGGTGCCTTTCTGACACGTCTCAATCTCCTCGACCAACGCACCAGCTCCGTCATCTCCAAGCTGCTGGCGTCGTTCCTCATTCCGTGCATGTTGTTCGTATCGATCGCGCCCTACATGTCATGGTCGAACCTGGTGCTCTACTGGCTGCTACCAGTGTCGATCATCGTGTACGCCGTGGTCGGAATCGCACTCGGCTACGCGGTGGCGCGCATCGCCGGCATCGACAGCGACATGTATCGCTTCGTGGCGATCGCGTGTTCGTTCGGCAACACGACCTCGCTGCCGTTGGCGCTCGCGAGCTCGCTCGCCACGATGGTGGTCGTGCTCTCGAACCGTATGGACTTTCGGCCGCTCGAGATGGGCATGCCAGTCGACGACACGCCCTCGAAGGCGCTGGCTCGCGGCGTCGCGTACGTCTTCATCGTCACGCTCATGAGCACCTTCATGCGCTGGACCTTCCTGTATCGAATGCTCGCGCCACCGGCCTCGCACGCCGTCACAATCGCGTCTCCTTCCATCAACGATGACCGGGACCACGGTGATGACGACCATGCACATATCACTGATTCAGTCAGTCTTCTCGACGACCATGAGCGTGACCACTCTGGCACAATCGAGATTGAGATGCATTCGATGGACGACGAGCAGCCACACACGAGCACCAGCAGCAGTAGCGCAGGCGCGAGCGCTCTTCCATCGCATCTCTCGCTGTCTGATCGACGTGCAGCCTCGGTTCCACATCTTGACATCACGCCCACGACGGCAGTCTCGTCGTCGTCTCAAGATCGGCGATCGACCTCAGCGCCGCATCTCCAACCTTCTGCCGCCAGCGCTCCGTCACCCTCCGAAGCGTCGATCGCCGTTGCGCCGTCCATGTCGCGTGCCATCGCGCCGCTTCGAAACTCGCGAACCTCTCGTGTGTGGGTCACCATCAAGGACATTCTCTACGGCATCGAGGTGCCGGCATGGGCGGCGCTGGCGAGCATGATCCTCGGCCTGATACCCTTCGTGCGCCAGGTGCTGTTCGAGTCGCCCGCCGGCTACTTCAAGTTCCTCGTCGACTCGCTGACGTCATTCGGCGACACGGTCATCCCGCTCACGCTGCTCACCCTCGGAGTGTCGATGAGCGACGGTCCTCGGCCATCTGCCAAGCTCAAACCCCTCACCGTGGCGCTGATCGTGCTGGTGCGCCTCTTCATACTGCCGCTCTTCTCGTTGCTGTTCCTGTATCTACTCTCGCTGGCCAACCTGCTGCCACTCGGTACGTACTTGCTCGGCTCGCTGCCCTTCGGCCGCTGTGCTTGGCTAACCTGGCGCTCGCGCTCGCGCCAGACCCAATGTTGCGCCTGGTGCTCTTGGTACAAGGCGCCACGCCGACCGCCATCAACCTGTCGGTCATCACGGCGATGCACAACTACCTGGCCAAGGAGATGGCCACCGTGCTCTTCTACCAATATCTCATCTCGATCGTGTCGCTCACGTTCAACGTCTCGATCTTCCTCTGGCTCATCCCGCTGCTGTAGTACTACAGTTACTAATTGTAGTTGTTATATTACTCTCCTTCTCCTTGACACACCCAGCCAGCCACTCACAAGCAATCGCGTATATTATACATATTCTCCCTCTTTTTCCTTTTCCACCGGTCGATTTGTGTTGGCTGCGTTTCCTTCCTGAAACGGCAGGTTACCGTTGGCCTCAATACCGTTGCCTCCCTCCATCGCGCGCGTCATTCATTCTGCACTGCCCACGCACCTGCAACCACTCCTCAACCACCCAACCACGCACTCAACTATCTCTCGTGTACCACCACGATGGCCTCCACCAACACCACGCCGCAACGCGCTGCTCCGCCCGTCAAGCCGTTCGACGAGCTCGCGTGTCTTCGTGTACGCTCCGAGATGCTGTTCTGGAAGCTCGATCCCGCACGCTCCACTGTCGACGACAGCGCCGTCGCCGCAGCCACCGAACAACCGCCTGCCGCCTCACTATTCAAGCGCAAGTTCGGCTCGATGCGCGCATTATCGGCCAACAGCAACAAGCGCCGCCGCCATAGCACGCTGCGAGATGCCACCAACAGCGCCGACGCAGCCAGCAACTTCGAGGCGCCAGCACCGCGCCTCAAGCTCAAGACCACGCCGCTCTCGGTACGCGCGTGCTCGCAGCCTCTCGCGTGTGCGCTCTGCGCGCTGACTCACACTGCTCGCCTCGCAGCCTTCGCAAGGCGTTGGCCTCGCCGAGCCCTTGAGCCCTCGCCATCGAGTGCCGCCGACGCAACGCTCACTCGAAACCCCTCCGCCGCCCAAGACGATCGAGCGCGAGTTCCGCTTGCTGTACTCGCAGCGCTACTGCCCGGTCAATGCTGCGTTGCGCACCTTTCTCTCGGAGCACGGGCTCAAGCCGCAGACGTTGCGAGATGCCGCCAAGCAGCCGATTGATGCCGCCGAGGCGCTGACGTTGTGTCGCTCGGTCACCACCGTCATCGTCGCCAAGGTGCGTGCCCGCCGCTCTCGCTACCACTACACCTCCCCCAAACTGATGCGCTTACGCGTCGAGCTGTATCCATTGTGCAGAAGTCGAAGCTCGTCACAGTACGCACCAATCGCCCCAATGTCTCGGACGAGATGCTGCTGCAGCTGGTGCTCTCCAAGGAGCAGGACGCCGAAGGGCGCAACATGCTCAAGAGCCCGATGATGATCGTCGGCTCGCGCATGGTGATCGGCTACAACGAGGAGTGCCTCAAGCACGCCGTGTTCTTTGGCAACTACGATGCACACATTGCCACGACCGTGACCGTGGCGCCGGCACCGCTGCTGAAGCGCCTCAGTGGCACGCTGCGTTCGCGTGCCTCGCCGTCCGTCAAACCCTTCTCGGACCTGCCGCCAGTGTGGACGACGACCGCTTCCTCGTCGTCGCGCACGCCGTCCACCGAAGGCGAGCAGCAATGAGTGAGCGAGAGCGAGCGCAACCAACCCTGTATCCACCCGAACCACTCGAACTCAATGTAGATAGATTGAAAGGTTGCTGATATACAATAAGCAGCCCACGAGTTACTGTAGTGCGAGTCAAAGAGAGAGAGTGGGGTGTATTCAAGTGAGTTATGCGGAAGAGAAGAGGAGAGGAGTATGTCGATGATGCGCCAACACGAGTCAGCGAAGGATGATGATAGTGATTGTTGGTTGTTGGGCTAGAGCGACGAGCCTTCGGTGGCCATCTGCAGTGGTATGATGATCGCCGAGCCGAACTTAACACTTTTGCTTGGCGGCGACTCGAGTGAGGCAGGTGCTCCCAACATGGCGGCGAGCGTCGGAGCGGCGGCAGCTTGCGTCGACGACGACGACGACGACGACGACGACGAGGAAGAGGCATGAGCACGCTCGACATGCTCGGCGTACTTGTCCTCGACCACCGAGACATTGCAAGTCTTGCACACGATGCGCTTCTTGGCCTTGAACGAGGCGATGATCTGCGCCGTGACGTCGGTAGTGCTCTCGATGAAGGACTCGAGCTGCGTAGCGAGAGCCGCCGCCTGCGTGCGGAACTTGCGCGTCGGAATGGCGCTCGTGCTCGTGGCCGTAAAGCCGTTCTCGATCGCGCTCTGAATGGCGTCGCTCGCGCGGCTGAGCTCGTTCAGCGTAAAGATCAGGAGGTTGAACTGCTTCTTGTCGACCTTGTCGGTCGTAAAGTACAGCAGAATCTGCGAGTGCGACAGCACCTGCTGGCTCTCGGCCAGGTGGTTGCAGCCCTCAAAGAGCGCGCGGAAGAACTGGTACTCCTGCGCGTCCTTGGCATCCTTCATCGACTTGAGCGCGCGGTGCGAGATCTCGCGCGCAATGTCGCGTGCGTTGGCGTGGAAGGCGCACTTGCGATTCAGCGCCTCAAAGTGCAGCTTGACGCTGCCGTCGACCTCGGTGAAGCGTGCGAACGGATCGCCCGTCACGCCGCTGCTGCAGTAGCAACTGCGGTACTTGCCGAGACACACCCAGCACCATTCGTGACCACAGCTGCGGCACGTCATGTGGTTGCCTACGACCGCACAAGTAAACATCAATGTCAGCAAATCTCTCTCGATCTCTCTATCTCTCTCGCGTAGGTGAGCTGGCTGGCTGGCTGGCTGGCAATATGGACCTGCGGCGCGATACGTACATCCACCATTCTTTTCGATCGGCACACCACAACTTGGGCATGGGCGCGAGATGAGCATCTTCAACTGCATGGCCTTCTTCTCCTCCTCCTCCATCTCCGAGTAACCACCCATGGCGATCCAGTCGGTCACCATCTCGCACGTCACCGGTCGATGCGACGGATACGGGCAGCGGAGGCAGAAGCCGTAGTTGCACTCGGTGCACTTGACAATGTCCGTGCTGTCGCTGTCGCCGAGCGAGACGACGCTCGCGCACGCACGCGGGTTCTTGCACCAAGCGAGCGTGTGTGACTGCTCAATGTACGACGACACGAGCGCCTCGCGATACGCCGCCATGAACTCGGGGCACAACTCGGCGATCTCGGCCGTCGACAAACTCGCTGGGCAGCGATCGAACATGCAGCGCGTCTGTACGCGCTCGCTCTTGCTGCTGGCACACTTGGCCTCGAGATGGCGCCGCCAGCACGAACGGCAGAACGAATGGCCGCACCAGAGTGCGAACGCATCCTCCTCGCCCGCTACCGACTCCCAACACACCGAGCACTCGCCGACGCTGGCTTGGCCACGTTGCGCCTTGCCCTCGCTCGGCGGCAAGCCCGCTAGCGCTCGTGACTCGGCGTTGTTCGACACGAACTGGTCGATGGCGCGCGACTCTTGCCACGAGAACGCCAACAGCAAGCGCTCGCTCTGTGCCGCATCCAAGTGCAGCGTCTCACCGACTCGGAAGCACATCTCGTCCATGGCGTTCTCGACCGCATCGACCTTGAGCGATCGCGTCGCCGCCGTCGGCATGAAGCCCGCCGTGCTGAAGAACTGCTTGTCGGTCGAGTAGCGCAGCAAAAGCTCGTTCGCGGTGCTGCCAGACACCGTCGTGCCGTCGCCAGCAGAGGCAGCGGCAGCGGCACTCGTGGAACCGACGTCTGCGTCGTGGTGCTCGTCGTCGTCGGCTTGTTCGGTCTCACACAACGGCTCATCGTGCTTGGCTGCCAGCTCACTCCACATGTGTTCGACGTAGGAGGTGGCCGATGAGGAAGCAGCGGTGGAGGATTGGCTCGAGCTGGCATCAGCTTGATCGCCGCCGCTCTCCGAGCCCTCAGACGCCACCTCCGCATCGCCGCTGGCGGGTGTTGGTGGTGCGACAGTTTGCAACTTGGCGTACACGGCTGCCAGACGATCGGGTGCAAAGCGATTCGTGAGGCTCTCGGCGAACTGGAGCATGCGTCGGTGCTCCTCCTCCTTGCTCGTGTGCTGCATGCCCATGTCCTTGACGTACTCGGCTGGCAGGCGCACATGCGACACCTCGTGCGCTCGGTTGGCGACCACCACGGTGACGAAAGTACGCAGCGAGCGGAAGAGCTCCAGGAGTGACTTGCGCCCGCCTTTGAATGCAAACGATGCTCGCAGCGCCGAGGTGAAGAGCGCCTCGACCAAGCGCTCGTAGCTCTCGACGATCGACGGCGGCGTGCTCTCGAGCAGCTTCGTGATCGCCTGTGCGAACGTCGAGCCGCTGAGCTTATCCATCGCCTTGCCGAGTACCCATGTGAGTGTCGGGTCGGTGCACAGCTCGATCAGCAGCTCGCAGCGCTGTTGGTTGGTCACGAGCACCACCGGCGCCACCGAGGCGAACATTTCCCCGCCGCCGAGCTCGAGATCCTCCAGGAGGTTGGTGCTCTGGCTCGCGACGCTGCTCAAGAGCGCGCGACACAGGGTCTCGAGCACGTTCATCACCGAGCCGTTGCAGCGCTTGTGCTTGACAAAGGTGCTCGACAACGCCGCAGCGAGAATCATGTCTCGGCACGATTCGAACGACGCCAAGAACTCCTTGTTGTGCACGGCCTTGGTGTACTCGCTCTCGTTGCCGGTCTTGAAGCCGCGGCCGCTCGCGATGCTGGTGCTGTTTGCCATCGCCGCCAACGCCAACGTCGTGGAAGTGACAACCGACGTGTCGTGAACGTACGAAATCAACACCAACGACGACGACGACGACGGGTCGTCATGAGTGCCGCCGCCTTGTGCTGCTACTGCTGGGTTGCTACCAATCACGTGCTCCTTCAGAATGCCCTCGGCCGTGAGAGCCTGGATGCGCTTCTTGATGTCGCTCGGGCTCGCCTGGAAGCGGCGCTGCACTGCCTCTTGCACTTGTTGCACGAGCGTCTTGTCGGCGATCGCCGTTGCTTGGCGCTTGGCGATGCGTACAATCGCCGCATCGAGCAACGACCGACGCCACGTGATGGTGGCCGCCAGTGCCTTGTTGCTGTTGTGGCTGCCATGATCTCCTTGGAGCTCCACCGTGTGGAGCGTGATCTGCGAGCCATCCGGCGGCGCGTACTCGGCGTTGATGCGAAAGACGTCGGCGCTGTTGAACGGCTGCTGTGCGTTGGTGATCGTCGGTCCGAGCAGCACGGCGTGTCGCGGCGCCGTCAGAGACAAGAGCGCCGACGACACCGAGGCCTCGTCGGTGCCGAGCTGCTCGAGCAGCTGGCCGAATTGCACGTGCTCGTGCTCGTTCAGGAGCATCAAGATGCACAGCTGCTCGGCACTCACCGTGAGCTCGTACGAGCCGTGTTGCGCATCGCGCACCACCACGGTCGCCGTGCCATCGGCGTTGCTGATCGTCAGCCGGCGCATCGGGTAGCGTTGCGCGTAGAACTCGCGGAACGCCTCGTGCAGTTGCGGAATCGGCTCCGGCAACTTGAGCGCGCCGCCGCCATTGCCATTGAGCGTCGTGCAGCCCGATGGCCATCCGTGAGACACGAGCGACACCGAGAAGCCGCCCGAGTACACGAACTCGCACGCTCGTGCTGAAATCTGCAAGGCGGCGCCGCTCGTCGAGGTGGTGGCACTCGCACGCTCGCTGCCACCGACTGACTGCGCGTCGAACTGGCGCAATACAAAGGCCTCGAACTGCGGGCCGAGCTGCTGCGCCTCGGCCGCGTCCTTGAGGATTCGGTGCGCGCTGCTCAGCGCCAGGCCATGGTCGATCTCGCGCAAGAACCACGTCTCGTGTTCGACCGACACGTGGCGGGCACGCAACACGCGCCGCGCGAGCTTCTGCGTGTACACGTAGCGGAAGGCCTCGTCAAAGGTCGGGGCGAGCGGCATCAGCTGCTGCATCATTTGGTGCTGCTCGCGCCACTGTCGCGCGTTTTGTATCGCATTCGCGTGCGCCGTGTCGAGCAGCGCATCCAGGAAGCCGACGTGCAGCACGGCGCACTCGACGCTCTCCTCGTTGCTCAGCTTGCCGATCGCCTGCTGGTACGCGTGCACGACGGCCGCCAGGAACTCGGGTGCGTCGCAGAACAGCTCGCACTTGCAGATGTGTTGCAGTCGCGTCGTCTCGCGCAACAGGCTGCTGACGTACGCCGCCGGTGTCGAGTGTCGCAACGCCGCGCGAATGCATGCTTCGTACAACTCGGCGACACTGGCCGTCCAGATCTGCAACAGCTGCGAGCGCACCGACGCCATGTTGCCGCTGCTGTCGTTGCCGCTCTTGCCGCTCGCGTCCGCTTGCTGCGACTCGCTCTCGCCACTGACCAAAGGAGTTGGCATCGGCAGTGTCGAAGAGCTGATACTCGAAGGAGTGTACACCGTCGTCGACGGTGGCATAAACGTGGGCTGAGGCATTCCAAAGTGAAATTGCGGTGGCGGCGGGACACTTCCTCCGAACATTGTCGATGGAGTAGACAACGACGACGACGACGACGACGACGACGACGCTGATGCCGGTGGACGTTGCGCGCTCGCGTCTGACTCATTGGCATTCGACGCAGGCATTGAGGTCGACATCATCAGTCGGAACAACTTGCGCGTGTACAAGTGCTCGCGGCTGAAGCAACCAGCGACTTGGTCCTCGTCAGCATCACTGGTACCTCGGCGAGGCTGATGCTCGAGGTAGCGTTGCAACCTCTCGGCCAAGATCGACGAGTTCGACGTCAGAATGAGCTTCGACACCGTGCTGACGAGCGTACTCTGGCGAACGGCACGCAGAGCCGCTTGGTGATCGGGCGTGAGGTTGAGGTGCTTGCACAGTACGCCGGTCTCCCAGGCCCACCACTGCTCCATGCGGTCGAGCTCGTTCTCGAGCACCACCGTGTTGTTCGTATCGATCGATAGGCGCGAACCGATAACGCGCCCTTGCAGCGCGTAGAATGCGCCGCAGTGGCGAATCAGCGGCTGCCTGACCATGCGCTCGAGGAGCTTCTTGCAACCGGCGAGGCTGGCGGCGAGCTCGATCGCCAACTCGAGCTCCTGGTCCTGATGCTTGCGCGCCTCATCGACGTAGTGCATCAACTCGACGACGCTGCGGTTCAAGATGGCGAACACCAGCTTGACGAGCAGACCGAGAGCCGGGTTCTTGGTGTACATCTCGTTCTCCTCTTGCTCACCGTCGGCCTTGGCCTTGCTGCTCTTCTTGCTCTTGCTCTTCTTGCTCCTCGTGCCGCTCTGGTCATTGTCGGCTTGCTCGTCTTCCTCTTCCTCGGGCTCGTCGTACTCGCTGCCAGCATCTCCGTCATCCAGCTCGGCCGCCGGCTTCGGCTTCGAGGACGTCTCGTCGGTGTCGCTCGAGCTGGCATCGCCGTCGTCATCGTCGTCGTCGTCGTCACTACTGTCCGAGCTGCTGTCGCTCTCCGAGTCGCTTGCAGTCGGCTTGCGGCTTCGGCGCGTGACTTTCGACGGCACAAAGGCACCCAACGTCTGTCCG
>ERZ778026.4312-NODE-4312-length-11282-cov-54.947359_pt1 | contig 11282 bp, 6 predicted proteins | sample MGYA00375756_ERZ778026 | MGnify/ENA primary metagenome ERZ778026 (study PRJEB29350, sample SAMN05389820) | bioreactor metagenome | isolation source: Ammonium sulfate bioreactor | place: South Africa: University of Cape Town | collected 2014-02-18 ... | reverse complement strand
AGCGGAGGTGTTCACTTTATAGAGGTGTTCACTAAGGGAGGTTTTACTGTATATTCATTCACATGTTTCTATTTTCGTCATATTAGTACATACAGAAAATAAATCAACTACGATAAGGAGAGTATTGTTCTAATATTTTAATCCATGACAATGATTTGTTTTGTTGTCTTAATTCTTCGAAATACAAAGAAAAACTGAAAAAGATTTATAAGATTTCTATTCAATTATTTCAATAATTTATTCGACATTTTCTTCATTGTCTCCTACATTAAGCATGAGAAATAAAACTTGTATAATACACAGCAACATTCCATTCAATTATTTCAGTCATTTGAATTTAGTCTCTATTATTTCGACATTACTTCTAACGAGAAATATCTAACAAATGATAAAAAGCAAAATTTCGTTTAATTCTTCTGATTATCTTCATTTAATTACTTTTCTATTAGCATTTTATTTCTGTTCACGCAAGAAACGAATCAGCCGTAAGAAAGTACTATTCAACAACCTTTGTTACTCCGATGAAAACTTCAATTGTTCAAACTTTTCAACATCAAAAGATATTAACAGAATCGATCTCACCAAAGCTCCGTTTCAATATCTTACTCAAATTGATTCACAGGCTTTTATTTTTTACTTTTTTCATTCCTCTAAACAACAAAAGAGTAAATTACAACAAAACTTCATTCAGATATCTTAGTCACTCTCATTTAATTTCTTTCATTCTAATATCTGTCATCATTGCAAATAAAAATGAATAATCTATAGGAGAGTTCAATTCTAGTACTCAATTCACTTTCTCTTAATTACTTTCACCTTTCGAGTTTATCGTTCTTACGCATAATAAATAAATAGACATAAAGAAAGAGTCATTCAAATTGGTCGATCTCTTCTACTCAATTTCTGTTATTCTCTCATTTCTTATTATTGAAAATAACAAACGAATTATTTCAAGTAGAATTCAGTTCAAGTGTCATGGTCACTTTTATGGAGTTCTTTTGATTTTTACATTCATACCATTTATAAATAACTATGGAATTATTTTCACCAATACTTTATTTTCATATAAAAGACATTTCATTTATATTTCTCTCATATTATTATTTATACGCTGTTCCAATAGAAAACAAATTATTCTCAGCAAACTTTAGTTAAAATATTTTAACTGCTAAGATGATACATTTTTGAATTTGATATAAATTTGCATGGTAATCATAACTGAATGATTTTTAGTAGAACTTTGATCAATTATCATAATTACTATCATTCTATTACACCGGTATTGGCGATTACTCTTCTCGAAAGTAATTGTTGAACTGCTACGACCAGAGTATTGATCAAATATGATAGTAATTTCATTTCATTTCTTTCATATCGATGTTTTTCATCTTACACATCATATTGGAAAAAGCTATACTACAGTTGGATTCAAGTATATAATTCACTATGATTCGATATCTTTCCTTTTTCACTATAGTTCTGATTACAAATAAAAAATAAACCGTGGTGACCAAGCTTTCATTTACATATCGTAGACATGATAAGTTGATGTTTGTTATTCTTCCACTGCTCTTTCGATATAAGAACAAATAAACTAATTTTACCAGCATTTCTCTCAAATATTTCGATCTATTTTAGTTGATTTATTTTCCTTTCAAAGTGATTCTCATTGTGTATAATAAACGAATAATTGTTATTATATGATCATTAATGTATTTTACTCACAATCACTGAACTTCATCTATTTTCATATTAATTTTTCTTACCGAAACTAAACGAATAATTTTTACTAGAAGTCAATTCATGTATCTTAATTCTATTGAAATAATTTCCACTAATTTCACGTTTATCTTTCACTTAAATAACATATCTATGATTTTCAACAGAGCTGAATTCAAATTTCTGCATTATTCTCCATTATTGATTCTTTTTTCATATTTATCTACTTTGCATATATCAAATGAAATTGTTTGAACAAAGAACTTTTCAGATATGTTGATAACTTCCATTCAACTCCATTCATTTCTACATTAATAATGTACATAAACACGAAATGAATTATAGGCAGTATCAATAAATCCTACTACTTTATTTATTTGAATTCAAGTTTTTCCACTTTTATATTTTTATCCAGTATCTAAATGACAAACGAATGATTTTCACCATTGTACAATTCAACTATCATAGTCAGTTTAATGATATTTTCCTCGTTTTCCCACTTGTATTTGTTTAAAGTAATGGAAGAATTAGTTTATCAGTTAATTACTCAAATATCTCGATAACACACTGTCAACTACAATCGCTTTTCAAATATATTCTCCTCACAAATAACAAATGAATCATTTTCATCGATCTTCTCTTCATATATCTTATTCTTTTCTATTACTATGTTACATTTTACAATTGTTTACGATGGAAATATCAAATGAATATTTCTATTAGAGTTGAATTCTCATATCATAGACATTTCTATACATCTTGCTTCACTTTGACAATTATCTTTCTTTCAAATAGCAAGACAATCATATTGATAAGAGTTGTGTTTGTTTATCGCACAATTACTTTGACTCTACTTTTATTACTTCTATCAATTTATTTTTAATACATAACAATCGAATAGTTTTTAGTACAGGTCTATTCATATTTTTCGAAGACTTTCACTGAATTTATTTTATTTTCAAATTTGTTTATTGTTGATAATCATAAATGATTCATTGTTAAAAAGATTCTATACGGATATCTTAACCAATTCAATTGAATTACTCTCAGTTTCAAAGAAGCTTTCTATTGAAACAACATACAAATGATTTTTATCAGAATTTCATTCGAATATTTCAATCATATTAACTCCATTTGATCCATTTTTATGTTTTTCTTTGTTTCAAATAGCAGTTAAATGGCTTTTAACACGGTTCTCTTCAATTATCTTACTTATTTCGTTTTATTTTTTTAATATTTTAACTTATATTCTGATTGAGGCAATAAATAAACGATTTCTACCAGACTTGAGTTCTCATATTTAAATTACTGTTATTTCGATTTACTAATTTCACATTTATCATGGTTAGTAAATATTCAATGAATCATTTACATTAATGATCTGTTCATAGTTTTTGATTGACTACATCGTATTTCATGATATTTTCACAGATATTCTTCGTTCAAATAATAAACAACTGAACAGTATAACAATTCTGTTCAAATATCGGTGTAATTTTCCTTCGAGTTGATTCATTTTCACATATTTATTGAAAATAAATAAGAAGAAAATAATATTCATAAGACTTTGATTCGTATAGTTTACATACTTTGAAAACTTTTATTTTATTATCTTAATTGTCCTCATCATACACATGAAATGTGAATGAATTTTACCAGACTTTTGTTCATGTATTTTATATAGTTTTAGGACTTTGCTTTTACTTTGACATTGTTTGTCATTGGTGAGACAAAATGAATCATTTTTACTATAGTTCTATTTGTTTATTTAATTTATTTTGACTAAAATTCGTAGATTATTGCCTTTATTTGTCTTTTACATAACAAATCAACTGTTGTCACCCGAATTATATTTAATTATCTTATTGATTCGTACTGAGTTTTAGCATTTATGATATTGATCTTTCTTCAGAATAGAAAGTGGAGTATTGGAGAGATCTATTCTAATACTTCATCGACTTTCAATCAGTCGTTTTCGTTTTCACTGTTGTTTAGTTTTGAAATAAAAACTGAATTAATTTTCTCAGAGTTCATTTCAATTATGTCGATTATGTTCATTTAATGTTTTTCATTTTGATATTTTTCTTATATTCTAATAACAGATGAATCGTTTTTATGAAAATTCACTTCAAATATCTTCGTCATTTGAATACAATTGCATATTTTTTCACTTTCGTCTTCTGTGCCAAAAACAAATGAATCATTTTCAATAGGATCTTAATCGAAAATCTACATTCATTTTCGTTCAATTTCTCTTATTGTAACATTTTTCCTCTTCGTATATCAAAATTGAACGATTTTCATCATAATCTTCTTCGTGTACGTTACTTGTTTTCACTCGATTTCTTTCACTATCACATTTATTTTTATTTCAAATAGCAAATGAATGATTTTCATTATATTCATGTTCTGTTATGTCAGTCATTTTTACTCAATTTTTGTCAATATCTCAATTGTTTTTATTGTTTACAATAACCGAATAATTTTCATCAAAATTCTATTCAAATATCTTAATTCTTATGACAGAATTTTATTTGATTTTTATTTTTGTTCTTATAAAGATGTGATACGAATGATTAGAAGTAGAATGATGTTCAGTTATTCTAGTAATTGACACAAGGTTTATTTATATTCATAGATTTCTTTTCATTTCAGATATGAAATGAATATTATTTAGCATCAAAATTTGATTCCACTATTATCATTGTTGTTGTTCATCATCTGCTACTTTTATAATTATCGTTTCTGCAAATAGTTAGTGGATTTTTGATAGCAGATTTTCATTCATATATTTGATTTGTTTTGCATTGATTACTTCCAACTACATAAAATTCTGTGTCAAACATGACGATCGTATAATTGTAAGGAAAATTCTATTCTATTATTTAAATGATTTCAGATAAATATACGGATCAAGAAGATGTTTTCTTATTAGATATTTAATTTGAATAAATCTAACTGAAGTTTAGTTTTCATATTATTGTGGTCGAAAGTCATGTATTTTATCTATGAAAAATATTTAATGAGCATAATGAAATTGAACATTTCCTCAACTACGTATGAGATCAAATATATGGTGAACTTCGGTTTAAGTTGTTCTAATTTGTTATAAAGAAAGTTGCGATACGAAATAAGTACAGTTTAGACAGTTGATCAGTTCTATAATCTTATGCTTATTTATACTGTTATTTAAAGCTACATCACTAGATCCGATGGCATTGAAATGGAATTGTATTATCCAAGTCTGCACCTGCACCGTATGGTATTAATACCATAAATAATGTCATAATGTAGGCCGTCTTGATCGAATGTTTTTCCATTGTATTAGATATGTGAAACGTCGAGAAACTGATTTTTAACGACGATTTGCTTTCGTATTTATACCTCCGAGTAACTAAAGCACCCACCTTTTTTGTTTTTGTCATGTTTTTTTTCTTTACGACCCCTTTCTACATGCCTAATACGAGACCTTGAAACAGAAAAAACAGTGAAGTGTGACGATAGACCAGTTTAAATCACAGGAAAGAAAAAATTAATGATGCAAATCGATTTAATATCAACGAACAAAACTGACTATATAGGATTCCTTCCTCACAAACTCGATCAACATTTTTATATACATTCAATCGTTGAAAACTAGAAAAAAATCCACTAAAAATAATTATTTGTTAATTGATTTATCTGAAAAACCTTCTGTTCAAAAGAGACGTTCGTTAAATAGCAATGAAAAAATCGACAATAAATATTATTTCCATAAAAAAGATATTCAAAAATTGTATGATATTAATTATCATTCGAGACAATATTGAAAAAAAGCAACGATAGTTTAATGCATTAGTTTTATTTCAAGTAAACATATAACTTTGAAATCCTCTGAGCTAAGATTCAATTTGAAGATACGCTTTTTCGTCGCCATTTTTTTTTCGTTCTCTCATTACTATTTTTGTTTGACCTGATCAAATGAGAAAATGCCCTGAGAAGAGAGCTGTATTTTTTAGTACCTGTGCTCCCATGAAACGACGATCATTCGCTCACTTCGTGCTTTTTGATAATTAAACCGACTTGTTTACAAAATACGCAGCAAAGAAAAAGAAAAGCTTGGGCGTAATTCCCATCGTGGGAAAGAAAGAGACAAATCGTCGCCTCTCCTTATACTTTTTTTTCGTATCGGCAAGGTTATTGTTGTTTTTCTCTTCTATGTACTGTTCGATATCATTTTGCTGATAATCGAATCTTTTTGTTCTAGAAGAATTTCGAATAAATTGAATATTTATCATTTTTTTCCACCTGAAAATGTGCACGAAATCAGTGATTAGTTTTCAAAAAGACTTTCCTTTAGTTTCTGTTGACTTACAATCTCAGATAAACTGAAGACTAATTCTTGTATTTTTAAAATGACGAAAGCTGAAATAATTAATAATTGTCACTAGTGTTTTTTTGTTGTTCATACGACGAATTATAGGATCGATAGCTTTTATCTTTTGCTCGGTAAGAAGATTTGTAATCAGAAAATTGTGGTTGGTTATGATGATCAGAATTTAAAAAATAAGAATCATCGGTATTTTCCTATTTAAAAAAACTAATTAAAAAAATCATTTAATTAAATTAAACAAAACTACCGTATAGTTTCTTCGTCTTCTTTGAATTCTTTGTTCGTGATCGTGAGGAAAATCTTGACTCTCCACACCAGTTGTTATTCCTAACATCACATATAAATAATTTGAAAGAAAAATCTTCGATAAGAATATTTACTTTGATCTTTACGAGGCTTCTTTTGTCGAAAAGATTGTTTTGTTGTCGATGTCGGTACTTGATCGTGGGAAAAAGAATTTCGTGGTGAAGCAGGAGGTGTTTGCGAAGGAGCAGTTGGCAATAATCCCGATAATTTCTTGCAATAGATTTCAAATAATAAAGCATAAATTTTCTCCTCTTCCTTGGTTAACACTGATTCTTCTTGAATATATTCAAAGAATTTGTCAAATGTAAAACATTCGTTCGTGAATTTATCAACGAAATCAATGAGTTTCATTCGATATACACTTTGATCCGTATTTTCGAATTGATCACGAATTAATTGTGCCAAACATTTGCCATCAAGTTTATACTTGTCTGTTAAATGTTTACTGATAAAAACACATAATTTATCGTAGACATAGATCGATGTTTCAAGATAATCAGCATAGTTTTCCAATCGAAATACGATATACGATATTCTATAATCGTTATAGAAATCGTAGAATGTTTTATTTTGTTTTTGTAAGAAATCAATGATATCATCGAGAATAGCATCGGTAATTTCACGGAGAAACATTGGCCGTTTTTTTCTTTCTCGTAAAACAATTGATTCAAGTAATTCTTCATCTTTGGTTTTTACAATCGTATTCTTCAATTCAGCATATGTATCATGACAAATTCGACTATGATCAAGAATACGTTCGAAAAGTATTTCAAGTTTTAATAGAATTTGCAGGGGTGTATAAACTTTCCTTCTGGCTTTGACGTGCATACGTAATGATGTTAACATAATGGCAGATTCTCGTTTTAACTCTTGTTTAAGACGTTTGTCTGGATTGATATCATTTGTAATCGTTTTTAGCAATTCACAACTGGCAATGATACTTCGAGAATCTTGTTCGAATAAATCATCTTGTAGTACCTTGATATATTCTTGAAATGTTGTATAAAAACATGCAAATGTTGAATATATAATTATGCAGAAAAGTCTTTGTTTTTTATTCAATACTGGTTGAGACATGAATACCGCAACGATAAGAGAGAATAATATTCATCCACTTTGGGATTTTGCCTGTCGCCTTATAACAATTTTCAAAACGGCAATCGGCTATCGAAAAGTATCAAGAATAGAAAACTCAATTAAATGTAATCTTACAAAACTAAATAAAGTTCTTTTGGGAACATTAAAAAATGATATTATTCAACGAGTCAAACAACATTTTGATATTATTCTCGAAGCGATAATTACTAGTTTTATCCTACCTCGACAACGCCAGTATACAGCAAGTTGGAAACCGTTTATTCAAGAAACATTTGATTCATTTGTTGAATATGTGATTAATATTGAATCACGTATGTTATTAGACAAAAAACAAGATTTATTAGGTGATCTTCATACTCAATTAACCAATGAAATGACTTCTCAAATGCTAAAGAATCAATTATTACCAACATATATATTTAAAAGTGAAGGTAAACTCGAAGAAATGGCAAGACAACAAAGTCAATCAGCTCAATCGTCGATGAATACACATCGAATGACAGATCGAGAAAAATACAATGAAAAACAAAATGTTAAACTTCAAAAAGTTCTTCAAGATGTTTGTGCAAATTTTGATGATATACCATTACCTGTTATAATTGAAATGATGAAACGAAAAAAGGAAAGAAATAATGCTAAACATTACGATAATAAAATTCGAGCACATATTAAAACAAAACAAGGGCAAACGAGAGAATTGAAAACGTTTCTCGAGAGTCAAGGATTATTACGTGCGTTTGATGACATGGAAATTAGTCGATCACAAAAAATGTATTCGAATCATTGTGAAATTATTTCTACAGATTGGCATAACAGGTCATATACACATCCGATTCATCAGTTAAGTCTGATCTTTTCTTTGATTTTTATTAGATTTCAACCTGGCGAACACATATGGTTTTATACTTCAAATAATAATCGAGTGAGTCATTTTGTTTAAAAGAAAAGAAAAACCTGAAGAAAATGTAAATCTAGGGTTTGGCTGTGTATGTGAACGATGAAGGCCATAATAAACATCGTATTTGGCATTATGAGAATTACAAAGGTACAATGAAAACACATCCAACAAGACAATTGAAAAAAATCAGTGTCTGATGAAAAATTGCTCTAACAAAATTCTTGATGGCATACAAGAAATGAAGAATAATCGTTCGATTTACTATTTTAACCATTTTATCAAATAAATTTGTACTCTTATTTTCAATAAAGTAATGATCAGTAGAACAACTAAAACTTGTAGATAAAGTTAACCTATTTTTCCAGAGAATATCTTCGAATTGAATTGAAGTAGATGAGTCAGGTCTTTTACTTTATATGGTTCTTCTTTGTATTGAGGATAGAGAGAGAAATCCTAAACGTTTATTATTGTTGTTTAAATCGAAAAGCAAACTTTTATTTGAAGCATTATTTTTGCAAAAAAAAACAACATCGAATAGCAACCCATATTAGCAAATTAGCTTTCTGAAGAGTATATTTTGCATGGAGAATATTTAATGGCGAAAGGCGGTATGCCAGCAATTTCTTCTCTTTCATATTTATATTGTTGTGCTTTCTAATGTAAACTTGAACTCAAGAACAAAATTGAGGACAAATACAAAAGAACAACTAGGTAATTAGTAAGATTTTCGTTTTATATTTAAAGAGATGACAAAAGAATTTAAAGCACACATTAAATCAGGTAAGTAAAAGTCAACATTAAGCATGTACATTATTTCCATAATCATCCGTGGGAACCTTGTCCTATGGCAATTCTTATAACTTGTTGTCATAAGCAAAAAAATAGATCATTTGAAATAAAATGTTCTCTGCATGGTGCATAAATATTAGTAAAAAAGAAGATGCTAAACATAGTTTTGTAGATAATGATTTCAAACAAAAATCATCGAAATCAAAAAGGATTAACCCGAAAAAATCAAGTATACTATATTAATCAGATAATAGTTGTGGAACACTATCTCTTACTTTTATAGGTTCAAGCGTGGACTGTCTCACTCGTTCGAAAGTATGTAACTGATGCACAATATTGAAAAAATACGTTTCACTTTTTTCAGAGATACAAAGACGATAGCAAAAAGAAACCGGATTAGAGCTATAGTTTTCTTTATCATTTCGGCGACTATCATCGCGATTACACTACTAGCAGTGCTGCTTTTAACTAACAAAGGTACACGATATTTTATTTACTAGAGAAAATTATTTGAAAACATTAGTCACATTTTCTCGCAGGAATTATAAACATACGCGTGCATGACATTCAAAAAATAGCTTATGAGAAATCATTCTGTTAAAATATATCGTGTAGTTTTACTAAACCTAGCACTCGTATTCCATATATATTTCTGTCTGACTTAGCAATATAAAAATTCAAAACCAATTCACACAGTACATAACTCTCACTCTCTATTTCTGATAACTAGTGAATATACTTAATATTTGCTTTTATTTTGCTATATACCTTCAGACAAAACAACAACAACAACAACAACAACGACAACAACGGTAACAACGACAACTGCGACAACAACAACAACCACTAGTACGACCAGCACAACATCAACGACGACAACATCAACAACCACTAGTACGACTACCACAACATCAACAACTACAACATCAACGACTACAACCAGTACGACAACAACAACAACCACTAGTACAACCACTACAACATCAACAACAACAACATCAACTACAACGACATCAACGACTACAACAAGTACGACAACAACAACAACCACTAGTACAACTACCACAACATCAACAACTACAACATCAACGACTACAACAAGTACGACAACAACGACTGAGACAACAACAACAACCACTAGTACAACCAGCACAACATCAACCACAACGACATCAACCACAACGACATCAACAACATCAACATCAACGACTACAACAACCACTAGTACAACCACCACAACATCAACAACATCAACCACAAGCACAACTACAACATCAACGACTACAACAACTACGACAACAACAACAACCACTAGTACGACCACCACAACATCAACAACGACAACATCAAAAACAACCACTAGTACGACATCAACAACTACAACACGTACGACAACAACGACAACAGCAACACCATTGAGTGAGTCATATTCTAGATGATTTGTACTCCTATTATATGCAACCAGTTGTGAACCGTAAGCCTGAGATTTAATGAGATTGCTCTTCAATTCTAAATTATTATCTTATCTACATGAGAAGCACTATAATCTAGAAGATATTACATTGATAGACTGAAATAGTAGAGAAAATTTATTCTTTTGTAAAAAATATAACTCATAAATCAATATTTCATTTCAGTAACCCAGATTATTTGGACATCAACGTTTACCAATGGTGTTTCAGCTACATCAGCACAAATGAATAGTTGGAGTACATTTGTAGCATCGCTTACCCCACGAGCTTATACGAAAGTAACTATAAAAGGTACTTATGATACAACTGGAAAAACGTGTAATGATCCGGTGATCGTTACCGCTCTTGCAAATGCGTTATACACCAATGTAAATTATATTTCTCCAACAGCATGTAATGGTAATGTATGGAGTAGTTGTGCAAGATATGCAGGTGAAGTTTGGTTAAATCCTCCTTCTTTATGTAACGGATCTAATTGTCCTACAGGATATATCATTCGACCCAATATTGGTAACAGTAATTGGGGAGGCGTTAATACAGCAACATGCGGTGGACCTTCACAGCAGATGACCCTAATTTTTGAATATTAACACTATTACAAATTGATTCGAGTGTAATTTCTTTTCTT
>ERZ778026.4307-NODE-4307-length-11293-cov-10.404253_pt1 | contig 11293 bp, 12 predicted proteins | sample MGYA00375756_ERZ778026 | MGnify/ENA primary metagenome ERZ778026 (study PRJEB29350, sample SAMN05389820) | bioreactor metagenome | isolation source: Ammonium sulfate bioreactor | place: South Africa: University of Cape Town | collected 2014-02-18 ... | reverse complement strand
CGCCGCCGCCGCCGCCGCCGCCGTGTCTCGAGCGCCACAAGCATGCGCCTCGCTGTTGCTGTCACACCGCATTCTCGTGGCCGACGCCGTGTTTGCAAGTGCGTGCGCCCACGTTGCCGATCCGACGGCGTCGCCCATCACGGCGACGCTCGACGCCTCGCTGCCCAAGATGACGGCCCTCATGAGCGCGCTGCTGCGGCTGGCAAGCGACGTCGCTCGCGTCGTCGTGATTCCGTGCGTAACGGCGCACTTTGCACGCGTGTGCGAGCACTCTCGCTCGCTCGGTACCGAGATGCAAGCGGCGTCCGAGTGGGCACGCGACGCCATGGCGTCGCAGATGCAGCAGCTCGCACACCACGACAAGCTCCGAGTCATCTCGTTGGCGGCAGACGAGATTGCGCACGAGGTGCAAATCCTGCGGCCGGAGCTCGTGCGCTACGTGCACTACTTTGAGGAGTCGCTTGCGCGAGTCTCGGGGCTCGACGGCCGCGTGAGCTCGAGCGCCGATGCGAGCAGCAACACGGCACAGCAGCACGAGCGACTGATACAGAGCACGCTCGTCGCGCGCCTGCAGCTGGTCGAGGCGCTCGGTGCTTCGCGCCAGGAGCTGGCGGCGCTCGAGGCCGAGTTGCTTGCGTCGCCGAACCAAGCGGCGTTCGATGGCGTCGAGAGCGCCATCATGACGCGGCTGGCGCAGAATCACGGCCGCCTCGCCGCGAGTGGCCTCCTCCATTCGCAGGCGATGGCGCTGTTGGAGATTGGCAGTAGTCGGCACCGCATTGGCAGCGAGCGCGCGCAGCAGGTGCAGCGCGTACTGGCGCTTTGCGACGCGATCGTCGAGTTCGAGTCGTTCCGCTTCATCAGCCAGCCACAAACCGAGGAGCTCGACGCCAACAACCGCGCGCTGTTACGCCGCCTAATGACGGCGTACGAGCACTGTGAGGCAGTGCAGCACACGAGCGAGCAGCTCCAGCGTCAACACACGCAGGCTGCCGACGAGCGTCGCCACGCCAAGAACCAGGTCATCTCGTTGTCGAAGGAGATTGCCGTCGTGTCGACGCGGCTCAAGTCAGCCGAGCTCGCGGCCGCTGTGGCGACCGAGCGCCAACGAGTGCTGGCGGCCCTTCGAGCCATCGAGCCCGTCATCGTCACCAACGGCACGCTCGCAAAGGAGGTCGCCACCTTGCTCGAGACCATCACCAAGATTACGCATCAACTCGACAGCGCGAGCCACATTCACTTGCTCGCCGAGGCTGTGCTCCATGGCCAGGCCCTCATCGAGCAGCGGCTGAGCTCGTTGCAGGCGCTGCAGGTGGCATTCGCGCCAGCGACTGGCGCCCTCGACATGACGGCGCTCGCCGAGCCGATCGAATCTGCTCTCTCGCTGGTGCTCGATGATGACGCTTGTCGCGCTCTCTTGTCGCTCATCGACGACACGTACACCAAGTTGCTCGCAATGGTGCAGGCGTCGACGACAGCGGCCGCCGATCCCACAGCCGATCAACAGCCGCCTACCACCGCAGCAGGCAAGCCAGCGACCGACCAAGGTGCAACGACACCCACCACGGTCACGAGCAGTAACGCTAGCAACAGTGGCGCGAATGCCAGCGCCAGCGCCACCACCACTACCGCCACCACCGAGTCGCAGGGCGACGAGGCCGAGGACCACTCGCAGACCGAGGAGCGCGGTGGAGTGATCGAGGAGGAGCTGAAGCAACGCGCTGTCGGGCTCAAGCAGGAGCGCAACAGCCACGCACTCAACGTTCTCAAGCGCGTACGCCTGAAGCTCACGGGTCGCATCGGAGAGCACGCGAAGCTTTCGGTTCCCGAGCAAGTGAACGCCGTGATCGAGGAGGCCATCAGCGTCGACAACCTGTGCGTCATGTACGAGGGTTGGACGCCGTGGATCTGAGCCGACGTATGAGGCTCGCGTCGTAGTCGTCGTTGTCGTTGTTGTATCCGTTGTACCTGCTGCCACACTTACAATCGAATGAAACAAACCCTAGAGTACTATATTGGCGACTATTATTGCCACTGTCAGGTTAGGTCCTGGGGTATTGAAGGCAGACCATTGCGAATATTGCTGTCACTACCGAGCCGATGACGGAGGTCGAATGCGAAGTGAATGCCGGCGCACCGCGGCAGCGACATCAATCCCTCGCTGCCCTCGCCCTCCTCGCCGCTGCTGCTGCTGCTACTGCTACTGCTGCTGTCTTTGGTTCGCGCCCTGCTCAAACACACTGTCTTGCGTCCCCCTCTTCTCGCTTTGACATCATGAGCGGCTATCTCGATGATCTGAGCGAGTCGCAAGCTGCGGCGCTGAAGGAGATGCGTGCGCAGGTCGATGCCGCCATCGCGAACGCCGGCCAGGAGGCCGACGAGACTGCGCCGGTGCTCGAGCTCTCCGCCACCGAGAAGTACACTACGGAGGCTCGCGACGGCGTGGGTGCGACGCGACACTGACCTCTCGCTCGCTCGGTCGCTCGCTCGGTTGGTTGGTTGGTCGCAGGGAGCTCTTTGCCGATGACCGCATCTTGCTGCGCTTCTTGCGCGCACGCAAGTTCGATGTGCCCAAGGCCCTCGATATGTACCTCGCTGCCGGTACGGGAGCTCCGCTCGAGCGAGTGCGCTCAAAGTAGCTCTTGATTGACGACGCCGTGTTGCAGGCAAGTGGCGCCGCACCTTCCACGGCACGGGCGTCGAGTCTATCACCGAGCTCGACTGCCTGAACGAGCTCGCATCCGGCAAGAGCTTCTTCTACAAGGCAGGTGCCACCGCGAGACCGCAGGCCCACGCTCCAAACGCCTGCTGTCGCCACCTACATCCACCACACTCGCTCACGTTCACGATCACACACTCGTCGTCTTGAATGCAGTACGACAAGGAGGATCGCTTGATCACCTACGTGCGTGCGCGATACCACGACCCATCCAAGACCGATCCGGTCGAGGTGCGACGCGCCGCTCGTTCTCTCTCGCTCGCTCGCTCGGTCCGACGCCTAGCTGACTCGAGATCGCTCGCTCGCAGGTTCAAAAGTACACGGTACTCTTCTTGGAGCTGGGACGCAAGCTGATGCGTCTGCCGCAGGAGAATGGCACCATCGTGTACGACCTCGGCGACTTTGGATTCAGCAACATGGTGCGACGCGCCTGCCGCCGCCATCGCTCGCACAACGGCGTCGTGCAATGCTCACATAGAAGCTCGATCGAATCGGCTGGCGCTGCATTGCTGCATCTCGTACACTGGCGCAGGACCAAGAGTTCATGAAGTTCATGATCGACATCATGCAGGTGCGACTCGAACGATGGATGGCCCGATCCATATGGCCTGCACCACGATGCTGACCGAGTGCTGCTGCTGCTGCTCCCTGCGTTCGTGCGCCTTGAACACCGCGGTGTAGAACTACTTTCCGGAGTCGCTCGGCCTGTGCCTCGTGGTCAACGCGCCGTGGATCTTCTGGACCTTCTGGAACTTGATCCAGTTCTGGATCGACCCCGTGTCGCGCCAGAAGGTCGTTCGCAGCGCGGTCGCTCTCGTTGCATGCGGGTGCAACGTTGCTGACACGCACGTACGCTCGCTCGTGCACTCGTCGTGTAGATCAAGTTCATCTCAGCTGCCGAGCTGCCCGAGTACATCGACATCAACGACATTCCCGCCGGTACGCGGCCGCTCGCTCGCGCGCGCGTGCTACCGCGCATTGCCACAAGGCGCCTTGCGCACGTCTCACGCGCTCCGGCTGTTGCAGAGTTTGGAGGCAACGATCCGTACACGTACTCGTACATCCCGCCGAGCGAGCGCGCCGGCACGGGCTACTTGCCGCCGTGGGAGATGGAGTGGGCGACCGAGGTGCGGCCGAGCCGCATGCCCAGCCGAGCGTCGGCGACGCCCGACGACTCGACGCCCGAGAGCGCCTCCGAGCCGGCGATGCCCGCCACTCCCGGCACGACCTCCGAGCCCACGACGCCGGCCAAGTCCGGCTGGGGCTGGTGGTAGCACGAGCCACGATGCACCGGCCAGCAGCAGCAGCATTGTACCCGCACTGTTCCATCGCGTTCGCCTTCGTGACGGCACGCACGCACTCACGCACTCATACATACTACCTGTCTACCATACGCCAGCGCGTCTCGCACATCTACACCCCCACTCACTCAGCTACTCGCGTCGCGTCTCTCATCGAGGTTGTTGGCCTTGTCGCCATCGCCGTGGTCGTCGTGGTCGAGCGCAGGTGGGTCGGGCGCCATTCCCTTCGCTCCCTCGTCGCAGCCACACCTCGCAGAGAGCCTCGCCAACCATCTCGCCCCAGTCCAGTCCCCTCGCCGCGCCAAGTAGCCACTCTCAAGCCAATATCATGTCGTGCGTCATCGACTGGGTCAAGAAGCATCCCATCGTGTCGGCGGCCATCGTCGTCACGGGCGTGGTCGGCGTCGTGCTCGCGTACCAGCAGGAGGAGGGTACGACACTCGCGTCCTCGTCGTAGCCGTTGTTGCTGCTGCTGCTGCTGTTCGTGCCGCTGCTTACCGCTGCTGGGCACCATCATCAGCTCGTGCCGAGGCGCAACGCCGCGCAGTGCAGCGCAACCAGGAGGAGAGCCGCCGACACGAGGAGGAGCGCAAGAGGCGCGAGAGCGAGCAGCAGGCGTCGCAGCCCAAGTGACCGCGCCCCGACGCGACGACCACAGCCACCGACGCACACACCCACTCGCTCACTCGTACACGCTGATGCAAGAGCCCCCGAGATGATAGGTAGTTCGCTCGCCCATCGTGGCGGTGCTCGTGTGTGGCGCGCGGCTCTTGCCGCAGCTCGATCGGTTCGGTGGGTCGGTCGTTAGCGAGCGAGTGCGCGCGATGGTCGCTCGATGTACAGCCAGTGTCCCGGCAGCACCAAGGCGCCCGCACGAGTCTGTTCCTGATGTGTGCGTGCTCCCTCGTACTGCTGCCGGGTACCATACTCATAAACCCCAGTCATTCCAATCTGTCTCTCGCCTCAAGGCAAGCAAGGCGCCATCGACGCAGCAGCGACATTGTGCTCGTTGCTCGCTCGCTGCTGCTGCTGCTGCTGCGTCTACATCCCGTCTTGCCCTCGCTCTCGCTCTCGCTCGCTCGGCCGTGATATCGAAACCATGCATCGGTCTTTTGAAGAAGAGTCTCGCTTCATCGAGTGTGTCGAGGGCTGCGAGTACCGCATCAAGCGAGGCTTCGTACCCAACATGAACGTGAGTATCTGGCTCGCTGGCTCTCGCTGGCTCTCGTGTGGCGCTAACCAACACGAGGCAACCAGGTCGAAGGTCGCTTCTACGCTAACTCGGCACTACGAGAGCTGCTCTTCGAGGAGCTGCAACAGGGCTGTACGGCCGCTGGCGTCGGTGGCTTCCTGCCTGCGGTACGCGTCGTACCTCGCTCGCTCGCTGTCACAACGACCTCGCTCGTTCGCTCGTTCGATCGCCCACTCACCATCGATCTATCACAGGTGAAACAAATCGCCAACGTGGCATCACTGCCCGGTATCGTCGGCTACTCGATGGGCATGCCCGACATTCACAGCGGCTACGGCTTCGCGATCGGTAACGTGGCCGCATTCGACATGACGCTCGACCACGCGATCGTGTCGCCCGGCGGCGTCGGGTTCGATATCAACTGCGGCGTGCGCCTGCTGCGTACCAATCTCAGCCTCGCGGACCTGGCTCCCATCAAGGAGGAGCTCACGCAGAGTCTCTTTGATCACATTCCAGTCGGTATGCAAGGCGGATCTCTCGCTCTCGGCTCTCGTGTGTGCGTGTGCGCGCGTGTGCGTGTGTTGATCGCGACATTCGACAGGCGTCGGATCCAAGGGAACGATTCCGACGTCGATGGCCGACCTCGAGATGGCGCTGGAGCTCGGTATCGACTGGTCGCTGCGCGAGGGTTACGCGTGGGCCGAGGACAAGGAGCACTGCGAGGAGTTTGGTCGTATGCTCAATGCCGACCCATCCAAGGTCACCGCTCGCGCCAAGAAGCGCGGTCTGCCGCAGGTTTGTGGTTCACGCTTCGTTCACGAATCGAATCGAATCGAATCGAGGCTGACACGAGCGCCACCTGGCGTGTGAGGTGCGCAGTTGGGTACTCTCGGTGCCGGCAATCACTACTGCGAGGTGCAGGTGGTCGAGGAGATCTACGACAAGCACGCCGCCGCCAAGATGGGCATCGACCACAAGGACCAGGTGTGCATCCTGATCCACAGCGGGAGCCGCGGTCTCGGCCACCAAGTCGCCACCGACTCGTTGATCCACATGGAGCAAGCCATGGCTCGCGACAACATCCAGCTCAATGATCGTCAAGTATGAGTCGCCTCGGCCGCGCTCGCTCACGCGCTTGCATAATGTCTCACGCACTCGCTCTGTGCGCGTAGCTTGCGTGTGCCCGCATCCACTCTGAGGAGGGCCAGACGTATCTGGCAGCCATGGCGGCGGCCGCCAACTTTGCGTGGGTCAATCGGCAGTCGATGACGTTCCTCGTGCGCCAAGCATTCGCCAAGGCCTTCCAGAGCACACCGGACGATCTCGACATGCACATCATCTACGACGTCTCGCACAACATTGCCAAGATCGAGCAGCACGCCGTCCTCAACCCCGAAGGACGAGGCGGAGGCGGAGGACCCGGCGATGGCAGCAAGAAGCACCGAGGCGATGGCGGCTATGGCTACCGACCGCGGCCGCTCCTCGTGCATCGCAAGGGCGCCACGCGAGCATTCCCGCGTATGTCAAACACACTCTCTCACACTCTCTCTCTTTTGTGCTCCATACTCACGCTGGCGACGTGCCTGGAATTCTCGATTGCCAGCGCACCATCCGTTGATTCCGATCGATTACCAGTTCACCGGTCAACCCGTTCTGGTCGGTGGAACCATGGGGTACGTGCTGGCTCCACCTCGCTCCCGAAATCACGTGCCTTCTTGGCTCGCATGTGCTCACACGCCCACGCACGAACAGAACCTGCTCGTACGTGCTCACTGGAACCGACAAGGGCTTCGCCAGTACGTTCGGCAGTACGTGCCATGGTGCCGGCCGAGCGCAGTCGCGCAACAAGTCGCGCCGAACGCTCGGCTATCAGGATGTGCTCGACAATCTGGCGGCGAAGGGCATCTCGATCCGCGTCGCATCGCCCAAGCTGGTGATGGAGGAGGCTCCCGAGTCGTACAAGGATGTGACCGAGGTGGTGAACACGTGTCACGAGGCCGGCATCTCGAAGAAGACTGTCAAGCTGCGCCCAGTGGCGGTCATCAAGGGATAGAATCGTGCGCCGCTGCCACTAGGACGAGCCTCGTGTCTACGGTGCAAGAAAATCATTCATTACACTAATGTACAGGCGCAATACGAAGGAGAGATAGGGGAGGTAAACAAACACTAGTGAGAGAGAGAGAGAGAGAGAGAGAGAGATGTCGCTAGCGAGACACAGCAACAAGCGAGAATCACGCCACGGAGACCGAGGAGGACGAGGAGGAGGTCGCGCACGTTCGACCAGCTCAGTTGGCCGAAAGAATGCACAGGGAACGAGAGATATCATAGCGACTACGCGAGAGAGAGAGAGAGAGAGAGAGAGAGAGAGAGCAATGAACACAACAACAACAACAGGACCAACACGACGACAAACAACAATGACTATCTACGATCGGAGGGCGAGAGCGCAGCAATCAAGGCCTCGAAGCGCGAGAGCGACATGCCGTCCTGCCAGTCCTTGCAGAGCTCGTGTTCGCGCTCGAGTAGGCGGATCGACGGGCGCTGCCCGTTGTTCGAGAGCACCAGTTCGACCTTGATATCGAGCGTGTTGGGATACAGCGGTAGCCGTGTGTTCAGCACGCCGGGGTAGATGGCCTGCTTCTTGGAGCTCCAGCCTTCCATGATCTCGTAAAAATGTTGCGTAGCCACCTTGACCCACACGCCCCAGGTGAAGACGAGCTCACCTGCGGCGCCCGTGGGCGTGCTTGTCGTGCTGCTTGTGCTGCTCGTCGTCGTGGTGGCGGAGGAGGTGGTGGAGGCAGCTGGTGTGGCGGCACCAACCGGCTCAGGGAGGCGAATGCGAATCGGCAGCAAGCCGCGCATAAAGAACGAAATGTTGTCGATCGAACACAAGTCGGACGAGAGCTTCGAGCGCTTCGCGCGGTCGGCCGTGATGTTCTCCCAGTCGACGGGCCCGCGAGCAAAGAACGCCAGTGGTACGTTGGGAGAGGTTTTGCTGCAACTTCCACAACGAGTTCCGTCTACACAACGAGCGAGAATGAGACGAAGTGTCCGATGGGTGGTGGATCACGGCGAGAGGAGGGAGACGTACTCTGTAGCAACTCTTGCGTGGCAACTTGCAGCTGCGGCAAAGCCAATACGGTTGTAACGTTGGCCACATCCGGCTGGCTCGCGCTTTCAGAGTCTGCGAGGTGCGCGTGAGCAACAAGAACAAGCACGAGGAAAGCAAGAACGAGCATGCCGTACCAGTGGAGGAGGCAGATGATGGATCGAGCTCACTCTTGGAAACCGACGGTGACGTTGCGGTCGAAGTCGAAGTCGAGGTGGAGGTTGGTGTGCCGCCATGCGCTGCGTGGCCGGCGCGCTGTACCGGCGGCGTGGCTGGTGGTGTCTTTTCGTTATCGGACGAGTCGCTGGACTCGTTGGGCCCTTTGGCCGACTTGATGCGCGAGCGCATGGGGGACGAGTTCGGTGGTGATGGGTCCTTGCCGTACTGCTCGAACTTGGCGCGCAGGTTGCCGACGCGACCGGCGCTCGGACTACTGGGTATGTTGGGCGCGCTGGTCTTGCGCGACGTGGGTGGTGACGAGACCGCGACCGCGATCGGAGACGAGGTACGTGGCTGCGAGGCACGCAGCAAGCGCGCCTGCTCGTGGGACACCGAGGGATTGGAGGTCGAGGTCGGGAGTAGGCCGTCGCCGAGCGTTGACTGCTGCACGGCCGGCGGCCTGCTTCCCGTACGCGGATGAGCGACGCCATCGGCTTTTCCGATGGCGGATACGGAGCTCGATCGTTGGCGCTGGTAACTCGCACGCTTTCGGCCGAGGGCATCGGGTTTTCCTGTATGGTGAAGGCATCATCGATGAGTGAGAAGGAGCATTCAATCACACAACGGTGGCAAGGAGTGAGGCGGCGGCGGCGGCGGCAGCGATGGCAATGTATGTATAAAGCGCAAAGACGCGAGGGCGAGCGTAAGAGGAGGGCGAAGTGGGTACCCTTCAAGGACTTGTCGGAGGTCGAGCGTTTCACTGCGGCATCGACAGCACCGAAGCGTGTATCCATCAAGGGTGCGAGCGTGTGCGTGCAAGCAGGCAGGCAAGCAAGCGAATAGACGGATTTCAGTCATGGAGGAGCGCCACTCACTCTCACTCACTCACAAGACAAAAGTCGGATAGTGGGCGGTGTAGGGAGGCGGGAGGCGGGAGGCGGGAGCGAGCGTGGGCGAAGGCACGAGCGCGCGTGGAGGGAGGCTCTTGGGTAGCGAGCATCTATGAGCGAGCACGTACCATCGATCAGATCATCGTCGTCGTCGTCATCGAATTCGGTATCGGTTCGGTCCTCGACGTCGCGCTCGCCGTGAATATCGACACCACTCAGTCGCTTGCCGGACGAGTGGTGGTCGGGTGTTGGGCCCTCGCTGCCGCTGCTCGGTTTCGTAACATGGCTGTGACCACTCGGTCGGCGCTCATGCGTCTCGTTCCGTGCCGAGGACAGAGCCGGAGAAGCAGCGGGCGCCGCGGCGGCTGTGGCGCTCGTGCGAGGGACCGGCGGCGGCTCCTGCCCAAAATCCTTGTAGTGCGAGCGAATCATCTCGATCATCTCGGCATCGTTCCGTTGCGCCGCGATATCCAGCGGTGAACCGGTAGTTGCAGACTGTACAACATGATGAGACGCAAACAAATCAATAATGTGAGCACGCGCCATACAACCACGTCTCTCGTGTCGTTCTCGTTCTCGTTCTCGCTCTCTTGGTGCGGGCAGTAGTTGTAGTAAGTTTGGTTGCGTCGTACCGAAATAGTTGGATCAGCGCTCATTTGTAACAGAATATTCATACAATCCTTGTGGCCGGCTCGAACCGCAAAATGCAATGGTGTTTCTCCATGACTAGCAGCGATACACAGCAACAGCAGTCGGTTGATCAGTCGAAACTCGGCGACAGCGGCAGCGGCAGTAGCGGCAGCGGCGGCGCTCTTGCGATAACGTACGTCGTTATGCTATTTACATCTGCCTTGAAATTCAGGAGACACAGCAGGCACTGTGCTCGGCCACGCATGGCGGCTTGGTGGAGCGCTGTCTCGCCGTGCTTGTTCTTTTGATTGAGATCAGCGCCCTTGGCGACAAAGGCCGAGATGACGCGGTGGAGCACCGCTGGATCGGAGCAGCTGTTGCGCACAAAGTAGTGCAGGGCGCTCGCCTGCTCGTCGGTGAGCGCGCGCACAAAGGCACCACGCTGGAGCAGCGCCTCGAGCACGTCGATGTGGCCCGAGCTGGCAGCAGAGTGGAGCGGCGTCCAGCCGCTCTTATCGACCTCGTTGACGCCAGCGCGGCACTTGTCGATGAGAAAGATGCACAGATCGAGGCGGCCGTTCTCGCTGAGAATGTGGAGCAGCGTCTGCTCGTAGTCCTGGTCCTTCTCGTTGATGCGGTCCTTGTCCTTGAGGCGCTTGATGACCTTGAGCACCTCGGCCTTGGTACCGCGACGGCAGATCTCGTGCGCCGACGCGATCGTCGGAGTCGACGCCATGGCGGAGGCGGTGGAGGAGGGAGGGTAAGGTCTCTCTCTCTCGCGCGCGCGATCAGCCTTCACGACGCGCCGCCGTCAACCGAGCGAGCCAGATACGCTGGAACTGGAACGTCGGTATCGGTGTCGCTGGCGCGCGTACGCGCGTACGAGAGTGACCGAGTGAACCGGGGAGGGACGGAGCGAGAGCGAGCGAGGGAGCAAGAGCGACCAAGCGCGAGGGTGGTAGCGAGCAAATTCGACGACGCTCGGTGCCGAGGATGCTCGAGCTGCGATGCAATCGCTGAGGCCGACGATCAACAACGATGGCGAGGAAGGGAGCGAGTGACGGTGGCCGAGCGAGCGTCAGGGCGTCGACAGTGCCACACAGGCGCTCGCTGGCGAGGGAGGGTTCGCGCACACGAGCGAGCGAGCGAGAGAACGCCTCTCCTGACGTCGCGCACGGGTTCGACGACACGATACACACGCCGCGTGCGCCTAGAAACACACACACCAACGCCACCGAGGAACGGTCGGTGAGCGGGCTAGCGATGCGCAGTGGCTCGGCTACCAGCAAGCAG
>ERZ778026.4305-NODE-4305-length-11297-cov-95.056574_pt1 | contig 11297 bp, 6 predicted proteins | sample MGYA00375756_ERZ778026 | MGnify/ENA primary metagenome ERZ778026 (study PRJEB29350, sample SAMN05389820) | bioreactor metagenome | isolation source: Ammonium sulfate bioreactor | place: South Africa: University of Cape Town | collected 2014-02-18 ... | reverse complement strand
CGTAATTGTGTTAAATTATTGGTAATGAACTTCTCCCACTCATCAGCATCTAGATAACTTAAAAGATCAACGTCGTCAATATTCAAGCGTATAACTTTAACATTGGGCGAAATTTTTGAAAAAAAATTTGCTAATTTGCCAAAGTTAACGTCACACCGACTAAAAGTTATACGTGTCAAGGTCTTTATTGGATTCGGAAAATTTGTTGTAACAGGTTCATCAGAATCAACTAAGTGATGACAAATTAACTCATGTAGTTCCGGTATATAGGAGAGTAGACTAATTAGTTCATTGAAAATAATAGAATGGCCGATATTTAAATATTTAATCTGACTAAATCGTCTGGCATTAGCCAACGATAACGGAAGATAAAGAGGTATGGCCCATGGCAACTCCCAAAAAAATGAAAGTGTGATATATTTTAAAACCGGCATATTGAAAATAATTTGGTAAATTGAACCAATTTCTTTTGGTTCGCCATCAAAACATAATGATATCGAAGAAAGTTGTGGTAAAAACGTTAAATTAATAAGAAAAGGTATAATCTTATCATCATCATCATATTCAATATTTAAAGATTGAAGACGATGAAACGATGCATCGAGCGGTAATAATGAAAACTTTATTAAATTTGAAGAATAAATCCACAGTTTTAGTGAAACAATATGAGATCTATTTGAGAGAATAAAGTTTGCTAATTGTTGATTTTGCTGATCTTCTTTTTTCCAAGCCGGACCGATTTTTAGCTGTAAACATGGTGATTGAATCAGACTTTGAAATCGACTATTTAAATTACCAAATGCTTCAAATAAAACACACCCTTCGAGATAATCAAATATTTCATATAATAATTCATTGGATAAACTTTCTAAACAGTTAACTGTTTGAGAAAGTTCAGTTTGCAGTTTTTTGTTGGATTCATCAGCATATTTCTCGATGCTTCGTTGTCGTTTCATTGAAAATAGAAATGAATAAAAATGCAACGAATTTGTTCCAACGAGAAAAGGAAAAAGCCAACAAAAAAGAAAACGAATAAGACTTCTTCCTTGTCACATTGAGTAATTTCTCTGACTCATCGTGTTTTTTTTGTACTATTTCGACTGTACATAAAATATTACTTTTTTGCTTTAATTACGTATTTTAAAATATGTTAAATAGATCTTTGATGAAATTGAATCTGTACACTAGTATTCCATAGAATACATTCGTATCACTCACACCAATTTATCACCAAATATGCTTAAGTGATTTTATTTCAGATAAATGGATTTCATCATTATTCAATCCGAATAAAACGAATTATTATCCATTAGATTTTCGCTTAAATGCTTCATCACAATTTCAAATCATTAAAATACTTTGTCGAATAGCTAAAAAAAAGTCAAAATATTCATTTCATTGAAAGAACAGCGTTGTTGTTGTTGTCGTTTTTTGATAAGATAAAAACAAACGAGCAGATTTATCTCTTTTTTTTGTTGCAACACACGGTTTGTTGTGATGAATCGTTTTAGTGATATCGATTATTCACTTAAAAAACTTCCACCTGTTTATGGTTTTCGTACTGAAAAACTTGTTTCACTCGAAAAAGCACTTCAACCAGTTGAATCACAAATCGAAGAACTACCATATTTTATTAAATTAGCAAAAAAACATTGTAATTTTCCAAATAAACATGGCCTATCAAAAGATCAGTCAGCCGCAATCTATATCTATACAATGGAATGGTCTGGAGACACACTCTATCGTGTTTTAAATCGCGCATTACGATTAGAAAATCGATCAGCACTCAAAATTTGGTTTCCCTATTTGAAATTATTCGATACAGCATTAGATCTCCTGCCGACCGTCAAGGAAGTGGTGTGGAGAGGTGTACCATTGGATATTGGTAAGAACTATACTAAAAATCAAATATTTACTTGGTGGCCTGTTAGTTCATGTTCATCATCGGTTGATGTTATCGAAGAATTTCTCAATGATGAAACAAGTTCAACGTTATTCTTAATAGAAGCTATTAATGGAAAACAAGTTTCGGGTTATACTGAATTTGAAAAAGAAGATGAAATTATTTTGAAAATAGGCACAGAATTTCGTGTCAAAGCAAATCCATTGAAACGATCGGATGGTTCGCATACTGTTCATCTAGTCGAAATTAAGGATGAGGAGGAGGAGGAGGAGGAAGAAGAAGAAGAAGAGAAAGAAGATGTTGCACCATTAACAACAACTACGCAAACTTTGAGTATCGCTCCACAACCACCATTGAACGATCAGGTATCAAATGTAAATGCAAATGCTTCTTATTATTGTAAATTGAAAACAAATTTAAAATGGAAACAGGATGCTACTACCATCGCTGGTGGGAACGGACTTGGAAAGGAATTAAATCAACTCAACTGCCCTCAAGGAATATACATTGATGATGATCAACAATTCATTTATATTGCTGATACTGCGAATCATCGTATCATTCGACGAAAGCTTGGTACAGATAATGATCAAATAGTTGCTGGTGGAAATGGAAGAGGAAATCAAACGAATCAATTGGACAGACCATCGGACATGATTGTGGACCGAAAAACAAAATCTTTGATTATTTGCGATCAAGGCAATGAAAGAATTGTTCGATGGTCGTTAGAAAATCAATTCGATAGAAAAATTGTTATTTCTAATATTTATTGCTATGGATTAACGATGAATCATAATGGAGATCTGTTTGTTTCTGATTATGTCAAACATCAAGTCAAGAAATGGAGGGATGGCGAAAAAGAAGGAACAGTCGTTGCAGGTGGAAATGGTAGAGGTGATCGACTCAATCAATTGAATACTCCAAGATTCATTTACGTTGATGAAAATGAGACAGTGTATGTTTCAGACGCGAACAATCATCGTGTGATGAAATGGGAGAAACACGCGAAAGAAGGAGTTGTTGTTGCTGGTGGATATGGTCAAGGACAAAGCTTGAAACAATTAAACAAACCATACGGTGTGATTGTGAATGAAATGGGCGATGTGCATGTTGCCGACTACGAAAATCATCGAGTTATGTGTTGGCCATCACAATCAAAAGAAGGCTGTGTTGTTGTCGGTGGGCACGGAAAAAGATATGGATCAAATCAATTTAATGGACCAACAGGTTTAGCAGTTGATCGTGAGAATAATCTTTATGTTGCTGACTATTGTAATTGTCGAATTCAGCGGTTTGACATTGATGAACATTGTACGTAATCATATTTACCACACATTTATATCATTTTTATTGAATTATTCAAGAAGATTTAACAGACAAAAATAGTACCGATAAAAAAAAACTCGATTTCTACGATAATTTTCATAGATCAGTTCCATTAAGTGGAACAAATTATTCATTGAATTTGAAATACTTTCGATTAAACGAGGACAATATAATCAATGAAAATAAATCGATCGTAGGTTACAAATGAATGAATTTCCTTTTGCAGATAACAGCATGTTTAGAAAGGAGATGTATTTTTATTAGTTCTTTATGTCTATTGTACAATCATTTTGTACGCACAAGAACAAGGCCAGATAAATGGTCCAATAAGGTAAAAAGAAGAAAGAAACAGAAAGAAAAAATGTTATATTTTCTTTACTGATTACTTACTGTCTATTTTCAAGCCTTGATAGTCAACAGAACGCAAGAAAAAGAAATAAGCTTGTACACGTTTTTTTTTCTTTAGTAATATGAGTTACTGGCCAAGGAAAAATGTTTGATGTTACGCGTATTTTGGCGTGTATTGCTCATTGATGAAGACGATTAATATGCCACAGTGAGAAATTTAATAGCTAATAAATATGTTATTTTTTTGTTTCAATTGATTATTCTAATTGAGAAGAGATTTGCAATATGAACATATTCAATTATTTCAAGCGAATAATAAACTCAGAAGATCCAAATATTTATCATCGATTCGACGTCGATTTCCTGTGATACCGATTCGATATGAAATTGCATTTTTAACTTCATTAGGTTTTATTATCTCATTTGGTCTTCGTTGCAATATGGGCGTCAGTGTTATTGCTATGACACATGATCAAACAGAAAAATCATCCAATGGAACAGTTAGAATTATTAAAGTAGGAGTAGAAGAAAAAAAACAACAACAACAACAATAAGAATTCGTTTAAAAAATAGCGTGCAGAGTTTCAATGGACACCGGGGATAATTGGTTTAGTTGATAGTTCGTTTTTTTGGGGGTATATTGTCACGCAAATACCTGGAGGATATTTAGCAGCTAAATATCCAGCTAATCAGTAAAAGAATTTTTTCAAAAAATACTTTTTATATCAGTTCAATTTTTAGTGTATTTGGTTTGGCACTAGGTGTATCATCTTTGCTCAATCTTTTTATTCCATTCTTCGCTAGAATTCACCATAGTTTAGTTATGTTAATACGAGTTATTCAAGGATTATTTGAGGGTGTGACGTATCCTGCTGCGCATGGAATATGGCGTTGGTGGGCACCACCTTTAGAACGAAGTACACTAGCAACGATAACATTTACTGGTTGATGTTTTGAATAAAAGAAAAAATGAATAATTTATTTGTTGTATAGGATCGTATGTTGGTGTTTTATTTGGTATTCCATTATCGGGAATGTTTACTGAATATTTGAATTGGCGAGCTGCTTTTTATATTTTTGGTAAACTTTGTTTTTGTTTTGAATTCGAAATGTATATGAATTAGAAATACATAGGTGGAGTTGGTGTGCTTTGGTCTATTTATTGGTGGTATATATCTTATGAACGACCTGCTATTCATCCAAAAATCAGTCAACGTGAACGACTTTATCTTAAAGAAACGATTCGAGAAGATAGTTCTGTTTCAACTAAAACCAACATAGTGATTAATCCTCCGTGGTTGTCAATCTTTACATCGATGCCAGTATGGTCGATTATAGTCGCTAATTTTTGTCGTTCATGGTCGTTTTATTTATTAATTGATTTTCAAGCAAAATATTTTCTCGAAGCACTTAATTATAATGTTGGCAAAGTTTGTGAACATAATATTTTTAAAATGAAAAAAAAAACAAACAATTTAATTGAATATTCAGGATCGATTCTTAGCTGCATTGCCTCATTTAATCATGGCAAGTATCGTGCCATTTGCTGGCCGATTGGCTGATAATTTACGTCGAAAGTATTTTTCGACAACATTCGTTCGAAAATTAATGAATTGTGGCGGTTTTGGAATGGAAGCATTTTTTCTCCTCATTGTTGCGTATGTCAAAGATCCTCAGATAGCAATTGGATCACTTAGTCTTGCCGTAGGATTCAGTGGCTTTGCTATAGCAGGTTTGTTTTTTGAAGGATTTCATTGTTTTTGAGATATTTTCATATTGATTTTAGGATTTAATGTCAATCATTTTGATTTAGCTCCACGTTATGCAAGTATTCTCATGGGTGTTTCGAATGGAATAGGAACATTAGCTGCTATTTCATGTCCAATAGTTGTAGAATATTTAACTCCCAAAGGGGTATAAATAGATCTTTGTTTAAATTATATTTTTGTGAATATTTCTTTGGCTGCTTTTGTAGAGCAGTGATGAATGGTCAAATATCATTTTATTAACTGCATTTATTCATATATTTGGAGTTATCTTCTATGGAATATTTGCATCAGGTGAGCAGCAACCGTGGGCTGACGCATCGAACATTTCATATCCATGTATGTAGAAAATTCAAAAAATATAATATAATATTGAGAAAATGAAATTTGAATTAGATGATGATGAACAAACAAATTTATCTCAACGAATTAACAGAAAAAGATATCTCTGGTCATGGATCAGGAAAAAACTATCAATTGAATGAGTAATTCAAATTGTAACCAGTTTTTTTTTGTTATTTCCAGAAAAGGAAGCGCACTTGTGAGGTGATTATTAATCTAATTAACGCATACTTCTTTCAATTGCATCAGACAATAAATATTCAATAGAGACAGATTCATTTTAATTAATTGATTTTATTTACAAAGCAAATCGATGGTCTATAAATAAAAAAAACTATCTATTTAAAAAGAATTTCTCAATAAAATAGAAATAATTCTGAAAGTATACTCTGTTCTCTTAGAAAAATGTTCACAACTGATGTTTCCAAAGCGATGTATTCATTATTTGTTTTGTTTTACCGACATTTGTTAAAGTCTATTTCGAATTATGAGTAAAATAATATCTTATTTGAAAAATTTGAATATATAAAACATCAAATGAAATTCTAGCAACTCGAATATTTCTCGTTCTATTTCTTCTAAGTTTAACATTACAATTAACAAAAGTTTATATTTCATCGCCTACTCAAGCACAATTCTGAATTCATTACTCAAATCAAATCTGCAATGTTTTTATGATTCTCAATGTTTAACCTATTTATTTAATCGAACCTATATTGAACCGTTAAATAATCAAATAGAGTTAAGTAACTATTCTTTGAACACGTCTATTGAAACATTGGTCGAACACTTATTTATAGAAATGGATTTTTCAAGAGTTCATCTAGATAATAATGTAATCGTAAAAAGAATTTGCATTGCTTTGAATCTGATGATTATTTTATTTCTATTACCTAGAAACGTATATTACAAAGATCAAAACAAAAACATTGCAGTTAATATGTTTATGGATTGGCAAGGTTGATAATATCAGCAGAATTGAGTTCTCGAGAATATAATGCAAATTCATCGATATATCCAGTATATTCCCCTTTATTAATTATACTCGTAAAACATCCTTGACCGTTTACAGGTGAACCAATTGTTACAAATACAGGAACATTAGGAGTTATATAACTAAACCCGACAGTACCTGAGCCATATTTACTTCCATTAATCCAAAGACATAGACCGTTCGTTGCTGAATATGTGATTGCAATATGTGTCCACGCATTTGCTACGGCTACAGGACCCGTCAAATCGATAATATTTCCAGTCCAACTTTGTACACCTATCGCACTTGAATTTGTAAATCCTAGCATTGGAACACACCAGCCATTACCTGCGCTATTTTGTGATGCATGGATAATTGTTCCTTTATTAATTATTGTTGGATTGATCCAAATCGAAAAAGAATACGATTGATTAGTTGTACCTAATAAGACTAAATTTCCTGCTTGAATATATGATGGATTATTCAGTAATGATAAACATTTTTTGACTCGACACGAACCACTAAATGTATAGTTCAAACCTGTGCCATTGATACCTAATGGACCGTCATCAAGAAGACTATCATTATCAAATGAATAATTGACAGTCAAAGTTGCTTCACGAAGAATTTCTGTTGAACTAAAAACTAAATTTATCAAAAATTTATTTATTCGAAAAATATTTGTTTACGTTTTTGCTCGAGAAAAATAACTTATTTGATCAAGACAACCATCCCAAAAATTGTAGGGATAATGTATTCCATTGGTGCCAATCGTCAAATCTCCTGTTTCACCTTTGTATGGTTCCCTAGGAGTATTAGATACATCAAGAATTCCATTGACATAGATATACTGTGTCAAAGTCGAATAATCATAAACAAATGCAATCTAGTAATAATAAAATCAATGGATGATTCTAAACAAATATACATAAATACATACATGATACCAATAACCAGGATTGAGGATGATATTTCCTTGACTATCGTCATTATAAAATCCTAAGTAACTCTTTTTTCGTCGAATAACGACGTGGAAAGAATGGTCTTTTGAATTATTTTGATGCTGACCGAAGATCGCATTGTCCGACTTCGATGAAGAGGTATCGTTACGTAATGTCGCAGGTTTTACCCATGCAATCAATGAAAATGGTGTATAAACCATATTGAGAAAAGGTGGTGAGTAAACAGTGACAGATTGATTACGTGATGCATTGAGATAAAGACATGTACCATATCCATTGATACCTGGAGAACGATATGTTGGCGCATTAATGGGAGTACCAGGAAAATTATTATAAAAATCATTGAGATTTCCATCAAATGTCCACAAGATTCGAACAGCTGTGATAGATAAAAAACAAAAGCTTGTCAGCGCAATCCGTATCGGATTAAAAGGATGTGAAACACGAACTAGCTATTAAAGTTTTTGCAGTGCAAAGGAAACAAACTAATCATTCTCAAATTTACAGACAATAAGTATAGTGTATAATGTCAATTAGCATATTATTTTTTCTTTATATTTCGATATATCTGAATTATGACATATATACCATACAGACTCTTGTGAACAAAATAGAATATGCAAAGTCAATTTTCTCCTTATATACGGAAATTATATTACTTTTCACAATTATGCGTTTTTGAAATAGAGATTTTCATATAGGAAGATAGAAAAGATGAAAATTAACATTGTACACGAGCTATCTAATATCAATTGGAATTTAGTTAAATATATGCTTAAATTCGCTTTGTCCGTCATATTAGTGCTGCCTGTCACGTAAGTGGGGGAGGGGATAGCGGGTTTCAATTTTCTAGTCTTAAATTTCAACACTTCGTTTCAATCCAATACGGATTGCGTCGACAAGCTTTCTTACCTGTTGTTGTTGGTGACAATATTGATGATGCTGTAGTCGTCGCTAGAATAAGTTTTAAAAACACGAATTTAAATGAGAGTATCGATAGAGAATGAAAACGAAAAATAAAGACTAAGACTGTTTATCATCGTTTTCTGTTTTTAATCAAAGGCAATTATAGAATATGTCTGCTTCGAACTTCGAAGGTTCTATAAGCGTTTTGACCTTCTCAAAATGTTATACATTTTGTCTAACTTACTTCTATATAGCCATAACGTTAATATTACAGCTAAAGCAATACTAGCCAGTAGTACACCAATTGTTAAACCAGAACAACAGGCTTTGAGTCGTCTAAGAAAATCTTGTTTATCAAACGATGATTTTATTTTCATATTGGTGTTTTCAAATGGAAGGAACCATGCACTTTGTCGGACATGAGATGTTGGAGTTACTGAAAATGTATTTCTTTTATTGTCCAATCCATTAAACTTCTGAGCCATGTAAGAACTTGTCAGTATACTATTTCGATTGTTGCCTGTCTGAAATAAATATAAGATACTTTCTAACTTAGAATGTTTAAATAGAAGATCATGAACACACCATTGTTTTTTTGTCAATTATGCAGAATATATTAAATCTAAAAAAAGTGTATATGTAACAATCATATTCACCTTATTTTCTATACACATCTGTTCTCAAATAAATTCAAAATAAGAAGTAGTGAAACACATATGCAAAAATTATTAATAAGTAAGAACAAGATTTTTTGCAAATAATATATGCCTATTTGTGACACCAATGAAACCCATCAAAGTTCTTTTCAATCATCTCATAATTATATATGCTCGTTTCTGAATAGGAAAAAAAAGTTTTTTTTGTGTTCTCGGTTCAAATTTGACCTTATTTCAATAGAGTCTGATATCATGTATTATCGTATAAAAAGATAACACACATACAATGATGTATCACATCATTTTCTTTTCTTTCTTTTTTTTGTTAGATTCTGTAACACATTCGAAACAAAACAAATTGAGGGTGTAACACTTGTTGTTACTTTATTCGAATCAAGATGAGAATCAAAAACACGCTCAGCAAGAAGACTCAATCAACACGACTGATAAGGCGCGCAAACGAAAAGAAGAATATATATGAGTAGTCAATGAATCAGGTGCTCATGAGAGAACAAGAGAAAACGAAAGAAAATGAATAGAAAGACCATAGATGACGGCATAAGGCCGTTACAACTCCCTATATCAAAACATTTTCAAAATCTAATAAAGCCAATAGATTTTATTTTAGTTTCGTTCTGTCTGCACTTAATTCGATCTATGACGCAATAGACTGTTGATGTCTTATGTTTATTAAAAACAGAATTTGACATAGAAAAAAAAAGAAAAAAATGTTATTTTATTTGAATTGGTGAAGTCTAATGTCGAATATGAAATCAATTTCATTGATACTAAAGAATTGTGTTGTTTTTGTGTGTTGTATGTCATAACCAGAGGATATTTCTTCTCTTGCATTGCTTAAATCCAAAATGGAATCGAAAACGGAATCATTGCAGAACCAATGTGGAGCTTGATTCTGATGAGAGAAATCTTTGATAACTGTTAAAACTCTCTGATGAATTTCGACGAATGATATGAGATCAATTTTAGCCAATGTAATAAGCAATTTTAATATAATTGAACTGATTGCAAGTGTGCTGCTATTGAGAAATGATTTGAATAAGTCGAACAAGTTTGAAATGACTTCTCGATTGGATACATCTTTTAGACTATCGAAGGTAATGAGTTCATATTCGGTGAAACGATCTTTCATCCATTTTAATATTTCACTCAATTCTTTTGTTAGAACACCAAAACTCTCATAAAATTGAAGAATATCTCGATAATTCGTTGATGATTTGGCGTATTTACCACCATATTCTCTTGAGAGCATTTGTGAATTTGACCGCATCTTCTTCGATGAAATATAGAGCAAAATAGAGATAATCAGGTGAAGGATCACACAAATCATTGCTCAGATATTTCTTTTCTAAGCTAGTTTTCAGTTCACAAACAAATTTATCAATGATTTCATCTGATTGATTCAATAAAATTTGACGAAATATATTTTTAGATGCACAACCAAATAATGTTGCTTGTAATAACATATTGTATTCGTTTTCAGCTGTTAATGAGTATTCGCTTTTGAACCAAATTGGTATGTCACTAGGCCATTCATCGGGATTTTTAATTAGAATCAAACAGAGACCAACTCGACTAGATATCATTTCACTTATTTTTAAATTGTAAATTTGAATAAGTACATCTCGAATTTTATTGGATATACAATAGGTTTCATTCAATGTTATCAATCGATCAAGATAAATTCCATAAGTTAATAAACAAATAGATAAAATATCATTGGGATATTTATCATATGAACAAATCATTCTCTCCAGATGACAAATGACATCAGTTGTTATGAATAAATGCTCTTTATTTTGCCATTCGAATTGACTCAATACTGATTGAAGACTGATAAGAATGATTTTCTGTAGATAATCTCGAGATTGTTGATAATCATCCAACAATGAGAATATATAATCATAGAATTGTCTCGAGAATTCGCTCGTATCGTTCCAAATCTCCGAATTGAAGATCCATTTAATAATTATTATTACAAATTGTTGATTTGATTGTCTAATCAATGTTTGAAGATGTACTTGGAGAAGATTTTGTAAATCAGGTGAACAACCTTTGATTACGAAGAAAAATGAATTATATGGAAGTTCACAAGGT
>ERZ778026.4289-NODE-4289-length-11336-cov-93.981030_pt1 | contig 11336 bp, 13 predicted proteins | sample MGYA00375756_ERZ778026 | MGnify/ENA primary metagenome ERZ778026 (study PRJEB29350, sample SAMN05389820) | bioreactor metagenome | isolation source: Ammonium sulfate bioreactor | place: South Africa: University of Cape Town | collected 2014-02-18 ... | reverse complement strand
TTAGTTTGAATCATATAGCAACAAATGATAACTACGTGGAAGTCAAAGTACTCAGAAATGATGTACCGGTCTCATGACATCATTTATGATAATACTTCAAAATACTTTGGGCAGTACGATAACGTATATGATGATTCATCTTATTTGACAACAAAATAACTTTTTGAAAGAATTCAATAACAAAATGATCAATGCAAAGATGATAGATTTTGTTTGTCTTATTTTGTATTCGAATGACATATAAAAGAATTGTACATGTGAATGTTTAGTTATTTCAGTACATTGAAGCTGTCAGCAGTACTGATAAGATGTGTTTAATCTTATTCTCTTTGTGTTATTGCAAATTTTTATTCTTTTGCTGGTACATTGTTTTCACTCTAAAGCACGCTTCAAAAGTGTGGGTGAGGGCGCTACACGTTGATATCTACATTCTCAATTAGTGTATATAGAAACTCAACGGTTTGCAATAGTTGAAAGCTGCGAAAAAATCTTTCGGTGAAACGTTTTTCGGCGAAAATGGACTAATTCGTATATTTTTTGAACTCATTGGAGAAATATTCGCAATGTTATGCGTTATTCTTCTTTGTTTTGTCAGAGAATGAATAATCTACATCGATTCAATCATTGAAGGGAATATATCATAAAAAGAAAGATTTTGTCGGACAGTATAATGAAACAACAATGACAGAAAAAAAGGACATTGATAACCTTCGAATAAATTACTTTCAACATTATAAAACTAAAAGAAAAAACATGTACTTTTCATAAAAGTACGTGTTTTTATAACAGATCTTCACTCTATTGACTATTATAAACTCTCTGTGATTTAAATACAAGCATAGTTTTGGTTTTAAAAGGACAGAAAATCGCGTTTTTGTATTATTGAAAATGTGTTCTTTGTGATATTCAATCAATTATTACAATGGCTGACGACGAAATAAACGATCCAACAGCACCATTCAATGAATTAGAATCATTTGGTTCGATTTTCGAAGCTTTATCTTGGGAACAAATCAAAAAACGTGTTCCAATATGTTTCAAAAAAACAATTTACAATCGATATTTTCTTGCAAATTTCGTTTATCTTGTACGAAGAAAATTTCATTTTCTCCAAATAATTGAAACGAAAATTCTTGTTCTATTTAGTTATATGCCATTGGAATTCTTTTCATTGATTTTCATCCAGCTCTTGCTGGTGATTATTCGGTAGAAGATGATGAATCCTGTTATCTTAACAAAGCAACTACATCTGTTATAACTACAGAAGCTTACACCTATACATCAATGTCTCTGAATACAACCACAACTCCTGGGTTGAAGAAAGAAGGAATGACTCTTACGAATAAATTTTATATTGGTAATATTCATGTGAATTACTCGATGATTTTTTTTGTAAAATTGATTGATTTAGGTTTATCTGTTGTACATCTTATATCAGCAACATTATATTGGTGGGCATGGCAAGGTAAACAAGACTTTTTTTTGTAACTGATTATTTTGATTTACAAAGCAAAAACTAGATCATCGTTGGAATGACGTGATCATGATACCTGAATATTTGAATCATCTTGAAGCTTCATTATATCTTTGGAGTTCGATTTGGTATCAACAAGAAGATGGTATCTACGGAGATTTTACATTTAAAATTCATGTTGTTGAAATAGTTGCCGCGTTTGTTGAATTATTTGCTTCATTCGGATGGTTTGATAGATTTCAATCGATTGAAAATAGATTCTTATTTTGTTGTTCTATTTTTTGAAGGATAATGTCTTGGTATCGAACATATACACGGACAATTGGTCGTGGTTATACTTTAGATGATCCCGATGCAGTTGCGTTTACTTTAACAACATTGAGTTCATTTGTCTATATAACATATAATATTCAAGTCATAACCGATGTTTCTCAATATGGAACGAATCTTCTTTATGTTTCGGGTGATCTCATGTATTTTACGGGATCAATCTTCTATATTTTAGCTAATTTACGTGATGATGGATGGTTATGGTGGATACCTGTTGCTGGACAATATAATGTTGCAGTTGGACGAATGCAAACTGGAAGACCAGTTCAAGTTGGTCTAAATCCAAAGCTAATGGGTGGAAGTAAAATAAGTCAATGTTGCAACTGTAGAAACACCGAAGTTCATTCAGAAAAAAATCAAGAAAATAATGATAATCAAGAACAATATTATTAATTCAATTCATATTCTTCTTCTTCTTAATTAGTTCTCTTTCTCTTCTTTTTTTTTCTTTATAAATAAAAGAAATGAAATTGTATATCGTGTTTGTTTATCTAAACAAAGAATTTTTATTTTTCCCGTCTTTTAGCAGAAATAATACGAAGAATAATTAATATGAATGAAAAGAAAAACGAGAGAGAAATAAAAATGTACACTTTGAAAATGAAATGAGAAGAAAAGAAAGTATTTATCCACACGCTCTATTCTCTGGGCGAAGAATTTGAATCGAACCACAGGTAACAACAGCGAGACAAAAGAAAAATAAAAAAATAATAAAAAAAAAAAACAATGAAGAATCCAAGCTCACTGATGTCATATGACGTATACATATATTGATGATTTTCTAGGTAAAGTTTGTTTCGTTTTTCGAAATCTGAAAGACAAACGATCGATTCACAAGGTCATTCCCATCCGTTGTAAAGCTAATAAAGCATTGACTGCTTTCTAAACCGAGAAGAGATTTTGATTGGCAAATCGAAAATTGATATTTACCTGCCAACGTCGTCGAATAACAAATCGACGTAATTTTTTAGTTGATAATTTCTTTTCTGCTGTTTCTTCTTCGGTTGGTTTGGATACTGATTTAGGTCGACGTGTTAACCATGGATGAGCAAGACATTCTTGGGCTGAAAGACGTTTACTAAAAATCAATTCAATTCATTTCATTTTTCCACTTAAAACCTCGAAAATATTCAATACTCTTTATCTTTAAGAAGTAATTTTGAAATAAAATCTTTGGCTTCATCTGAAATATCTGTAAATGATTCGTCATCAAAATCATAATTGACTCGATTGATATTCGTATAAGTATCATTATCATTTTCTCCCATAAAAGGACTTAAACCAGATAATCTAAATCGAAGAATGTCTCTTTCAATCGAAACAGTCAATCACTCGAATAACATACAAAACATAACAAATGACTCCAACAGACCACATATCAGTTCCATATCCAACTCGATCGAAACTAATCACTTCCGGTGCAACAAATTCCGGTGTTCCAAAAAGAACTTTCAATTGTTTCGTCGGATCAAATCTTCTTGCTAAACCAAAATCAATGATTTTGATTCGATGTCCATCTCGATTAACACAAAGAATATTTTCCGGCTAAATCACAAAGATCAAACGTAAATTCTTCGTCTTCTTCTCCTCCTCAATGAGAAATTCGATGGTTACTTTCATATCAAGATGAATAATATTACAAGCATGCATAAAATGAACTCCTTCACAGATTTGCATCGTATACAATTCGCATAGACGTTCAGTTAGAATGAAATCATCGTCAATGACACGTTCGAATAATTCTCCACCGCTGATTCTAAACGAGAAAAGAAAACAATACGAAGAAAACGAATGATCGAAGTTCGAACAATTCCATAATAAGACAAATATTTGTTTTGGTTTCGAAAGCATCATAAAGTTGTAAAAGACGAGGATGTTGAAGAGCTTTCATGATTTCAATTTCATTATGAGCTTCAATTCGATCTTGTTCTTTATTGATTTGAATGAATTTAGCAGCTAGAAGATGTTTCGTTGATCTTTCGCAACATTTTTTCACTTCACCAAATTTTCCTCTGGCAAACGAACAAAAACAAAATTTGAGGATGTTCAAATGAAATCATTTGCTTTTGTTACCTTCCTAAAATTTCCATGAGATCATATTCATCTGTAACGGATTTATTTTTTTTAACCGTCACAATTCTTGGAGAAAACGGTGGATCGATATCTAGATCACAGAACAAGTTTCACCGTGTTGTGTTTTTTTTGTTGTAAATCAATTGAAATATTCTTACCATCTTCTAAAACAACTTCATGTGTTAGATGATGACCGTGTTGTTGCATGACATCAGGCCTAAAATTCGAATTACAATTTTTGATTAGTATCGATTCGATTCCGTTGTTTTTCTTACATCGAACTGTTTTTAATTTACGAGAAGAAAAAAGAGAACAAACGTCTAGTTTGGAGGGAAGAAAAGAGGAATGATCTATGTCGAGATACGAGACTAATTTCGATATTTATCAGATAAAAACAAAGAGACAAAGGAATTCGACATTGTTACTCGATGAAGAAGATAAATAGTTTGGCTTTTTTTACCCGTAACGACGTAGAAATGATTCTCGTTTATATCTCAAAGGTAGATTATAATTAATCATTGTCGAATTATGAAATCGATTGGAATCTAAATGAATTGTTTCTGATTGCGTTTGTTGTTGAAGATCTTCGTTGATTGAACATAATGGTGAAGTTGACGAAGAGTTTGTCGAAGGAGTTCGACGAGTAAATGTTGATATTGACGAAGGCGGAGAACTGTGTCGTTTGAATGAATTCAAATTTGATAGAATTTGTTGACGACGTTTTTGTGTTGAAGCAATTGTTGGACGAGCAAATCGAGGTGCTCGACAAGACAAAGAAGGAGAAGAAGGTCTGTTTGAATCATTTTTAATAATTGATATGACTGTTTGATTTGTTGAATTGGTTTCATTGTCGATTGTTTGTTGTTGAGAGAGAATTTTGAGTTGAGACCAAGTTTTGATGAGAGGACTTTTAGAATTGATTGGAGAGGCTATCGAACGATTGTGATTGTTTATTCTTTCGCAAATAATTATTGGTTGGCCTTTACGAACTTTTTTCGAATTGAAGACAAGAGGCGATGAACATGATGACGACGAATTTTCAAAGACAACGATCGGTGATGAACGAGGAGAATTCACGTTTTTACCATTGGTTTCCCATTGTTTTATGAAAACACTTTGAATGGGCGATGACATTTTCGTTGTATTGCTCATAATGAATTGAGTTTGTGATTGAATATGTTGAATAAAATGTTCAAATTGTGAATGACATAAAACAGGTAATGATGTTTGAGATGATCGTAAAATTGAAGATAATGACGTTGCTCGAAGAGGTGATGATGATGAGAATGATGAGGATGGTAGTGGTGGTGGTGGTGGCGCAAATTGAGGTCGCAGAAAAAAAGGAGTTGACTGTTTGTTATTGTTACTATTCGTTCTTTTCGTCGTCGTCGTCGTCAAATCGTTCACAGATGTCCATCGCTGGATGAACGTTGATGATGACATTTTTTTTTCTTCTTCTCTCTCTCTCTCTCTCTCTCTTTTTCTTTCTCGGCTTTTTTTTCGTTCAATACAGAACAGAAAAAATGATTACAGCAACGAATCTCTCACCCATGTTGATCAGTATCATCAACTACGACGACAATAATAGCACGTAAAAAAAACCGAAGAAAGAAGAAGGTGTACGTAACACATCGTTTACACGTGCATCTGCGTGTGTCAATTTCTTTCAGTGAAATATGTACATCGGATAAAATGTGTTCGTTATTTATTTGAAGGAGAAATCAACCGTATGGTTTAACTATCTGTACATTTATCGACGAACCAATAACTTTTTTTTCGTTTTTTACTAATAAGATATATCAATTTAATTGAGAAAGAAAGACGAAAATATTTGATCTGAAAATAATTAGTCTCAAGTATTTCGTCTCGTCTATCAATCGATGTCCTTCGAAAGAATTTGGTTTCGTTGATGAGATTGATTTTCTGTTAGGGTGAGTCATACGAGAGAGAGAGAGAAGTGTGCGCTTCATCGATCGCCAACAAAGGTCGTATTATTACGCATAATTCATACGACAAGGTCAAGGATTTTCGATGAAACGATGTTCGCTTTTTTTCTTCTCTCTTTTCAACAGATCGGATAAACAAAATATTCGACGAGATCATATTACATACGAAACATAGACAAATCTGCTTTTTTTGGAGACTTTTCTATATATTAATGTTGACAACATACAAATAGACTTATCTACGCAAACTACAGACATATTCTACTCGATTTCTCTTGAGAACTTCGAAAAAAGAAATCGAATTGTGATTTGTCTTACCTTGAATTGGGTAATTCATATGGATGTTTACTTTTCGTTGTTGTTGATGTATTATTATCTAATGTCTTCGATAATTGTCGTTTATATAATGGTTGATCTTTTTGATGTTCAATTTCTTCTTCAGTTTTAGTTGTTGTCGTTGTTGTTGGAATAATCGGTCTTTCAGGAGTTTTACTTTGACTTGTTCGTCGACTTACTGATGGTGAAATTGATGAAGATTTCTTGTTGTCAGATGATTGTAATAATAATAATTGAGAATTTGAATCTGTGGAATGATTTGAATTGATATTCAATGAAGTTCGTCGTTGTTCATTCGTTGTTGTTATCGACAATTGATCGACATTTGATTTCGCTGAATCGAAATTTGGTTGATCTTGCGAACGAAAATCACAGATCGTATTATTTTTTGTAACCGAAGATATTTTCTTGTCATTTGTCGGACTAATTGCTTGTTGAGTTGGTGCATTGGTATTTTTATTCTTTAATTGAATTCCAAATTTATTGGCTACTTTATCTTTATTGAACGAGCCAAGATTCGATGTGACGCTCATCCTTAGTTGTGTCGTTCGATTAAAATAACTAACTCTCGGTTTTGATTTCTTTCTCAAAATACTAACGATGATTTCATCAGTTGTTGTTGTTGTTGTTGTTGTTTGGATGTCTCTTTACTAGGAATATTCTATCTCTCGTATATTCATTACGAAGAATAGAGCGAAAAAACAACGATTCATATGTATAAGATCTGAGGGAAAATCGGCAAACGCTATTCTTTTCTTTCTCGAACAGAAACAGACCGAGAAAGAGAAAGAAGAGGCTAAGGAAATATCTTTTTTTCTTCTTTCTTTCATGATTTTTTGTCTCTTTGAGTTTGATGATGAATATATGTGTGTGTGTGCGTATGGAACATCGAATGATATCGAACTCCGTAGAAAATAGAAAAACAAGAATAGAAAAAGGAGGAGACCTTGGTACAACTATCGATTGGCAATAGATGTTATTATTGTGATTGTGATTAGACAACATCAATGATGGTGTTTTTTATCAGCACGTCTTTGCCGTTAGACATACTCATAAAAGTCATCGACAACATTATTTTCATTGTTCGCAATCGATAAAAATCTATTTGCAAAGAATTCGATCGGAATTAAAATCATTAACTGTTTTTCTATCTTTTGTTGTTTTCTCATGTCGAATTGACATTTCTGGAAACATCGTTTGTAAATTACAAATCGTATGTCACTTCGTCTTCAAAAATCTCCAATGAATTACATTGATAACAAACAATATTCATTAATCTTTTTATCGAACATACGTATACACGTAGAAATGTTTCATTCAAAGAGCTTTTTTCTCTTTTTTTTTCAATCAAATTAACAGAATAAAGACTTTAATATCAGAAGAGAAGATCATTCATCCAGTATCAAAAGACAAGTTTTATCTGTCTGTCTCTATCTATCTCAAGATCTTTATGTATAGATTATCATTTTGTGTATCTAACAGATTTGTTTCGGTACATTTCACTCGTAAAGATGGCGCTATTCGACTAATAATCATAATAATAAAATCAATCAACAACAATTCTGCTTATCTGAGAATCAAATCAGAGCTGAAGACAACATATTCATTTCATTAGATTAAAACTTTCTCCCTTTCTCTCTCTCGTATTTCAAAATGATTCATTTTCTACGTGAAAATATTGATGATAGTTAACTGAAATGCAAAAGATTGAAATGTCAAGGTTGGTTCATTAGATCTTTGAATAAACATTCGATGTATTGCGAAGCGCATGTGGAATGTCAAAATAATGACACACATTTTGTTCTCTTACTTTTCTTGTCATTTGTAAAATCCAATGTAGACAAATAAAAACGAACTTTTACTTTTCTTTTATTCAATGGCAAACATACATATATTCTGTTTTGCACATAGATAGTTATTTGTAAAAAGAAGATGAAGAAGAAAACTGCTCACACAATAACCACGGTCAACAATGTTGTAATCGGGGTTAAAAAAAAAGAAACAAAGAGAATGTATTCAAGAGAAACAACGACGTAGAAAGACCAGGAGAGAGGAGAAGAAGAAAAAAACAAATAAACAACAAGTATAAATAATAGCAGGAAATGCACACACTCACTCACATAGATATGAATTAAGATTATCTTGCTTTTCTTTCTCTCACTCTGTCACTCTCATTCTCGTCACAAAAAAAAAGAAACAACAACTAACGTCAAATGTTTCATTTAAGCTGAGTACGAATTAGCACTTGCAGTTGCTGCTGCTGTTGTTGTTGTTGTTGTTGCTGTTGGATAGGTTAAAAGTGGAGTTTCAGGTGCTGTTGGAGTTGGTGTTGTTGTCATTGGTGGACTTAGAAAAAAAGGAAATGCAAAATTTGCTTGAGGATGAGCTTGAAAAAAATGTTGAGCTTGACCAGGATTAGCTGTTGTTGCGAAAACAAATGGTTGTTGAGCAAATTGAGGATTAACACTTGGATGTGTTGCAAGTAATGGATGAGGAATTAATGTTGCTGGTTGAAGTAACGTTCCATTCGGATGAAAACCAAATGCTGTTGGACCAAATGGAATCTAATTTTACGAAGAAAAGTAAAGTTTTTTTTTGTTCTTTGAACAACAACAAATGATTCGTCGCAAAATCGATTACGTGCAATTTCAAATCTTTGTTTTTAGCTTTCAATCAACATGCACACTTCGGTTTTTTGTTTTTTTTTGACTGTTAAACAAAAGAAAAGCAAATTTCGAACGAAAAAACAAAAATCTCCGCATCAATTCCCAGGAATTTTGCTGGTTGTTGTTTGTTTTTTTTTTTGAATTTAGAAGAAGCTTGAGAAAAATCATCGATTTGATTATCAGTTCGAAGTCTTACTCCTCACGCTGCTCGAAGATACTGAAAACAAGTGTTTAACTCGATTTTCGTAGAACAAAAACAAAAACAAAGAAGAAGAAGAAGAAGAAGCCCCAGAGATAATTACCTCTTCGGGCTGATGCAAATAATGCGGCGCAATTTGTTGTTCTGGTAAAATAAAATGAGTCTGATTGGAATCGATCATCGGTATCGATGGAGCGGCAATACTAGCAGCAGAGCCGTACAACGCATCATATGTCTCTTTGTAAAGATCTTCGAGACATTTCTCCTATGATGAAAATTACAACAAAAAAAAATATTCAAATTAATTCTTTGAGCCATGCTGAGCAATTAGTTAATCAGACAAAACAAAAAACAAATGATATTCGTCATGCATGAATTCAAATTAGCAAGAGAACATACGTCTGTTCGACGAGATGTTGGCCGAAGAATTGTATAATAAGCACCACGATGATGAACTAATGTTGGTGTTGATGGATTTGGACGAGATGATGTCGACACAAGATCGGATGGACTTGTACCTGTTGTTGTACGAGTCACTGTTGGAGGACTACAACTCTCATTTGGAGATAGACTATTGCTTGCATTTACATTACGACGAACATTTCTTTATCAAAAACAACAATTTTTAAATATTCAAAAAACTACGAAATTCTTTTTTTTTACTTTTGTTGTTGAATATGATTAGTATTCATCGGTGAAACGAGTGTTGTTGTTGTTGTTCCATTTGTTTGAAATGTCAAATATGGAATTGTTGTTAAATGTGGTGTCAAATCGAATGCTGTTGCTGTTGGAGCAATCGTCGTTGTTGCTAATGGAAACTAATATTCAAATCAATACAACATTTATTGAGAATAAATAGATGAATGAATGAATGAAGGTTTACTGGAATATTTGCAGCAATCGTCGATGGACTAACACCACGTGTAAATCGAAAATATTGATTTTTATCAACCGGTTTAGCTAAAGTAACTTCAACAATTGATCCATCGATTTCGCTTCCTAAAATCAAAAACATGAAGAACATTGATTTTGTTTTTTTAATAAAAATAAATAAAAGAACCATTCATCATATTCATGGCATGTAAAGCATCGTCACGTTCTTTAAAATGAACAAATGCATAATCTTTCAATTTCTTGACACGTTCAATTGAATTCGGTTTGAAATGTTCAAAAATATCTTTGATATCTTCTTCAGTTGTATTCATCATTAAATTTCTGACATAAAGAACGCGAACCTAAACGAACAAACGAACTAAAACCGAGTAATGAAATCAATAAAAAGAATAATTACAGTCGCCATAACATCTTCATCAACTTCAGCTTCAGGTTCGGCCCAATCGACAGCAATTTGATGGCCCCATAATTGAATTTTTCCTGGTAACAGTTTTCTTCGTGCCATGGCTGCCGATCGATGACTTTCATATTCAACAAAAGCAAAGCCTCGATTTTTGGTTTTATCATGAGCACTTGGATAAACAATAACATCGACAACACCTTCGGTTACTTTACACATTTCATCGAGAATTTCTTCACGTTTCTTCGTTTTCGGTATTCCACCAACAAACAAACGACAATTATCAACTGATTGACAAACACCAATCAAACGACTCGGACGAATTTCATAATTATTCAATTCTTTGACTGAACGTTTGGCATGATCACGACATGTATACGTGATAAATGCATAACCACGATTGAAACCAGAAAAATCCATCATTAAACGCATTTCATAGATTTGTCCACAACGTTCAAACAATGGAAATAATTCACTTTCGAAACAATCACGTGGCAATTTGCCAACAAAGACTTCACAACCACGGCCTGGAGGATGACGAGTTGTTGGCCAATTCGGTGGTGGACCCGTTTTTCTTTGTCCATTTTCTTGTCGAACAGGATAACCATTATCTGCATTAATACTCGTTATGATTTCATTCGGATGTGTTCCAATTATATTTGAAGGACAATTAAACGATTGATCATTCGAATCAATATTACAATCTTCGTTTAACAAATCTTGATCGAGTTCTGATGATGAAACTTGATTTGTTTCACGATCCATGGAGAATGATTACAACTAAAATAAAATTACAATTATATCCTAAACAATCACACAACACTTATTTACAACCAGTCGAAAGCCATCTGTTCGACTCTTTTTTTTTCTTCTTCTTCTTTCAACAGAAACAAATACGACAAGGATTATAAATCAAACGAGAAAAAGGTAGTAAAACACAAGAAAAGGTGTTCTTCTTCTCCCTTCAATATGTCCCGACATTGATAGATAGAGATAAGGTGTTCTGCTCTCTCTCTCT
>ERZ778026.4282-NODE-4282-length-11349-cov-10.891624_pt1 | contig 11349 bp, 18 predicted proteins | sample MGYA00375756_ERZ778026 | MGnify/ENA primary metagenome ERZ778026 (study PRJEB29350, sample SAMN05389820) | bioreactor metagenome | isolation source: Ammonium sulfate bioreactor | place: South Africa: University of Cape Town | collected 2014-02-18 ... | reverse complement strand
GCATACGATATTCAAGTGTGACTGGAGTTCAGACGTGTGCTCTTCCGATCTCATTCAAGTATGTGCGAGAGTGTGTTGTGCTTTATGCTGCCGCCTTCATTCAGGCACAACCAACGATGCTCATGAGTGATTGCTTCGGTCCATCGGATCGCCGCCTTGCTTGCCTGGTTGATTGATTGCACTCAAGGTCGTGAACTGTCTGTTGGATGCTCGCGCCAATCCCGATCTCGATACGCCACAATCGCGCGCGTCGTCGGCCTCGTTCCTGATGCAAACAGGCGATCTCAAGACCTACGAGGCGATCTACTCGGCAGCAACGGCCGATGAAGGCTCGGCGACTCCATTGACCGATCCGACGAGCTCCGCTCGATCACGCACTCGTGCAGGCAAGTTCATTCAGCGGCAACAACAGGATCGCCCCGAGTCCGGAGGGCGCGAGCAGTCGCAGATCGGCTGCTTCCCGTTGTACGCTGCGGCACAGCACGGGCACACCGAGATTCTACAGCTGCTGCTCGAGAAGGGCCGCGCTCGACCGAACGCCACGTACGAAGGAGCGACGCCGTTGATGATTGCATCTTCGGAGGGCCATCTCGAGGCCGTCAAGCTGCTGGTTGCGCATGGTGCCCTCGTCGATCAGGTCGCCAAGACCGGCGAGGGGGGCACGGCGTTGCACTTTGCTGCTCGCTCGGGCCATGCTGAGATCGTCGACCTGCTCCTCGCCAACAATGCCGATGCCTGCAAGCAGAACCGCAATGGCTTCACGCCCTTGTATATTGGTATGGACAACCGTCAACGCTTGCGAGGGATTCCTCGTTGCTGATGGCGCTGGCTTCATTGCTGTAGCGTCGTATTGTGGTCACGATGGAGTGGTATCGATGCTGCTACATCACGGCGCCGATCCCAACACACCCAGTGCGCAAGGTGTGGCGCCACTGTATGCTGCGGCACAGGAAGGCCATCGAAACGTGGTCGCCGTGCTGTTGGCTGCTGGCGCCGACGAGCGCGTGCGATTCCAAGGCAATACGCCTGAGGATATCGCTGAGCTTCGGTACGCCTGAGCGATGCGAGCTCGACAACGATGTTTGGTGGCACTGACGCCTTGTTGTGTACGTAGCTACCACCACAAGGTCGTCAGCTTGTTCACGGGTGCCGTGCAAGAGGAGGGCTGGGACCCTGACTCGTCGACTGAGAACTGCACGGCTTGTCGCAAAGAGTTCTCGCTCGTACGACGCAAGCATCACTGCCGCAATTGCAAGCACATCTTCTGCTCCAAGTGCACCACGCAGGTACGACACGATCCACCATGTATGCACCTTTCGATTGACAAGCAGCTGACGCATGGAACGTTCTCTCCCTTCAATCGTGGGGTTCTGTTTCGATCGATGTAGCAATGCATCGTTCCAGCGATATCGTGGTTGGGTCCATTACGCGTGTGCGACTCGTGCTACTCCGCTCTTCGACAGAAGTGGCTTGCCGTTCGTGACTCATCTCGTTAGCTCAGCAGTGGTAGCGCTTGTTCTACCCATCGTATTGTACTTGTACTTGCTTCAGACAGCAGCAGTAGTAGTAGTTTACCTCATCAGCCAGCCAGTCAGATAGATAGATAGATTCGATGCGATCGTACTCGCGCCACTGTTTGATTGCCTCACTGCTTCACACACCTCTCGCATATGGAGCCAACATCATCCTCCAGCTGCTCGTCTAGTACCTCCTCATGTCCCACTGACACCACCAACCACACAACCATCTCCACAACAACAATACACGAGCAGCACAAGTCGAGACATCAAGCCAAGCACCAACAAGCAAGTCCAGCATCGAAGCTCGTGAGCTTGCTACAAGCTGATGAGGCATTCACGCAAAAGACCACGAACCTACCAGCGGACTGGAGCCACCAGATGCCTATCACCAAATGGGTCAAGCTCGGAGACGTGGTAGTGTTCAAGAGCTTGCCGAACTTTGTGCTCGATGATCAGGAGCTGTGTGTGGCGTTCGGTAGAGCGGCAGCCACGATCACGAACGCTCGTGTGGTGCTGACGTTCGATGGCCGCATCGTCGGGGAGCTTCGAACGCCGCCACCCGAGGCTGTGAAGCTCCTCTACTCTCAATCTCGGCCAGTATCGAAGCAGAAGCGACGATCAAAGTCTCGTGATAGAGCAGTGATCGACCATGATCGAGGCAGCAGCGACGACGGCTCGATCGATCTCGATGCGAACGATGACAACGATGATGATCCATCGACATGGCCAGACACTGAGACCATCCACATTGAGAATGGCATTCGATACAGCTTCGATGTGACTCGCGTCATGTTCGCGCCAGGCAACGGTACCGAACGCAAGCAGGCTCAACGATACACGCAGTCGATCGAGCCCGAGGTGGTGGTCGACATGTTCGCTGGCATCGGGTACTTTAGCGTGCCAGTCGCGGTGCACGGTCGAGTCGCTCGCTTGATCAGCATCGAGAAGAACCCCGTCAGCTGTCGATACCTCGCTCGAAACATGAGACTCAATGCGGTCGATCGAACCAAGACGCTGATACTATGCGGCGACAACCGTGTGGTCGGCAACGAGTGGCTCGGCAAGGCTCACCGGGTGCTGATGGGCTACCTGCCATCAGCCGAGCCGTTCCTCTGTCGTGCCTTGGCGTTCCTCAATCACACGACTCTCATCGATTCGAGGCACACGCGAGTCAGCGGCACGCTCCACTATCACTACGTGTGCACGAAAGCCCATGCACGGCTCATGCCGGCCAAGCACGTCGCGAATGCGCTCGACGCCTTTCAACGAGGTTGCCGCGGCGCTGTAGCATCCGACCAGCACGCTCCCGAGTTCGAGGCCACCATGCAACAGCACCTGGTGCCCGAGAGCGAGGCCTTCTCGGCACCGAACGACACTAGCACAGCCTCCGATGCCATCGACCCACGCTTTCGAATCGAGGACGTTCGATGCGTCAAGTCATACGGCCCTCGAGTCTTCCACTTTGTCGCAGACATTACCGTCGACTTGGTACTCGCTCCGAACGACGACCACGGTCTCCACGAGTAGGCGTAGTCGCTGCCATGCCATCGCACGTCGGTGTGCTGGCCCATATCCATCGAGCCGCTCGTCAAGTGCGAAGCTCCTGGCACTCTCGGCACGAATACACTCTCGTGAGATTTACAATGTATTGCTGCGGCACCGATCGCGTGGCCATCAATTCGCTAGCCAGCTGCAGTAGCCGTCGTATGCGAGGAGAAGGGGATGGTCTTGAGTTCAGTCGGGGGGTTCTGGAAAGTACGGGGTTGGTTAGTGTGGGATAAATATCTCGGGGGTTCGGGTTGGGGTTCGGGCGGAGGTTGTTGTCACCAGAGGCGGAGGAGCTTCATTTGCCTGCTCTCCCTCTGCCCTCCACCACTACAATCTCCCTCTCTCTATCCCTCTGCTATCGAACTAACGAACTAACCCTCCCTCTCTAACCCTCCCTCTCACACCCTCCTCACCAGACCTCCCTCCTCAACTATCCCTCCTCCCCAATCTCTCTCTCTCTGCTTTACCTCCCACTTGATTCTTGTATCCAATCCAACACTCCAATCCAATCTCGTTAGAAGATGAGCAGCGACAGTGCGCGAGCATCGCCGCAAGCCAAGACGCTCGAACGTCGAAAGCTTCTTCAACAAGCCGCCGATCAAGATCATCCCGATCGAAAGGATATCGACGATGATGACGAGGACGCTGCCGCTGCTGGCGGTGCCGGCAATGACGACGACGATGACGACGACGACGACGATGATGATGATGGCGACGATGACTACGACGAGTCTGGCGACGACGCCGACGATGGCAACTGGTCGGACGGCGACGATGGGGACGATACCGACTCGGCGGCAGCATCGGCATCGATTACTCGATCACGAGGACACACGCGACTCGAGCGCAAGCGACCGACAGGCCTGGATCAATCGCAGCCCGAGCAGGCGCAGGTGAATGGCAGCGCGTCGCCAGAGTCGAGCGACGACGCTGCCGTTGTCGACGCCGCTCCCTCCGATGCCTCGACGGCCGCCAAGCCGACATCAGAGAGTACTGCAAGTGATGAACCAACGATACCAGCCTCTCCTCCAACACCAGTCACGGTGGCAGATGCGGCTACTGGCAGCAGTGAGGTCGATGCTGCCGCGCCGCACGAGCATCAAACCGACGCTGCAGCAAGTGACACCACCACCACTGCTGCTCCGTCGTCCGAAGCAACACCGACGGCAGCACCTGATTCAACCCCTACGACACTCGATGCAGCACCGGTTGCGATCGAATCGGAGCCAACGGCCTCCGAGACCAAAGCGCCATCGTCTGCCACAACGGACGACTCGCATACTGTCGAAGCAGCACCACCGTCTTCGACAGCTCCCTCGCAGCAGCAACAACAACAAGAAGCACAAGACTCTCCTCGCGATTCCGATACAAGAGAAGATACCACGCCAAACAACAACGCAGCAACGGCAGCTTCGCCCTTGCTGGAAGCGCTCCACGACCCGCGCAATCGAGCAATGTCGGCGGCATCGGCATCGCTCATGTGGTCGTCGCTCGAGTCATCTCCGCTTCGCAACAAGACGCCGTCGGGTCTCGCACGACAACTCACCAAGGGTTCGATCGAGACCACGCCTCCCGGCACGCCACTCCTCAACAAGGGCAACGACCAGCTGGATCGCCATGGCACGGCTCAACTACGATCGCCGCTTGCGGAGCTGCAGCAGCCAATACTCCACGCGCAGGAATGCAGCGACGCTCCTGCTGCCGCTGCCACTGCCTCCGAGCCGGAGGCTGTGATCACCACTGCGGCTGAAGCAGCTGCAACACATGTAACAAGTAGCGCCAGCGAACCAGCTTTGATAGCAGCTACCGCGAAACTCGAGCAGCCATCGACAACCGAAGGTCGCTCTGCGCTTCGCAGTAGCGACGATGGCTCTGGCACGAGCGTCACTATTACCAAGTCGCCCTCGAGCTCGGTCAAGCCGTCGGACGCCTCGAAACGGCCGCTCAAGTCTGTGACCATGACGCCCGAGTCGCACAAGCGCCGTCGTCGCAAGAAGGACAAGGACGGCACCGAGACGAGCGATGACGTGGTCGACATCGACCCGAAGGCTGGCTGGAAGGCCGTCAAGGGCCCGAGTGACTCGGGCAGCTGGGGCCGCAAGTTCGGCTTTGCGACCTTGCGTGGTTCGTCGTCTTCGTCATCGTCATCATCATCGTCGTCATCTACTTCCAAGTCGTCGGTGACGACTGCCAACACAACCTCGACTGCCAAGAAGGAAGCGCTGCGGCAGCGAGCGGAGAGCATCTCCCTCTCGGACACGGAGCTCGAGGAAGGCTTGCGTGGCAAGACACCGCGCGGACCCGTGGTTGCCATCACGCCGCCCGAGATGCAGGAGAAGCCACCGACGTCCGAAGGCGAGGGTGCTGCAAGGACTCCCTCGAACAACGAGGAGCTATTCGACGAGATCCTCAAGAAGCAAGAGGCCGATCGTGCTGCCGCGTCTCAAAAGAAGAAGAAGGGCCACAAGCGCATGAACTCGACCAAGATCCTCTCGTCGATGGTGCACCAGATCATCAAGGACTCGGACTCCTCCTCGACAGCGGCAGCCTCGACCACTCCATCAGCCACCGCATCACCTGCTCTCTCGGCATCTGGAGCTGCAAGCTCGTGGAGTGTCGGTTCAGCATCGACAGCAGCAGCCCATGCAGCAGCGGCGGCAGCGGCAGCCTCCTCGGCCTCCTCAGCGTCTCCCTCGTCGGCATCCCCATTGTACGTGTCGGCCTCGTATAGCCCGGCATCGCCAATGGGCTCGGCGATGGCATCCTCGTCCTACACCTCGTACTCGGTCATGAGCGCAAGCCCAATGTCTTCAGCGCTCAACTTCGATCTCGGTTCTCCTGCACCCGCCCCTGCACCGCCTCCAGCTGCAGTAGTCAAGGAGAAGGTCTCGTTGACTCTCCTGCCCGAGTCGGACGATCTCGAGTTCAACGAGCGAATGCGCAACAAGAGCATCAACGAGTTGATCCGTACCGAACAGGACTACCTGGTCGATCTTCAGACCATCATTCGCGTACGCTCGCTTTCGTGGCTGGCTCGCTGTTTACCTACTCATTGGATTCTGCTCATTCTTGACTTGCGCGTCGAACAGGTCTTCCAAAAGCCACTGCTCGAGCGAGGCATCATCAACGAAGAGCAGGACAAGGCCATCTTCTTCAACATTCCGATCCTGTGTGCCAAGACGCAAGACGTGCTCTCCAAGTACATGTTCATCGACGTCTTCCATCCAGATGGACCCAAGCTCGGTGCCACGTTCAACAAGCTCGTACGTCAATCACACTACTTGCTATGAGAGTGTGGTTGGAGAGTGTGTTTGATTGACTGTGCGCTCGATCTCGATGCAGGCCGAATACACGACGCTGTACTCAGAGTACTGCAACCAACAAGCCAACGTTGCTGATACGTTGCAGCGAATGCGAAAGCGCTCGTCTGCATTGGACTCCTTCTTGGAGGAGATGATGAAGTCTCCCGACTGCGCAGGACTGCCGCTCACGTCGTTCCTCATCAAGCCAGGTACTGCGATGCGCGAACACGAGAATGCGTCAGTCTACCGACGCCTCACTAATGCTATCATGATGGCTTCCCTAGTACAACGAATCTGCAAGTATCCATTGTTGCTGAGGGTACGAGAGGCTGTTCTTACGGCTGCTTAGTTGTGTTGCTAACTCGCTACATGCTTGGTGCAGGAAATCCTTCGCTTTACCGATCCGAACGTACCCGAGTACGCCATGTTGAAGCAAGCAGCGCAGGCACTCGACGACATCTTGTCGCTCATCAACGAGCGCAAGCGTCGCGCCGATCATCAAGCCAAGATACTCGAAATTGAGCAGAAGCTCAACGTACGTTGCAGGAGTTCTTGTGTCGCCAGTGAGTGTGCTAGCACTCACGATCGCGTTCGGTGAGCAGTGCTCTGGACTGTACCAAGAGGATCGCGTCTTATTACGCGAGGGAGAGCTGCAGGAGGTGAAGCGCGGTAGTGCGGTGCTCGATATGAGCCGCACGCATTCCGTGTACTATTGTCTGTTCAGCGATATGCTGCTGCGAGCCGAGAAGAAGCGAACTGGTCTCACACAGCAGTGGCAGGTTAGTGCCCAGATCCCAATCGAATCGCTCGAGTTCGTAGCCTACGATGAAGGCCGTACGTCTATCATACACTTGCTCTTTGGGTGGGCTCACGCTCACTCTCTCTCTTGTCGATGTGATAGTGCTCGTTCAAGGTGCACTCAAGCATTCGTTCGAGATCGGCGCTCGATACAAGCAGCCGTACATTGTCGGCGCATCGTCTCTCGCCGAGAAGCAGGACTGGCTGGCCGACTTGGCGTCGGTGGCTCGTAAGGCGCCGACCAAGGAGGCTTCGCGAGGCGATGACGATGACGACGCCGAGTCCATTCGTGTTCGCTTCAATGCTCAAAAGCCCGAGGCTGCCTTGTCGCCACTCAAGAAGATCCTCAATCCCGTACTACGTACAAACTCACCGCGCCACAAGGTCAAGCGAAAGAGCGATTTGGCACAACAAGGTACACGCAAGGCAGCAACAGCTCGATTCGAATATGTGTGTGGCAAGAGTACTGACTGGCTGATTGACACCCGACGCAGCCACAGCAGCAGCGGCGGCAGCCAAGGCGCAAACCTTATCCCGCATCAAGTGCTACGTCTTGAAGGGATCGCCCAAGCAGCGCATCCGCAAGGTCGATATCTCGCGCACCACCTCGATCGCCGAGGTGATGAATGCCATTCGAAAGGAGTACGAGTGGCCGGACGACAAGCTGCTTGAGCTCGCATATTACGACCGCGACGACGAGCTGATTGAGGTCGGCCCATCGACCACCATCGAGGACCTGCACAACGAAGCCACACGGCTAATGGTGCACATCTTTGGCGAGCCTCGCGTACCGCTACCGCTCAAGCACGTCTTGATGGTGGTGGACGAGGAGGCACTGCAAGCACAGCTCGACCAGCTCGAGGAGGATGCTTAGCTTGCCGTATCGTATCGCCACTCACTCCATCCACCTATCAACCAGTCACTGTACACATGTCTCACTGCATTCATTCGGATAGTCATTCATTCATTCATATGACCTTCTCGTCAGTAAATCCCATGCTTCTTCATTTTGATGCCATTCATTCATTCATATGCTAGCAAGCTATTTGAAGCTGATATACATCAGCAATATCGTGTCACCACTCCTCCAATCCGATCAATCTCTTGCAACTGCAGTGCGTTGCCTCGTCGTCGTCGTTGTCGTCGAGTGAATGAATCACTCACTCGACAGGAAGGTTGCCACCCAGGATGTCCTTGACTTGTTTCAGCTCGGCAACGGCCATTACCACAGGCTCCATGGCTGCTGAATTGATGTCCCTGTGCATTGCGTCGAGGTATCGATTGAGTGAGAAGGTCGCGATGAAGGACTAATCGCGCAATCACTCGCTCGCTCACTTGCGCTCACGTACATATCACGCAATGCGTTCTGCAAAATGTACACGATGCGTTCGATGCGGTTCGCCATGTGAACTTGCGTGTCCTGCAGCTTGCGAACCTCGACCACCAGCTCTTGCACCGAGCGCTCCTATCGCACAACGAATGAATCAGCAGTTGATCATCCTAATCGGAACGGTTTCACGCACCAAAGGCTCATCGATCACCGGCTTGGTAGTGCTCAAGAGCGAGTACTCCTCGGGCACAGCTGGTTCGCTCGGCTCGGCTGCCCTCGAGGGCGACACGATGACGGCCGCGCTTGTTGCCACTGGCCGCGCATAGCCGAGAGCCTTCTCGATGAACAGGCTCACGTCCTCGACGGGCGGATACTTGAACAGCCTTCGCAAGCAGTAGTTGTAGTCCATCTCGAGCACTGCACTCGCACAAACGCAAGTGAGCCCCGAGAATCTGGTGTTGCCAAGCGCGCACCGACTCTGAGACGTCTCTGAGTCACGTACGCTGCGAACGAATGTAAGTGAGCATGGCCAAGCTGACGTAATCCACCAACGCCAGCCGCTTGCCGTAGGCGAACAAGGCATCCCAGATGACCAACACATCCTCCAAGTGGAACTCGCGACCGAACAGCAATCGAATCCAACGTCTATCGAATGAGCATCGCATGAGAATCAACGCACCCACTCAGCTGGTCGAGTGCGAGCATGAGAGAACGATCAAAGAGCGTCGCAGCCACGTACAGCGCATAGAGCTGCGGCTCGATCTTGAGTGCCTCGAGGTATGTGAAGAGCTGCGGGTCCTTCTGCTTCAGGAGAATGTGCTGGATCTTCTTGCACTTGATCACGACCGGCGACGTGATGGATTCATCCGATGTATCGGCAAAGTCGGCCTCGCTCTACGCCCGTCATTCGCTCGCGCTCTCGTTAGTTGAAGAGCCCTCCCGGAGAGCGAGCGAGAGTCGCGAAGAAGCAGCGCACGAACCGTGTTGTTGTTGTAGACAAACCACGGCTCGGTGACCTCCATCAGCTTGGAGAACATGGTGAATGCGTCGTGCTCGAGATATCGTTCGTCGTTGAGAATCGACGTGACATCGGACTCGTTGCTGTCGGTCCCAATCCATCATTCAACATCATCCATTCGTCCGATAGGATGCATTGATTGATTGCATGATTGATTGCGTGAGTAGTTGATTGGTAGGGCGAGTGAATGGCAATCGAACGTACACATCGCTCGCAGGAACCTTCTCGCGATCGAGCAGGTAGATGATGGGCGCCAGCAACTCGTGCATTCCTTGCTTGTACTCGACGGCAGGATGCTCCTTGGCGTAGATGAAGAGGATCGTGAGCATCGTGTCCTGCGTGCTCTTGCGTTGAAAGAACTTCTTCTCGGGATAGGTTCGTTCGATATCTTGATTGATCTCCTTCTGAAGCGCCACGTTATCAAAGAACCTACGCCAAGGACTCTGTTGCCATCATCGAGCAGCATCATCGATCGTTCATGTCGATCATTCAAGCTCATGAGAATCGATCAATCGATCAATCGATCAATCGATCAATGGTATCGTGATACATACGGCTTCATCCTGCGACAAGGGATTGGCGAGCGTCAAGTCCTCGACCTCGGCTTTGTAAGGATCGACCAATAAGCGAGTCTTGAGGTCCTCGTAGGCCTTCCTCGACTCTCGAATGACTCGAACCCACGAGGACGCGGGGTCGGGGCTCGGCTCCTTGACCTGCTCGTCGTCGTAGAAGAGATTGTCCTCGACGAGATAGCGCTCGTTCGATGGCAGTACCTCGAGAAACACGCGCCAGCAGATGCTACGGATCGGACAATCACGTAGCTATGATATCGATCGTTCAATCGAGATAGATATCGATAGATTAGGATGTGTGAGTGTGAGCATGATAGATGGATCGATCTATCGATGGTTATCGAGCTCGAACCTCGCCTCGAATGCCTCGCTCTTTTGCGAGTAGGAAGCCAGGCAACGATCCAAATAGCTCCTTGAAGGCTTGTTGTCTAGGTACACCCCATCACGATCGTCAGAGGCGCACACGAATGAACGCCTGGGTGTGTGTGTGTGATAGATATCGATCGACACATACCTGGCATCAGCCGAGTAGCTCTCTTGCTCGGTAGTCGCCATGAAGCTTGTGTAGCAGCGCTTACGATTCAACTGTAGAGCTCTACCCAATGAGAGAGAGAAAGATATCTACGGAACTCCCCCAACGAAGCTTCCTTGTGTCTCGAGTGGCAGCCGGTCTGGGGGGACTCGGATACGATGATGCGGCTGCTGCGAGCGAGAGGAGGCGAACGAGCGACTGACGCAGCGACACACCGAACACGACGAGAGAAAGAGCTCGCCATCGCCTCGCAACCTCTGAACCTGCCATCGATAATATCGCCATCTCCTCGCAACCTCTGAACCTGCCATCGATAATATCGCCATCTCCTCGCAACCTCCGAACCCTGAACCTGCCATCGATTGTGTCGCAATCTCCTCGCAACCTCTGAACTGCCGTCGAATGTATCGCAATCTTCTCGCACCCTCTGAACTGCCGTCGAATGTATCGCAATCTCCTCGCAGCCTCCGAAACCCTTGAACCTGCCATCGATTGCATCGATATCAGTGAGCCTCTGAACCTGCCATCGATTGTGTCGCAACTTCTGAAACCCTTGAACTTGCCGTCGATGATATCGATATCAGTGAACCTCTGAACCTGCCATCGATTGTGTCGCAACCTCTGAAACCCTTGAACTTGCCATCGATTGCATCGATATCAGTGAGCCTCTGAACCTACCAAGATCGGAAGAGCACACGTCTGAACTCCAGTCACACTTGAATCTCGTAT
>ERZ778026.4264-NODE-4264-length-11382-cov-14.068067_pt1 | contig 11382 bp, 16 predicted proteins | sample MGYA00375756_ERZ778026 | MGnify/ENA primary metagenome ERZ778026 (study PRJEB29350, sample SAMN05389820) | bioreactor metagenome | isolation source: Ammonium sulfate bioreactor | place: South Africa: University of Cape Town | collected 2014-02-18 ... | reverse complement strand
CGAGCAGATTCAAACAGATCGAGTGCGGCAGAGGTGAGGAGCGCGATGGCGGGCTTAGCGCCATCTTCGCCCAACGTCCCTCCTCTGCTGCTCCTCAGCGCTCCATCTCTCTCTCTCTCGCTCATTCTCTCCGTCCCTCGCTCTGCCCACCGCCCCGCCCGCACCTTACATCCGACGTGTTCGTGTGCGCCCCACCCGAGCCAACGTCCATCACCAGCCCCCGAGGCAGTACCCAAGCATCGGCGTGCGTGTGTGCCAGCGCCTTCGTCTGGCAGCGGCGTCGGTTTTGCCGCCAGCACCACCAGCTCAACCGCCACTCATTCGCTCGTTGCTCCTGCTGCTGCTGCTGCTGCTGCGCATCGCACGTCTGTGACAACCTCGACACTCGCTCACACACTCTCACTCACTCTCTCTCACACACGCTCTCGTGCGCCTAGCCCACGTACGCATCGTCCGTGCCGCGCTTCGATGATGAACGACGCGGCGCTCGTGGCGCTCGTGTCGCAGTTTAGCGCTCGACCCGCGACGCTGGGCGAGCTCACGCGCTCGGCTGCCGTCTCTCTCGGCCAGCACGGTCGCGACACACAGTGGCTCGCGGCGCTCGCCGCCGGCGGCGTGCACGACGTTGCGCAGCTGAGAGCCATCCGGCAGCAGCGGCACCTGTGGCACCGTCTGGCGATGCCGGTGGCGGCCAAGCTCAAGCTCGAGGAGCTGATCGCCGAGGAGGACGCCAAGCGCGAGGAGGCCGAGGCCGCCGAGGCCGCGGCGCTCGCTGCCGCCAGCAAGAAGCTCTCGCGCAAGAGCGCGCGTGCCTCGATGCTGCTGCAGGACGAGAACGGCCGCGTCGACCGCCGCCTGTCGTTCCTGTCGAGCACCGTGGTCGACATGCTCGAGCAGGACGACGACGAGCCGGCGCCGGCCTACGAGGTGCCGGTCGGCTTCGGCCAGCTCACCAAGGAGGAGATGCTCTCGACCGCCAGTCTCATCGGCATGAACGTCGACGCCGGCGCCATCGACCGCGTGACGCCGGCGCATGAAGCCGAGGCCGCCACCGAGGGCTGCTCGTTCGAGGCCGAGGACCTCGCGTGGATGGACACCGTGCTGCAGCTCGCGCAGGTCACGCACGCCCGCGCCGTCGTGCGCCTGTACATCTGCCGCCCGTCGGACCGCGCGTGGATCTATGCCGGCCACATTGGCGGTGCCGCCGTCGTCACCGAGACCTCGCTGCAGCTCGTGTGTGCGCACTACATCCGCTTGATCGATCTCGAAGGTTGGAATCCCGTATGTATCACGCACGCACGCACTCACTCACTCGAGAGCCAGAGCCACCTATGACCCTGCCTCTCTCTTTCTCATTACTCACTCTCCTCGTGTCGCTGGCGTTGTCATAGAGCTCGTCGATTTTGTGTGAGCAAGAGTTCTACCCCGGCCTCAAGTACTCGGTTCTGGCGCCCACGTTCCACGCGTTCGAGATGAACACCTGCATCGCCGGCTTCTCGTTCGCCAACGAGATCGAGGCCACGCGCTTCCACGACGCCGTACAGAACTGCATCGCCACCGACCCGTTGCAAGTGATCGAGACCGAGATGGCCAAGGGCGAAAAGTCCTACATCCTCAACGGCGCCGTGCACACGGCAGACGACGCCGACCAAGCACGCATCATGCAACAGGCGGCGCAGGTCGCTGCCTCGGGCGACATCATCGACGGCATTCAGCTCAAGTGGAAGAAGACCATTCCGCCCGAGATGCTCGCCGTGCTCGGTGCCTCGATGGACACGCCGGCCCCGGGCGCTCCCTCGTCGACCTCCGCCGCACCACCAGGCGGCGGCATGTGGAAGAAGAACGTCACCGAGCTCACCAAGAACCCCTCGAGCGACGACATCTCGACCTCCAAGCGCAAATCCAAACGAGCCTCGGGACTGTTTGGCTTCATTCGCAAGTGAACGCCCCTACAAGACCATCATCTGCCTCTGTCGATGCGCCTCGTCGGCGTTGCGCCACCGCTGTCGCGCCTTATGCGCTCTCGCTCTCTTGTCAAAACTTACCACGCTATCTCTCTGTCTCTCTCCCAACCTATCTACGTATCACTCTACTCCTCCTCCTCCTCTGCTCGAGCCAACGGTTTGTCGCTCTCCATTCCTCGTGCTCCTCTCGATATGCATTGATTCCTTGCACTCCTACCGGCTTATCTTGGTTGATACCACAGTCAATCTATTGTTATTTGCTTGCTTGCTTGCTTTCTGAGGCTCTCTCTATTCAATCTCTCTATCTCTCTCTCGCCATATCTCTCCTTTGCACGCGCGCGCCGTGATACTAGTGCCGTGCCACTGATGTAGTGCCGCTTGTACCTGCTGCTTGTCTATTGTGTGATTCTCTGCCTATCATGCTTGCTCTCTCTCTCTCTCTATCTCCATACTATGTGCTCCAATCTCTCTCTCTCTCTCTCTCTCTCTGGCGCTCTCCTTCCTGACATGTACCATCATCTTCCTCCCATCGCTACCACCGCCGCTACCGTCACCGAGTGTGGTTGATGCGATCCAATCGAAGCCATATAGTAAAGTATATTCACGCCATGTACACCAACGGAACAACCAAGCCTCGTTCGCCTGATTGATAGTGGCCATGGTATCGATTCCGTGTCGCATGCAACCGGCTTACGGAAACCACAGAGTGTCGAGGTAGGCATCCCACACGCTGCACCGCGGCGCCAAGTTCACCGCAGCACTCGGTTGCGGCACGTCGATACTCAGGTAGGCGCCATTCGGAGGCTTGAAGGCTGGCCAGTACGGCAGGCCGCCACTGCGACCGTTGGGGTCACCGAACGCTGCCATGTTGCTCCAGTACCGAATCATGGTCTGCGACAATGCCTGGTCTGGTGCGCTCAACGGGCAGTTGGGCTTTCGACCCAATGTGGCCGGCTCGTCCGGGAATAGATACTGCCACCAGGGAGTACGTGAGTGAGTGAGCGAGCGACTCTGAGTGACTCTGAGTGAGTGCCGCTCGTACTTGCAGCTCGCTCTCATGCTCGGCACCCCATTCGACGCCCCAGCTCGAGCACGGCGGCGTGCGGTTGAACGAGAACAAGTATACCGGTATCGAGGCATTGGCCATCAGGGCAGCCATTCGGCGGTTGCTACACGTCTCGGTCATGTCGGTGACGAACGTGCCCAGCAGTCTGAGATTGTACTCAATGTCGGTGCTCGATGGCTGATACACCGCCATGAAGCGTGGCGTCCACGTGCTGCCGACCTTGCCCTCAACAAAGCTCTCGAATGCTTGGTAGGTCACGGGCGCCGCCGATGCCGCCAACAAGGCCGTGTCGTTCACGCAGAAGCCCGTGATCAGCGGAATGCGCAGGAGCTGGCCCTTGGCAACCGCCTGCGCAAAGCTGCGAGGCATCACGACGCCGTCGGCCACAGGGGCGCTGCCGATTCGCGAGCCGTTGACCGATACTTCAGGCAGTGCCATGATGACCGCCTGCACCTCTTCGGCGCTCTTGCCACGCAGGCACTGCAAGACATTGGCGGCCTTGTTGCACCGCAGTCGACTGACAGCGAGCTGCCCCTGTTGCAAAGCAAGCTCTACACACGCGCCCACACCCACGTGGCACGTCAGCGACCCTCCTCCACGCATGTTCGAGACGGCTTCGCCGTCGTACCGAGCGGGCGGAGGCCGATCGGAAGGCCCTCGCCACTCTGGCACACGGCTCGATGCACGAGGCCCTGGTTGCCCTTGAGTACCATGTGCGCCAGTGCGCTCATGCCGCCAGCCGACTGCCCGGCCACTGCGACGCGCGACGGGTCGCCGCCGAAGGCCTTGATGTTGCGCTGGATCCACCGCAGGGCGCTCTGCTGGTCCAGCAGCTGCAGCGGCGGCGGCGTGTCAGCAGCGGCCGCTCGAGCAGCCGCGTCATCCGTGCAGCGTGGCACGTACAGCAAGGTTGCCATAGCCGCCGTCGGGGTTCTCGTCGTACAGCTCCTGCAGCGCCAGCGAGCTGAGCAGCCCGACGCGGTACGACGCCACGACGACGACCATCTGCTGCTCGGCGCTCTGCGAGCACAGCGACGAGGCGTTGTAGGTCGTGGCGCTGCCGCCAAGGAACCCGCCGCCGTACACCCACAGCAACACCGGCAGTGGCTTGGCGCCGGCATCACCCGCCTGCGACGGACGATAGACATTGAGATACAAGCAGTCCTCGCTCGTCGGGCCGTCGCATTCGTTCTTGGTGTAGTAGGGCGAGAAGACGCACGCCGGCTGGTACTGCAGCACGCATCAGCGCGACGAGCTGAGCAGCCACGAGCCACGAGCACCGCGCTCGAACCTCATACCATCGAGGCATCACGCACTCCCTGCCACGGCAGCAGCGTGTCGCGTGGCGGGCGCCAGCGCAGCTCCGCCACCGGCGGCTGGGCGAACGGCACGCCGAGGAAGACGTCGACGCCCAACGACGCCAGACGCCGTCCATCGAGCACGCCCTGCGAAGTCGAAACGCGTACCGGATCTCCGGGGATGGTTGCATTGATTCCGGGACATGAGGAGAGAGTGGACTGTGAGAGATGAGCGAGAGCGAGTAGTACAGCGAGGAGAGGTATGGCGGGCATCGCAGCGCGCCGCATCATGAGAGTGTGCGAGGGTGAGTGAGTGGAACAACAAGAGGAAGAGGAGCCTCTTCTTCCTCCGCATCATTCCACTGCCGCCCCGCTTTCGCTGCCACCTCTCTCTCGCCCATCAACCACCCAACGAACCCTCTCGCTCCCTCTGCCACCACTCACTCCTCTTGCTTCGTTCTTGGCGTGCCACCATCCACCATGGATGCAGAGGCCGATCCCACCACGGCAGAGACCACCTCCACCTCTTCTTCGACCTCCACCGCCACCGAGCAACAAGTTCCGCTCGATGCGAGCGAGCCTCGTATCAACACCACCAGCGACGACGCCTCCTCGGCTCCCGCACCGGCCTACACTGTGGCAGAAGCTGTGGAAGAGGCAGAACTAGTGGCAGTCGACGTCTACTTGCCTCCTGCCTCCAAGGTTTCGACTGTACGCATGCCGCCGTGTCACACGTCGATTGCCGCGAGTGCGCGTCTCTAACCGCTGCCACTGCCGCCACCCTGAGCAGGGATTGAAAGGCCACGACCACACGCCGTTCATCATCGATCTATGCACCAACGATCGCGTCGTGTTCCGCACCTATCGCAAGTACCCACAATTGCTCAACCTGCACAACCAGGTGCGCGGTGCCATCCATCCATCCATCCTTCCTCTCGTCGATAGCGTCGTTGTGCTGCCTCATCTCATCTCATCATGGCACCGGTGCAGCTCCTGCGCCACGGCATCGAGTTCTCGGGCTTCCCAGAGCGCAAGTGGCTGCACCTTGGCGGCATCTTCGGCACCAAGTTCACCGATACCGAGGACGCCGAACAACGCAGGTACCTACGATACCAGCCACCTCTCTCTCTTGCGACATGTCATTGTCGTCGCTCGAACTCGTGTTGATGGCCGATCTGGTGCACACGGTGTAGAGCCGCATTGGCAGTCTATCTCAACAATGTGCTCGGCAACACCAAGAACGATCCCAAAGGTCGAAACATCGTACGTATTGCTTGCTGCCCCCTCGCTCGCTCGATTGTCGTGGCGTCATCGAGCAAACTCTCCAATCTGATCGATCTCTGCGGACGTGTCGCTCGATCTACATCATGGATCCCCTGCGTCGTCATGCTCGTCTTCTGGGTGGCAGTTCCTTGCGGCATTGAATGGCAGACACCTGCGCAGCGCCATTCTCGATGGAGACTTGACGGCCGTGTCGGCGCTGCTCACCAACTGGCAATCGGGCAACGAGCTCGCCGACATGTACGGCTGCGCACATGACTCGGCCTCGCGAGCCTCGGGGCAGACGGCGCTGCATCTGGCGGCGCAGTGTGCCGGCCAGGGCCTGCCGGGCTCGGTCGACATCCTCCGTGTACTGCTGCAGCACGGCGGCGATGTCAATCTGCCGTCGAACACCGTCACGTCGGCCATCGGCGAGTGTCTGTCGGCCATCGTCGACCGCCGTGCCGCGAGCTCGTCCGATGCCAGCGAGCAGCACGGCGAGGAGCTGCGCCAATCGAACGACGCCAAGGACGAGGTGGCGTACGACGCCGTGTTGATGCTCTTGCAAGCGGGCGCCGACGTCGGCGAGTTGCTGCCGTCGAATCAGACCATCTTGCACGTGTGCGCCACGCACTACTACATTGTGCACCACGTCGCCGAGCTGGCACCGCGCCTCGTGCATCTGCGCAACGCCGACGGCCAGACGCCGCTCGATCTCGTTCTCGACAACGCCGAGCTCGAGCCCGTCAAGCTCGCGCTCCTCAACCACGGTGCTTCGCGTGGCAGCGACGTGTTCGAGATCGACCTGTTGATCGCGCAGGAGGTCGCCAAGCTCGACGAGTTCCTGAGCCTGGCGTCGCAGAACGATGAGCATCGCGAGCAGGTGGCCGCCATCTCGCAAATGTCTGATCTCTACCTGCCGCGCTCGCCGATCGATGCCGCCAAGCTCCTTGCCTGCGCTCTCCGCATGGCTCGCACGCACGACATTGACGACGAGATCGAGATCCTGCACAACAAGCTGCTGCAAATCTACACTCGAGTCTTTTCCATGTTCAACAAGCACGAGAAGCCTGTACGTACATATCTTCCTTTCGCCTGATATACCCTTCAATCTTGACTCGCTCACTCACTCATGCCGGTCGTCTCTCTCTCTACGGTAGTACGAGCCATTCGATCGAATCGAACTCTCCAAGAAGCACCAACGTGAATTGAGCGACGTGCGTGCCAACATTCCCTTCAAAGTGCGCCACAGCAGCGGCCGCGAGTTGTTGCAGTGGCTGTCGCTCAAGTTCGAGGACCTCGTCGTGGCGGCTCTCAAGGAGAGCGTCTCGTCGATCGCCGAGAAGCCGCCGTGCAGCTACGCCTTCTTCTCGATCGGGCCCTTGGCGCAGCAGCAATGTACGCCGTCGTCTCGTATCGAGTTCGGCATCGTGATCGAGCGCGCTTCCATGGAGGTATTCGAATACTTTCGCTTGGTGATGGCGCTCTTTGAGCTGCGTATCATCAATCTGCTCGAGGTATGCCGCTCGCTCGCTCGCTCGCCTTCATCCAGCTGTCACCAGCACTTCTAATCGATACCATCACCGCACCACAGACCGACTTCCCGGTGCTCCATCATCGAACTCTTTCGCCGATCGCGGCCGGATTGAAGCTCGACTATCTCGGCACCGTGCCATTCCGTAGCGACAAGCAGCTGTTCTTCCGCTTGATCGATACGCCTGAGCACTTGGCCCTGTGGCAAGAGAACACCTTCTTCGAAATCGACTCGTCGGTGTCGCTTCTCATGGCCGAGAGCACGCGCTTCTTGGCTGGCGACGGCCGCCTGTACGATGCCTACCGCGCCGAGGTGAGTCGCATTCTCGACCGCAAGCAGGACACCAAGAAGCTCCGGCTGCGCCAGCAGCGCGCCCTCAAGTTGATCCGCAACGAGGTCGAGGCTTTCCGACCAATCTACAATGCCGAGCCCAATGATCGAAAGTACGCCTGGCTGCCCCCACTCCTACAATCTCGAAGAAACGCTCACCTCCTCCTTTGCGTGCGTTCTTTGTTTCGGCCAGGTTCTTTGACATTCGTTCGCTGCTGTCATTCCCGAATCGCATCATTCGCTTGTTGGCGTTCTACTTTGGAGCTGCAACGGCGCAGCAGACGAACATCTGGGACTTGGTGGACGTGCTCGTTGCCCGAGGCATCCTGAGCCGCGTACGTGCGCTGGATTCCGCTTGCGTCACCATGATGATCGCTCACTGCCCGCTGCGTGTGTGTGTGTAGGCTGGCGGAGATTCCCTCCATCGCGCCTTGAGCGACGCCATTTCGCTGTTCGTGATCGTCGGTGAAAAGACGCTGGTCGACATTCGCGACGTGGTGGAGTTGGAGGAGCAGGACTTTGCAGCGGCGGCAGCACAAGCCACGAGCTCGAGCTCCAGCTCCAGTTCGACCTCGACTTCGCAGGATGAGAACGGCAGTGCCTTCGTCGAGGTTGCGCTCGAAGGTGCCATCAACACCGGAAGCGAAGACCGAGATCCAGAATCGAGCAACACAGCCCCTGCGGCGGCGGCTCCCGAGGAGAGTGCCGAGGTCGAGATCGAGGTCGAGGCCAAGGATCGCTCGGAGGCCGGCGTGTTGACGACCAAGAAGCTGCGCGTCAAGGACCTGTACAAGCTCACGAAGGCCGACGTCAAGGTGCTGGTCGACATTCTGCAGGTCATCATACCGCTGTGGAACTCGGCTCGAGCCTTTAGCGAGAGTAACGAGGCGGTCTTTGCGCAGTCGTCGCTGCACGCGAGCGACAACCGCACACTGGCCGAGGCGTACTTTAGGCTCAACCTGTACCGCTACGCCGAGAAGTACTACCTCGCGGCGGCGCTCGAGTCGCCCGACGACAGCAACCTCATCAACTTGATCGGTGCCATGTGGAACAAGGTGCAGAATTACCAGAAGGCGCTCGAGTATTACGAGCGTACGGCATCGATGAAGGTGCAGCAGCAGAACGAGGGCCCCGAGTTGGCGAGCGTCTACTCGAATCTCGCCATCGTCAACATCAATCTCGGTCGCAACGTCGATGCCATCTCGTGGCTCGAGAAGGCTCTCGAAATGTACGTTCCTCGCGCCTACCGTGGTTCGCGCACACCATTGCTGATGCTCGTTGATCTCGCAGCGACACACGAGTGTTTGGCAAGTACCACGCGCACGTCGCCAAGGACAATCACTACCTCGGCCGCCTGTGCCACCGCGTCGGCCAGTTCGAGAAGGCGATCGAGTACCTCAACACGGCCATCTTGATCCATGCCCACGAGCACGGTGACTACACTTCGCAGGCTGCCAGCTACACCAACGACCTCGGAGCCGTGTTCTTTGACATGGGTCAGAGCGAGCGGGTATGTTCGAGCGAGGCGCATCGAGCCGTCGCGGCATTCGTGCTGACCCGCACGCGTGCGTGATCCACACAGGCAATCGTGTATTTCTCGCGCGCTCTCGAGATCGACAAAGCAGTCGAGGGAGAGATCCATCCCAAGGTGGCGTTGCGTCTGCAGCGCATCGGTGAGACCTACGTCAAGATGCACCAGTACCAATCGGCGCTCGAGTTCTACGAGCGTGCCGCCGCCATCAACCTCAAGATCTACAACGAGGATCACCCACGCCACGCCGAAGACCTCTTCAACATTGGCATCGTGTGCTACCGGCTCGAGCTGCTCGAACGCAGCCTCGAGCATCTGCGTAAGACGCTCGACATCTACACTCGCGTGCTGCAACACGACCGTCGAGACCGACTGGTGGTCGAGGTCGAGAACGCCATCGCTCGCGTCGAGGAGGCGCTCGCTCGCAAGCAAATGAGTCCCGAGGAGTACGAGGAGTGGAAGCGCCGCATCGCCGAGGAGCGGCTGCGCCGCTCGTTGGGACACAACTCGTCGACCATGTGGGAGCTGCAGGACGACGGCAAGGAGGAGCGCGAGGACGAGCCGATCGTCATCAAGACGCCGAACGTCTACAGCAGCGGCGAGATCGGCAAGGCGCAGACCGACGTGATCGACGACGAGTTCTTCGAGCTGTAGATAGCGCCTGTGCGTGCCGGCGTGCCTACTCACGACGAGCCTCTGCAGCATCACCGCCACTACAACCACTACCATCTACAGCTGCCGCCGCATTGGCTCCGTCGTGCAAGCCAGCATCTGTTCATATCCATCGATCGATCCATCGATCCATCCCTCACACTCTCTCAACCTATCTCTCTCTCGCAAGCCTCACTCATCTCGTAGCTCGTTTCTACTATCAACAATCTTCAATACACACCAGCAACTAATGATTGTTTCATCCACGAGAGAGACTACTACGACCAGGCCCGAGGTGTCGGTATTGAGCGAGAGGGGAGCACGAAGCGCGCATTCGTTTGGCAGCTGCATCGCGCACGCACCTCTCGATCGTGCGGTGCACCACCGACCCACCTGCCGCCCTCAACGCCAGATGGCCGACCAAATGGAACGCCGCATGCGGCCGATCTTCGAGGCGGTCGATAGCCGCAACTACAAGCAGGCCGTCAAGCTCGCGACGCAGCTGCTGAGCAAGACTCCAAACGCCGTCCACGCTCGAGTACGCGCCGCACCGCGCCAGCGCCGTGGCGCTATCGAATCGAACCGCTGCTGACTGCCGCGTACAGACCATCAGGGCGATGGCCCTCGAGAAGCTGGGCAGGTCGGCCGAGGCGCTCGAGGACTGCCAGGCCGTGCAGCGCACCAAGCCCGACGACGAGTCGCTGCTGTCGCACCTGTACCTCGTGTACCGCTCGCTCGATCGACGTACGCGCGCTCGCCGTGCCGCTCTGGCGAGAGTCGGACTGATCGGCGTTGGTGTGCGTGTGTGCAGTGGACCTGGCGACGCAGGCGTACGCCGATGCGTTCGATCGACAGCCGAGCAACGAGGACCTCGGCGCCGGGCTGTTCTACTCGCATGTGCGCGAGTTCGACTACAAGCAGCAACAGCAGGTACGCACCGACGCCGCTGCGACGCCGACCATGCAGCAACGCACTCGGCGCACGTGTGCTCGTATGCTCAAGCGCCTCTGCGATGCTCGGTCTCGACCAGACGGCCATGCGGCTGTGGAAGAGCTTCAACAAGCCTCGCTACTTCCTGTGGGCGATCGCGAGCATCTACATGCAAGCCGTCGAGCCCACGCTCAACCCCGTGATGCTCGGCCTCTGCGCCTCGTTCCTCGCCAAGGCCCACGAGCAGAAGCACCTCACGACTCTCGAGCGTACGTCGAGAGCCCGTTGACCGACGACCTCGCAGTCAGCTAACTGCCACGCACAACCTCTCGCTCCCTCGCTCGCTCGCTCAGATGTGCTGTTCTACGTCGAGACTCTCGAGCGACAGAACAAGCACCAGCAGGCGCTGGATCTACTGGAGGTGCCCGAGTTCGCGGCGCTCTTCAAGCTGCGCTACGAGCTCAAACAAACGCAGCTGCGTCTCGAGACGGCGCTCCAACGAACCGATCGCATCATCGAGCTGCAGCTCGAGCTGCTCGACCTGATCCCCGACGAGTGGAAGGTCTATCGCGACCTGATCGCGCTCGCCAACGAGACCACCGACGACGCCACTCGAACCCGCATCGTTGCGGCGCTGGCAGAGATGCGCAACAAGCGAGATGAGACCGGCAAGGTGTATCGTAGCGCGCATCTCGCTGCCTTGCACGAGGAGCTGCAACTGCGCGGCGGAGCGGCTCTGCCGTCGCTGATCGTCGAGTACTACCGGCTCTTTGGCGACAAGCTCGTACGCGCAGCTTGAAGACCAACCTCCTCGACGT
>ERZ778026.4263-NODE-4263-length-11386-cov-9.491131_pt1 | contig 11386 bp, 13 predicted proteins | sample MGYA00375756_ERZ778026 | MGnify/ENA primary metagenome ERZ778026 (study PRJEB29350, sample SAMN05389820) | bioreactor metagenome | isolation source: Ammonium sulfate bioreactor | place: South Africa: University of Cape Town | collected 2014-02-18 ... | reverse complement strand
GCACTCGGCTGCTCGTGTCCCGGTTGTTGCTGCTGTTGTTGTGGCAAGCACGTGATGGCCGAGCACTCCATCATCTTGCGGCCCACAGTGATGCGTTGCAGTTGCTTCCATGCTCCGTCTACTCCAATGCCAATGCCAATGATTCAGTTATTGTCTGTCTCTACAAGTGTACGTGACACAAGCGTAATTTGTCGATCACGTACTCGTCGCGTACAACCACACAATCACGGCGCAATCCGAGCCAGTCGACACCACGTAGCGCTCGTCAGCACGAACCAACACCGACAGCGATGTCGCAGAGCCATTGTGGCCCTTCAATCGCTCTTGAATCGTCCACTGCATACACACACGCGTCGATGGTACTCTCGATTCGATCAGCGTCGACCGACGGCTGCATCAACGTTGCACGAACGCCTCGCGATCATACCGAGTGAATGCACGACACCGAGCCTTCGCCGCAATGCCAAACGATCACCTCGCCGTCAGAAGCACACGACACGAGCTGCGTCTCGGTGATCCATCGCACGCAGTTGACTCGTTGATTGTGGCCACGCAACGTGCCGACCACGCGATATCGCAACACGTCGTACAAGGCCACGAAGCGACCAGCAGCATACGCCAGCAAACCATGACGCTGCGTCGTCGAATCCCGATCTTGACGATCGAACCACCAATCGGCCGCGTCGGCGAGTTGGTTGCATGCGATCGCCACGAACTCTTGTGAGAGTCGTCGTGGAGCCTCAGACTCACCAGCCGAGGCAGAGGTTGAGGTAGCCATATGGATGGCACTGGATGATGAGATGCGCAAGCGAGAGAGGCAGCAAGCAAATGAGCGAGCGCGAGAGAGAGCACTGTTCTTCACTGGGAGTTCCCGCTGTCGATGGCGTTGTTGCTTGCTCTCGCTGCCGCTCTCGCACACACGCGCACGTGCTGCTTCATCTATTCGTTACAATATCGAAATCGCGCTCGCTCCCTTATCTCCCCTCGCTCCTCGCTCGCTCGCTTCTCTCCGTTGGAAGGAATCTCATATAAATGGCGAGTGATTGGATCGAAGAGGTCGACGAGGAGAACGCTGCCGCCTTCTCACGTTCGATCGAGTACGTGAAGAATAGCACCAACCACGAGGAGCAAGTCTTGTTCGAAGGACTGCCTGGCGAAGGTATGCAACGCTCGTACTCGATGCTCGACATTCGATCGTCTCTACCACAACGTCGACATCTCCCACGTGGCCCCGTGCTGTATGGTCTCTCACTATTCGTACGCGTACAGTGTGCGCCAAGTCCAATATCACCGAGTTCGGCCGATTGAAGCGCACGGTCTTTGGCTCAGCTGCCTGGGTCGCAGCGCTGTTCATGTGCTTCTTGCTCATCTACTTTCATCAGTCACGATGGTGGCGACTCTTTAGCGCACCGCTCTTTGCCACGGCAGGTACATGTGACAGCCGTATACGCCGTGCGTTCTGACAGCACACTGATTCATTACCCACGCTGAACAGGCCTCTTCTACTTTCAGAGCTTGACTCGTACTTGTATATTCTTGGGTATGTATGATACAACTCGTGTGAGCGAGAGAATGAGCGGTTGATGGATGGGACTCGAGCTCGACCACTCAATCAAGCCCTCACTACTCGCATACTCTCGCAGCATTCTCCGGCGAAGAGGAGACACCAACCGGTGGAACGGTGAAGCTAGTCGACAAGTTCCAGGCGCAAGCCAATCGAGGCAGAGCGCACAGAGTGGTGCTGTACACGACGCTTTGGACTCTCGGATGGGTGACTGCCGTCTTGTTGATACCTGAGAATATGTCGCTGCTGCCGCATCTACCATCATAGAGCTGCCCCGTTCGTTGGGATGCCTACCTATCTATCGATTGATCGATCGATCAGTTCAAACCAACGCACTCTCTCTTTCTCTCCATGTGTCATAAACTCAATCCATTAACAGCTTGGCCAGTATATACGTGGCTGTGTACATTGCTTGCAATCTCGATCGCCACCTCATGACAGGTGAGGTCTTGGAGCTGCGCTAAGAACAGTGAGCCATTCGCTTGCTGCTCGCATTGCAACAACAACAACACCACTGTCGAATCTAAAGCACGCTGGGTCACCATGTTGAAGCGCTCCGTACTTCGATTGGCTCACCAACAACTATCACCACTCGCAACCTCACATCTATTGAGATGTACGAGTGTGACAACGAGACGGTTCTCGACACAGAGTGCCGACGAGAATGCAGCCTCGACCGCGGTGTCGTCGCCTGTCGAGTACGAGTCGGTGCGCGGTACGCACGATCGCCTCGGTCGCGAGCTTCGAGAGTACGAGTTCATCGTCAACACAGCTCGTCGCATTGCCGTCGATCAATTCGGCTACGATCCTATCGAGACGCCGGTGCTGCAGTACAAGCACGTGTTCCATCGCTCGTTGGGTCTCGACTCGGACGTCGTATCGAAGCAGATCTTCCACTGCCACCATGCCATGGCCGACGCGACCCAAGAACCAAGCACCGACTCGAAGCAAGTGATCCTACGACCCGAGAACACGGCCAGCGTGTTGCGTGCGTACCTCGAGCATCTCCGTCAACAACCACTGCCTGCGAGGCTCTTCTATCATGGCCCGATGTTTCGCTTCGAACGACCACAACAAGGTCGCCTTCGTGAGGTGAGGTTCGCTTCGATTCGAATCGAATCTCGATAGCGATCATCGTGGTCGTCGGAACGATCCAGTACCAACATGCCAGCGATGCTGCGGTTTGTGTGTGTGTGTGTGCACGCTCTTGTAGTTCCATCAAGTGGGCGTCGAGTCGATCGGTTCAGCTCATGCACTCTCCGACATCAACATCATATCGATGGCACACTTGTTGTTGGAGTCTCTTCGAGTTCGATCGACTGTACGTGACACCGCCATCCTCACGGGTGACATACGCTCAACCGATTGACCAACTCGTGCGCGTATGCTAGTTGCACATCAACACGCTAGGCTCTTTGGCAGGGCGCCAAGCATTCTCTGCACAGCTGGCCAGCTACCTGGAACGATATCGCTCGGACCTCAGTCCCGACAGCATCGCTCGACTGAATCGAGGTTGTGCACTTCGCATACTCGATAGTAACGAGGAGTGTGACCAGCGAATCGTGCGCGACGAAGCGTGCCCGAGGCTGCGCAACTACCTCGATGCGACCGATCTCGAGCGCTTCGAGTACATTCTGCAGGGCCTCGAGGCACTCGAGATTCCGTACCAAGTCGACGACCAACTCGTACGCGGACTCGATTACTACGACCACACGATCTTTGAGTTCCTATCGAAACCACGAGGTGGAAAGGATCGTGCCAAGCCGCAGGCTGTGTTGGCTGGTGGCCGATACAATGGCCTCAGTGCTCAAATGAATGGCCCTGACCTTCCTGCCATTGGGTACGCGCACCGCACCGTGGCGCGAGCGCAAGCCTTCCTCATCTCACCACGAATGCACTCTGTGGCATCCTGAGACAGTTGGGCTGCAGGCATCGAACGACTGGCACTTCACTTTGATTCCACAGTGCTTGGCCCCGATCCGAAACGTCTGATCGGCATCGCAGTAGTGCATCCGCGAGGAACAGCAGCGCCATCAAGTGATCGACTCACACCCAAGGACTCTCTGGCTGCCGTGCTCGCGTGCAAGCTTCGTCGTGCGGGCTATGCAATCTTCCAGCCAGATGACACGACGATCGCCATCGGAAAGCAACTCAAGCACGCCAATCGGGCCAATGTGTGCGGCATGATCTTGATCGGCGATGACGAGCTGGCCACCAATCAAGTGACGATCAAGGACTTTACGAGTGGCGAGCAATCGTGTGTGCCCATCGCATCGTTGGAAGAGGAGCTACTTGGCAGGTTTCCGACATCAAAGCTATTCTAACGAACGAAACTAATATATATCTCGCACACTGTCTCCAATCCATTATGAACGTGCATCATCATCATCGTGCTAGGAGGTAGGAGATAGGAAGTACGTATTATATGTGTATTGTGATGCACTGAGTGAATTAGAACTGCAATGTCAATCGCCAGTTCTTGGAGACTGCGGCATTGGGTTGACGAATAATGATACTGTTGTGCGTGGGTGACGAGAAGTCGAGCGAGCTCTCGGCGCCATCTTGACGCAGCACGACCTTGGTGGGTAGACGCTTGAGGCCGACGATCGTGATACGCTCAATGACGTTATCGACCTGGAATTGCGTCTGGTGTGCCGGCAACGACTCGAGCACGTTGTTGTCGTACGTGAACCTGCGGTGCACGAACTCGGACGAGCGCTGGTAGTTGAAAGTACGGAAGTCGTCAACGTAGAGTTCGCCGTCGGCCGAGCCGCGCGAGTCGAGTGCCACCACGAGCGTGTACGGGTCGTGCACCATCTGCGTCGTCGAGCGGCGGGGGCGCTCCTGGCGCGGCACGATACTACCGCCGCGTTGGAAGACGGGGATCTTGTCGAGCGGTGCCGAGACTGTAATGTACGACGGAGCGCCTGAGCCAAAGGTCTCGAGCGACACGACGTCGTACCACGGCTCGGAGCCCGGGAGATAGACGCGCGCCGAGATGCCACCTGCGTGCACGACCGGGCGCACGAGCAGGTCGGAGCCGATGAGGAACGAGTCTTGGTTCGTGAGTACCTCGGGATCGGTCGGGTACTGGTACCAGAGCGGGCGCATGACGGGCGCTCCCGAGTGCGAGGCGAGGTAGAATTGCGTGTACCAGAAGGGCAGCAGCGCATAGCGGGCTCGCAGCGCCGAGCGGATGCGGTCGAGCGTCAGCTGGTCAAAGAGGTACGGCTCGCGGCGCTTGGCATCGAGGTGCGCGTGGCCGCGGAAGAACGGCTGGTAGGCGCCGGCTTGGTACCAGCGCGTCAGGAGCTCGGTGTCGGGGTTGCCAAAGAAGCCACCGACGTCGGCGCCCGAGAACGTGATGCCCGAGACACCGAGCGACAGCAGCATCGGCACCGAGAACTCGAGATGGTCCCATTGAGCGGCGTTGTCGCCGGTCCAGATGGCGCCGTAGCGCTGCGAGCCGGCGTAGAGCGCGCGCGACAGCACGAACGGACGCGCGTTGTGGTCGGCGTTGCGGCGAACGAGGCCCTCGTACGTGGCGCGGTGCACGTAGAGGCCAAAGAGATTGTGCACGTCGCGGTGCTCCCAGCCGCCGTGGTGCATCAGGTCCTTGAACATGGTGACCTCGGGTCCGTTGAAGACCGACGGCTCGTTCATGTCGTTCCAGATGAAGAGCGAGTCGCTCGAGCCACGGTACGCCGTGTAGGCAAACTGCTCGGCCCACCAAGCGCGCACCTCGGCGCTCGTAAAGTCGAGGTACATGGAGGCGCCCGGCCAGCAGAAGCCCTCGTAGCTGCCGCCCTCGGGTCGCTTGACGTAAAAGTCGCGCGCCGTCGCGCCGTCGTGAATGTGGTAGCCGTCCTCGCGCTTAATGTGCGGGTCGACGATCGTCACCATGCGGCGGCCCTTGCTCGCGACGCCGGCCAGCATCTTGTCGGGCGTCGGGAACTTGATCGGGTCCCACGTAAAGTACTTTTTCGAGTTCGTGTGCTCAATGTCGAGCCAGATGACGTCCATCGGCAGGTTGTGCACGTCGAACTTGCTGTTGACCTCGGCGACGTCGGCCTCGTCCTTGTAGTTCCAGCGGCACTGGTGGTACGCGAGCGAGAACAACGGCGGCAACGGCGTCGTGCCCGTGAGCGCCGCATACTGCGACGAGACCTTGCTCGGCGTCGGACCGAGCAACACAAAGAAGTCCACGATGCCACTCTCGCTGAACCAGTGCGACTCGGCGCCCGCTTGCTCGTACGCGACATCCACCCACGTCTCGGCGGCGTTCAGCCAAAAGACGGCCGACGTCGACGAACTCGCCGGTGAACTCCACGTCGATGGCACCACTTGATGCGAGATCAACAATGGCACCGAACCGTACAATGCCATGGTCTCGCGCAGCTCGTACTCGAACACATCCAAGTTGTACAATCGATATGGCTCGAGCTTGACTTCACCGCCAATCCTATCATCATCGCCGCCACGAGGTCAGTATCGCGTGCGATCGTGTGATCGTGTGATCGTGTGATCGTGTGATCGTGTGATCGTGTGAACGTGCTCACTGCATATTACGTACTTGGTGGCAGGCAGCGCAAAGTCCGCAGCGTGCTCGGGGATGCCGTAGAGATGCTTCGAGCCATGGAACGTAAAGTCCATCGAGATCGAGGTCGGGCCCTTGGGCTTCCTGTCGCGATGGCCCGAGAAGTTCTCCTCCCATGCACCGTCGGTACCGATGACGCGGTACTCGTTGCTCTCGTTGTCGTTGCTCTCGTTGTTGCTGTTGTTGTTGGCGCTATCGTCCTCGTTGCCTGATCCCGGGATCTCGAACACCTCGGCCGCGGCATCGTCGTCGGCGCTCGATGGCTCCTCAATGTTGAAGAGACCGAGCGCGTTGGCACTGATGACGTGCGTGCCATCGGCGCTGTAGAACTTGAGCACGAACGGATCGTGCACGATCTCGACCTTGCCGAATACACGGCCGGCGTGTTCGGCCGCCGGCACGGGCTTGGCGCTCTCGAGCAAGACGTCGGCCTCGGGCACTTGGTATCGAGGGAACGGCGCTGGGTTCTCGCGCACCTGCACGCGAACCGTGCCGTCGCCGTAGTTGCGCAGCGTCACCGTGAAGGTACGCTTGTCGACCTTGTTCGTGAGATCGAACGTGTACGAGTCGGGCGTGCTGCGCTCGGTGCCGGCCACGACGGCGTACGCGCTCTTGCCGGTCTGCTTGGCGAACTCGCGGTTGCGCCGACAGAAGCCCGACTGGCTGCAGGTCTTGAACTTGCTGCGGTCCACTGCCTCGCTCACCATCACCATCACCGCTACCACCACCACCGCTACCAGCAGCACTGATCTACTGCTCCGTGACACCATCTTCGGATGAGATGCCTCGACTCTGCCGCGAGAGGCAGCGATGTGACAAGCAGAGAGGAACGAGCGAATGAGAGAGCAAGTGAGCGAGCGATGCCACGTGGCTCCACCACCACCTCTTCCTGCATCTGAGGCTGAGCCACTGGGTTGGCTGACTGAGTGTACAAGGATGATTCTTTCTGTGGTTCAATGCTCGAGAGTGCTATCTATTGAGTTGATGGATGGTCAGTACAACAACAGCAGCAACAACAACAGCTGGCTGGGAGTGCAGCCCATTACTTGGCCTTGTCCTTGCTGCTCTTGTGCTTGTGCTTGTGCTTGTCCTTGCCGTCCTTGCCATCCTTGCCACCACCACTCTTGTGCTTGTCACTCTTTGACGACGAGGAAGAAGAGGAGGAGGAGGACTTCTTGCGGTGGTAGAATCGAATGACCGGCGCCTCGGTCACGTCCTTTCCATCTGCATCAGTGAACGACACGACCAGGTCCGAGTACTTTTGGTCCTCGGTATGTCGCAGCAGCTCGCGCATCTTCATCGGCAGCTTCTTGGCAGAGCCGGGCATCAGAGCCATGTACACCATGCGGCCATCTTGGCAGATACCCGACACTTCGAGCTGATACTTGTCCTTGTAGTACTTGACAAAGTCCTCGAGCGTCGAGATGCCCTTCTTGATCTCCCATCGGTCCCAGAGCGTAATGTCCACTCCCTTGGCGATGTTGATCTTGGCTATCGATTTGCAACGACCGAGTAGTGTGGTGGTTAGGAGCATACTATGGTAACTCAACGAAATGGCGGGCGTTTTGATGTTGCGCACGTACGAGCAGGCATTGGCTCTGCGAGAGCAAACTGCGGCAAGGCGAGATTCAAGAAGGCGCACTTGTAGTGCTCGAGTGGTGCCTTGTTGAGGACCTTGATCAACTCGAGCGACACCAGTCCCGACACTGCCGAGGTCGTTGTGGCGATGGCAGGAACGATACGACCAGCGATGCGCTTGACTTCAAGTCGCGGCGCTTCCGGTAGCGCATATTCGCGCGCACGCAGGTTGGCAGCGGCCGTGATAAAGTCAATGTGATGGTTCGAGTCGTCGTCCTTCTCGAATTCCGCCGGTGCCAAGCGCGGGTATTGCTCGGGCGGTACGGAATTGAGGAACGCCAGGAGCTCATGCTGGTAGCCGACCAGCTCGTCTTGCTGGATCACCGTCTCTTTGGGCTTGGCCTTCTCGTCGGTTTCAATGTGCTTGGAGGTCTTTGGCACGAAGGGAGGTACCGAGACGCCAGCGAGAATCTGCACGGGCATTGCCACTCATGGAGTGAATCAATCTCTCTCGCTCTCACTCACACAGTGCTTGCGGTAGGTTTCGCGGCTACGCGGCGTACCTGAGCAAGATCTTGATCGGAAGTCGGGCCTGGCTTCACGCCCCACACGGCAGCGAACAGGGCCGCTCCATGACGAACAAAGCTCATGTGCAACGGGTCAGCGGTATCGAAGATGATCGGCGTTGGTGGACGCTTCGGCGAAGCCCAGAACAAGCCTGATGATGGTCGCGGATGCGATAAGTTTGTTGATAGACTCCAGCGGCAGTGACGATGGGAAGAAGATTGCTCGTACCGTCCTCTACTTTGTGGTCAAGCGGAAACTTGAACAACAGTTGCAAGGCAGCGTTGTGGTAGTGTTGCTGGAACTTGAGGCGAACAAAGGCCACGCAATCAGCCCATGAAGTCGGACGCTTACGGAGGAATCGTGCAACGATGCGGAAGGAACGCGCCAGCTCTTGGTCGTTGGCAGCAACTCGCTACAAGATGAACGAGAAGAGTGTGAGTATCGATCGACAAAGAGCAGAAGAGAGAGCACATAGTTGAATGGTTCTATCATACCTCCTTGACATCTTTGAGACCAAGGAAGCGATTGAGTTCCATCGCCTTGGTGGAGAACAAGCCCTCAAAGACCAAGTCTCGTGCCCATTGGATGCAATGGTCGATCTTGGCCGGGAACAGCTTGAGTGTACAAAATGGCACGTCCTATCGCGAGGAGAAACGAGAACGAGAACGGTGAGGAGATGCAAGGCACTACGCGATTTGCCGAATGAATAGCGTACCTTCTCGGGAGGATCACGGCGAGAAGCGTAGGACTCAGTGAGGAACGGAACGATGATTTGCGTGTGTCCCTTGGGACCCAGGGTGCCAGATTCGAGCAGCGGCCTCTGATTGGTGACGCAGCGCTGATCCATGTAGAGTCGCGCCTCGACGTTGTCGAGAGCATTGACGGCACAATCAAGCGCCGAGAAGAAGCGGTCGGAGAACTTGGCCTCGGTGGCGGTGCCGACCTTGTCGAGGAAGGCGTTGATGTGCACGGCGGGGTTCATGGCCGTGGCGGCGGCCGCGGCGGTTGTGGCCTTGGGGCTCTACTCGGCACGTCGCGTGTAAGCAAACCAAACGACATTCGAGTTCGAGGCCGACGACCAGGTCAGTCATGGTGCTCGAGCTCCGTCCGTACCTGGATATCCTTGGGGCGGAAGAGGAACTGGCGGCTGAGGTTGCTCTTCTCGATCAAGTCATTGTCGGTCAACATGATGCGGCCGGTCTCGGCCGTCGAGACGCCCATCATGGCAAAGTTCTTGAGCAGCTCGCAGCCGATGGCTCCCGAACCAACGACGAAGAGCTTGGCCTCGGCCAGCAACTTGCTCGAGTCGGAACCGATGCAGATCACCTGCGCGTCGTAGCGATCGCCCTTGGGCTGATAGGGCTGTGTGTTGAAGCTCTCTTCCTTGCCGGCGTCAGCTGGCAACAGCTCGAATGCATCATAGAAGAACTACCGACCATCGTCAGGGCATAGAAATGAGTTTGGTTGTGACGAGCATCGATGGCGATGACGACGACGACAAGGACGGAAGGGCGAGCGATCGTTGTGTACCCATTGGTGCAGCGGCGTGAACTTGCCCGACACGGCCTTGATGACCTCTTGACCCAGCACGCCACCGAGGAATGCAGCGATCGGACACAGGCTTCCTTGCGCCGTGAGTGCCATGAGACGCACCATGCGCTCGTTGACGGCCTCGTCGCCTGCGAGCGAGCGACACGTGGCGACGATCTCCTGTGCCTCAGCCCAGTCCCATGCGTTGGGCAATCGGCCCTTGGTGGAGACGAAGTGGTCGAGGGCGCGCACGCCACGCAGGGCATCGGCGGCGACGTCGAGCTTGCCGAGGTCCGAGAAGCACACATCGCCAAAGGGCTCGAACGACTCGATGGCTTGTGCGAGCGACTTGAACGACATGGTACGCGGCTTCTTGACCTGATGCATCACGCCGCTGCCGGCCTCAAAGTCGGGCCACGAGCTGGAGTCGAGTTCGATCGAGAACTTGGCGGCCGTGATGACTGCAATCGAGGATGGAGCATATGAGTGCGAGTCCGCGAGCGAGTGCCCGCGAGCGAGAGTGAGTGCGTACCCTGCGCCTTGTACTCTCCTTGGTTCAGCTGCGGCATTCCCTTGATCTCAGAGAAGCGCACGACATCGCCGGTCTCGAGGCCGTGCGTTTGGTTCTCGATCACGGTGACGAGGGTCGTGGCGCCCTTGTCGACGTGGCCGACCAGCACCTCGGCGGCCTCCTCGCCGTTCTGGTCGTAGATCTCGAACGCCTCGCCAAAGTCCGCAAAGGCCCACGCAAACAGGCCTCGCACCTCGGCGCCGATAAAGTAGATGCCCTTCGCGTGGCAGTAGTCGTTGATGCGCTTGGCGGTCGAGAGCGGCACGTCGGTCATCACCACGCACTAGCAGCAGCGAGCGAGCGAGGTCAGCGAGCAATCGTTCGAGGTCAGCGGCAGCCGATGATGGATTGGTATACCTGGTACGCATCGAGCACCGACAGATCGGTATCGAGCGAGTGAGTGCTCACGTCGACCGAGACGTAGGGGTTGAGCTCGTCGAGTTGGGCGAGCGAGAGCTCGGCGCGGTTGCGGCCAATGTCGTTGTCGGTCAGATAGAAGTGCGTGGCGCGGTCGAGCTGCGTCGCGGCCTTGGTGTCGTGCAGCGTCAAGCGCCGAACGCCCGAGAGCGCCACGTTCTTGGCTACGGCCGATAGCAAGCGTGAGTGCGCGCGAGTGCGAGGCGTGGCATCGAGCGCGATGCCCTCGCTACGTACCGATCTCGAGGCCGAGGCCGCCGAGGCCGCTGAGGAAGACGTTCGAGCGAGCCATGCGGTTCATGGCACGATCGCCCAGCACGTAGCGAGTGCGGCTGTAGAACGAGTCGTCGACTTCGAGCTCATCGCTTGGAGGTGGAGCCGGTGTCGAGGCCATTGCAGTGCTGGATGGCGGTGGTGGTGGCAGTCGGCGGTCGTGGTCGTCGAGGTGGTGGTCGGTAGTGGGCTGTAGAACGAAGGCTGAGGCGTCGTCAGCAGCAGCAGCAGCGAAGGATGAATGCGCCGTCGATGGTCCGTTCAATCGTCTCCGCTTGGCCGATGGAGA
>ERZ778026.4256-NODE-4256-length-11403-cov-9.602838_pt1 | contig 11403 bp, 15 predicted proteins | sample MGYA00375756_ERZ778026 | MGnify/ENA primary metagenome ERZ778026 (study PRJEB29350, sample SAMN05389820) | bioreactor metagenome | isolation source: Ammonium sulfate bioreactor | place: South Africa: University of Cape Town | collected 2014-02-18 ... | reverse complement strand
ACTTCGCAGTCGCTGCGACAGATACCTCGATGCCATATGATTGTTCTGGTGTCGACCTCTATCAATCAATCGATATCTCGATATCTCGAGCAGGATCACGAATCTCGAGCACGACGCAGCCACCAGACGAATGAGCAAGTATCGATCGATCGATCGATCGACATCACTCATTCGTTCGTTGCTGTCCGTGCCATCCATCCATCCATCTGTGCCATCCGTCCGGTCATCATCATCCTCCATCAAGGTCGAGCTCCCACCACCACCACCAGCACCACCACACTTGCTCCGAGGCCACGATGGAGGACGATGAGGACGTGTCGAAGCTCAGCACCAGTCCGCCATCGCGCAAGGGAGCTCGCTCTCCGCAGCCAACGACCTCGCCGCCATCGACCTCGCCGCCACCACAATCGCCTCCATCCTCGCCGCCCAATGGCTCGAGTGTATTATCTCCCAACACACGCGGTCGTAAGCACAAGGCCGATAGCAAGTCGAGAGTCAAGGACAAGGAGCGAGACGGCAGCCACTCGCGCACAAGCTCGCTCACGGGCCTGCCGTCGACCTCTCCGCCGTCGCCCGCCATGTCGCTGAGCTACCCGACGCTCCTCCAAGCTACCAGCACCACCAGTACCAGTACCAGCACCAGCAGCAGCAGTAGTAGTAGTAGTTATGCTTCGAGTGGCGGGAATGTGACTGCATCGACATCTGCCTCACGGCCACATCGTACCAAGTCCGCCAAGAAGATCGTACGTGCTTGATCGATCGAACCAGCCACCAACGCACGAATCCATCGAGGGGGGCATCAGTTGCTCACCGGCACTTGCACACACAAACAGGGACTCAGCCATGCCATCTGCCTTGATCGAACGTTGTCAACCCGCGACATCGAATCGATCGGAGCCATGTACCAAGAGCAGCACCAGCCTTCCAGTACGCGCTCGTCCTCCACTCTCCCACAACCAATCATCATCATCATCATGTGTCAGCAGCAGAGAGCTCCACTCCAAGAGTAGTATTGCGTGTTGTCACTCGAGCAACGAGTACCACCTGACGTGCCGTGTTGCCATGCACAGAACCCATGCGGCGACTCTCGTGGCCCTTGAGTTCGTTCGAGCTCGAGATCGGCACCCAGCATCTCCAGGGCGTCTCGGGCAGCCCACCCTTGGTCACCTCGCCAGCTTATCCGCGCAAGTCACGCTCGGCCAGCGTCGGCGAGGCGCTCGCCAAGTCGTCCAAGATCAGCAACGCCCACAAGATGCGCTCGCTGCCCAAGAAGTTCAACGTCGCCGGCAAAGGCCCCAAGGGCGCCTCGTCCTTGGGCGAGATGCCATTCGCCGAGCGCTCCAAGTCGGCCGACAAGTCATCGCGCACCTATGTAAGTAACGCTCACGAGGCCAATGCGCCCGAGGCCAGCGCTGCCGATTCTGACGTGGCTCTACGGTACGTGAGAGCGTACGCACTGCCACACAATCGTTCGAGTCGATTCGTTGCATGCTCAACTCTCGAGCGTGCTTGCTGTGCGCATGCCTGCCAATGCCGCCGCCACCTACTGCAGCCCCAAGGGAATCCGCAACAAGATGATCGACAAGTACCGCCGCAACACCAAGTCCTTGGTCGGTGGCCATGTACGTTGTTTGGAACCGCAAGTGGGTTGCGAGTCGAGCCTGACCTTGTGGCTGGCTCAATCGCTCGCTCGCTGGCTAGTCTCCGCTCGAGGCACCGATCTTCAAGGTGAAGCCTGTGCGTGAGGAGGTACACAAGCAAGATGCACTCCGCCTCACCCAATCGTTGCCATCGATCGACGCGCTTGTGTCACTCACCAATCTATGCGTGCCTCTGCTCCCCGATCGTAGTATTTGCTCTTCAAAGACAAGCACCGGTGGAAGCGGAGGTGGATCATCTTGGACGACAAGAGCGTGCATATCTTCCGCAGCCACGAGGACCTCAACCCGCCGTTCGTCATCAACCTCATGGGCAGTGCGGTCAAACGGCGCAAGTACGACCGCGACAAAGAGTTTACGTTCGACGTCATCACCGCGGCACAGAGCTACTCGTTCCAAACCGACAAGGAGCCCGAGATGATGAAATGGGTGACCGAGATACAGCAAGTGTGCGAGAAGCTCGTACTGTGCGAGATTGGCGGCAAGGCTCCGTCGGCAAGGGTACGCGAAGCCCCGAATGCGTGGCACATGTTCTCTACCGACCAGTGACCCCCGTGCCGCGGCGCTGAACGCCCGCTGCAGCCCTTGACAGTGGCACAACAAGAACAAGCCGAGCGCGACAACGAGGAGATGTCCGAGGGCCAGAAGATTATTCACGAGATCCGCGAGCTCGAAGGCAATTCAGTGTGTGCCGATTGCGCAGCCCCTGGTGCGTTGGGGAATGCCTGCACTCCTCATCACTCCAACGCTGTGCTTCTCCTCGTCGTGAAATTCATGTTGATCATCATGATCATCATCATGGCCGTGATCGTGGTGGCGGTGGTGGCGGTGTAGATCCCGAGTGGGCCTCGGTCAACCTCGGCATCTTCATTTGCATCGATTGCTCGGGCGTGCACCGCTCGTTCGGCACGCACATCTCCAAGGTGCGCAGCCTCACGTTGGACAAGTGGGAGCCCGAGCACCTTGAGGTCATGCGCTCTCTCGGCAACATCAAGGCCAACCAGACTTGGGAGTTCAAGATTCCCGAAGGATTCACGAGAATCGCGAGACACTCGATCAAGTACGCTCTCCCTTCGTCTCTCTCTCTCTCTCTTTGTTGCCTCTCCTTGGACACTGAGCATCGCTTTTCGATCGAGCAGGCCCGAGCGCGCCAAGTGGCTGCATCTCAAGTACATCGAGAAGCGGTTCACCAAGGGCTGGAAGAGCAGCGCCTTTGGACGCGACGATCTCAAGAGCATGTTCCTCGATCTGTTGCAAGAGGATCACGAGTTCCGAGCAGCAGTGCGCGCGCTTCTGAGTGCCACCGACGAAGCAGGCGCAGGACGAGACGAGAGCAACAGCAACAACAACATGACGGCGTAAGCTCTCTCTCTCTACTGTCGCTTGATTGGCTGGTTGGCAAGCAAGGAGTCAGAGAGACAAGCGCGTCGCTGGTTTGGATGAGTGATAGATGTGTCTGATATGCGCGGTCATTCTCTCTCTCTCTCTCTCTCTCGCGTTAATTTGTAGCGATATCTCATGTGTAAGCTCTCGAATATCACTCACACTTCCCATCATTCATCATTCATCAGCAGAGCGCGAGAATGGCGGGAAATAGTGGGGCACGATTACGGTGGCGCTCGAGCTCAGATTGCTCGAGTGTTTAGGCGAGAGACGCCTCTGCTTCTCTCTCGCTCTGCTCGCATTCTCTCGCTCTCTTGTGCCTGCTGGTGCTCTCTCTCTGTCGCTCTCTCTCGTGTGGTGTGTCTGATCTCTGCCGACAATATGCCGTTGGGTGTTTGGAACGAGCAGTGGGGCAAGTGCGATGGCGCCACGATCTCCGATATCTTGGATTGCAACTTTGTGTGGCCCGATCCCGGTGGCGCTTGCTGGGAGTGCTGGAAGCGTACGTCGTCGCCATCCGTTTGTTGGGCTTCATGGCGTTGCCGGCTGGCGTGTCATTAATCGCCCGACGCCGCCCAATGCCGCGTTGATCATCCCGAACGCCGGGGAGAGCGAGCACGAACACTGCCGAGAGCGAGCGCGCGTCCTACGATGGCTTTACTGACAGCAATGCGCTGCGCGTTGCCGTGCGTGGTGTGACACACAGTCGAGCCCTGCTGTGGCAGCCCGTGCAACCCTCTTGGTACGCCAGGCCGAGCCTCGCCCAACTGACCGAGCCCTCGCTAACGAACCAATCTCTCTCTCTCTCGCACACACACACACACACACACAGATGGCCTCTACTGCTGTACGTAATTGTGCGCCTGTACGCGCCTGAGTCGCTCGCCGGCTGATTGCTCGTTGCGTCTCGTCGATCCAGGCCTTTGCTGGTGGTGCTGCAGCTGCTGCACGTTTGCCAAGCTGATCGCCTACAAGCAGGACCAAGACTGCGCCCGTACGTGGAAGTGGGGCTCGGTCGTTACGCCGCCGCCCCGCTCACGTCTCCTACTAACCCACACGCTCGCCTCGGTCCAGTGATCAACCACTGCCTGCCGGTGTGCCTGCAGTACCTGCCGTTCGTTGGCTGGATCGTCAGCGTCTTCCTCCACACGACGATGGTACGTACGCTCTCCGCACCCCAGCCATGGTTGCGCTCACTCCATCTCGTTGGCCATCCATCGCCATTCACGCGACGCTTGGTTCCCAGCGCCACGAGCTGCGCATGGGGGCAGGAGTCGGCGGCGAGCCTGCGTGGATCGGCGATGCCATCATGGCCCTCATTCCGTGCACGGCGCCGTGCTCCATGTGCCAGGGCCTTCGCACCGTCCCCGTACGTGTCGCTTGCTTGAGTCGCCGCAGAGCCGCAGCTGCTGGCGCGCGCTCTCATACGCTCGCGTGTGCGCATTCGCATTGCGCAGAAGGAGTCGTGGGACTGGCTCATGCACGTCAAGGACAAGGGCATCACGCCGATTATCGACCCCATCATCTATCGGCCGTTCCTGCTGCCGCCAGGCGAGGCGCCCGCGCCTGCGCCGGCTGCCGCCACTCCCGAGTAAGAGCCCCAGGCGCTCGCTCGCCGACAGTACCACCTTCGAGAACTGACGACGCCCATTTGCTCTAGCCGTCGTCGGTTCACGAGAACAAAATGGCCGTGATACCCAGCTGACTGATTCCTCGTCTATGATATCGACTCTGTGCGATATCCTGCTCCATCTCTCTCTCTCTCTCTCTTCATATCGCTACACCCACTCCCCTTCTCTATATTGATGCATTGCTTTCCTCGTTCAACATTAGTACCTCCTCCTGATTTATCTATCCATCTATCTTGCATTCATTCAATCTCTAAAGGTTGCAACCATTCGTCCTCCCAACGAACGAACGAACGAACGAAGCCTTGGTGGTCGTCTCACTCTTTATCACGCATGGCAGAGGCGCAACATCTCGGCCGTGCTCGTGATCTTGTCGCGGCTCTTGCCTTTGGCTTTGCCGCTCTGGAGCTCGAACTCGTTGATGCGCAACCAATCGGCAAACGTCACTACACGGTGGCCGAGCAACTCGTGGGCCCGGAGGCCGTCGAGGCCGCGCTTGTCGAGCGACTGCTGCTGGTGCAGTTTGTTCTGGTTGGCGTCGTCGACCATCGAGATCACCGTGTCGCTGGCGTCCCAGATGTTGGTGCCGATGATGCCGGTCGGGCCGCGCTTGAGCCAGCCGCTCACGTAGACGCCCGTCATGACCGCGTCGGTGGCCGATGCCGGATCGAGCGTCACTCGGCCACTCACGTTGGGCACGATGCCTTTCGCGTGATCGAACGGCACGCCGGGCACATGCGTCGCTCGATAGCCGATGCTCGTGACGGCGAGCATTCGTGGCAGCGCCGGTGTGGCGCGCAGGGTCTCGCTCTTGCCGCTTGCAACAGCACGCTGCTTACCGGCCTCTCCTGCGAGCTCATTGAGTCCCAGATGCACTGCTGCCAATCCGCCCTGCGAGTCGCTGCCGTCAGCCAGGAACTCGAGCGGGCTCTTGAGAAAGTGCAAGAACAGACGGCGCTCATTGTCGATCGAGGCACGATCGTAGTGTGCTGCAAAGTCCTCGACATGCTGCGCCTTCGAGGCCATGAGCTCGAGCTGGCGCTTGGTCGCTCGCTCCTTGGCCTCTTCGTTCGAGGCGGCGTTCAGCTCGAGGTCACGCTGCTGCACCAGCACCTGCACGCCCTGGAGCGACAGCAACTCGCGGAGCTCCTTGTTGGTGAACGATGCCTGCGTCGGGCCACGACGGCCGACAATATGCACGTTGCGGATGGACGAGCGTGCCAGCAGTTCGATCGTCGCGTCCGAGATGTCGGTACTCTTGAGCTCGTCCAACGACCGTAGTAGGATTCTCGCAATGTCCAACGCCACATTGCCTGTCGCGACACTCCTCATCAGTCCGACCACGCGGCCATGCCACTCTTTGTGTGTGCGCCGCACCATTCCCAATGATGACCGCATCTCGAGACTGCGTGAGGAAGCTCTCGAGCTGCGTGCGACTGTGGAGGTCCGAGAAGCCCGGCTCCGAGTTGTACCATCCTACAAAGTCCCGAGCGCTAAACACGCCTGGGCGACGTTCGCCAGGCACGCCCAATGCTCGCTCCTCATTGCAACCATACGCCAACACTGAGCGTCCGAGCACACGATTGGAATCAGCCATGCAGAAGCATTGTATCGCGTTTGCCTCATACCGACGCCGTGGTAATGGTGGAGCAGTGCATCGAGCGATACGTCAGTGCCCAGGCGAACGTTGCCAGCAAAGGTCACGCGCGAATCGCTCGCAATCTCGGCAAAGCGGCTTTCGACGACCTTGACCTTGAGCAGCAGTAGTATAGTAGCAACAAGCCATCGATGCGCGTCACTAATTCACTCAGTGTACTTGTCGGCAGGATACCGTGAGCGCCTCCGCACGAACCTCGGGATGGTCAGGCGCCACGCCATAGCGAACCAGCCCATTTGGACTCGGCAGCGCTTCAAGGATATCGACTCGGCACTCCTGTTTCGCATGTTGATCATGTGAGTGAGTACAATCCCTCTTTACCTCCACGTAGAATCGATTTCAGTGGTTGCTCGAGGAGGTACCCACCGAGAACTCCTTGAGCAGACTCGCGCTCGTGTAGAATCCCGATGGTCCCGCACCAACGACGCAGAAGCGCAGCTTGCTATTCAGCTCGGTGCTCAACGAACGACGATTCGCTCTCTCACCACCGTGTCGTACTCTCCATATTCTATGACCACCCCACGTGAGAACTCGAGACAACATCGCACCAGCGAGCACTCACTCACACTCTCAACAAGCAAACAAGCAAACAATCGATTGAATCGAGAGAAGAGATGTTAGGAACAGTAACACTAATGACTCTATAGTTCACTTCATTCTGCTCATGTTCGATCTATCGATCGCATCGATCAATCGTATCGTTGCTTGCTCTCGTACACACACGCGTGGGCACACGTGGGGATTTGGAGGTCGAGAGATAGATACCATGGCGAGCGAGAAGACCAACGTCGTTAAGGAACATATCTTGACGTTCCTTGCCAATGGCGATTGGCCCGATGGCAAGGTATCGATCTCGATCTCGATCCAACTCGCGTGCCTGTGACTGATCGATCGCGACTCGCGGCATAGGTGGCACAAGAGGAGCTCCTTGGTGCTTTGAACCAAGAGCATGGCGTGGCGGCGTTGGATGCCTTGCCAGCGATCAACGAGCTCCTCAAGGAGTTCCGCATCAAGCTGTACCCGAACCCGCAGAAGCCCAAGTGCTACCTGTACAGCTTGGTGGACGACGAGACGCGCCAAGCCGATGCCGCGTGCGTACAACGATGCGATCACTCTCCATACACACATACAATCATCTGGTGCCTGTGGAGTTCAAGCTCATGTTCGATCGATCGCTCGATTGCGTAGAGTCATTCGGTTGAACGCTGAGGAGCGCTTGGTGTATCAGACGATCGAGGAAGGCGGTCGCAAAGGTACCACATACATGATGATCACGCGAGCTGTCTCGAGACGGGGAGTGAGTGACGCTTCTCGACGACGCTGGCAGGTACCTGGACGCGTGATATCCGAAGCAAGGCCGGTCTGTCGACGCCGCGGCTCAACAAGATCCTCAAGACGCTCGAGAACAAGCGACTCATCAAGCCGACCAAGTGGCCCGAGCAGCCACGCAAGCGCATCTACATGCTGTACCAACTGCGCGAGGAGCTCGGCTTCTTCCATCATCCCGAGACGCGCGAGCTCGATACGGCTCTGATTCAGACCATCTCGGATCGATGCTATCGATTCATTCAAGAGTCGGTGCGTGTATTTGTTGTGCGTCTGGTCGGTGATTCGAGTGATTCGAGTGGTTCTCAACCAAGCATACCACAGGGCGTGGCATCGTTGAACGAGATCTGGACGCACATTCGCGGGATGGGCAGCACGTACGAGGAGCCAAAGGAAGAGGATATTCAGGTACCGGCACCAGCACCAGCACCAGCACCAGTTCATCAAGCTGACCCGAAGACGTGTTGATGTGATATTTTGATGCAGCTGGTGCTGGACCTGCTGCTGTACGATGGCCTGATCGAAGAGGTGCAGGACTCTCGCAGCGAATCGGTGCTGGTACGTCAGTGCGACTGAGCAAATGAAGCGATCGATCATGGCCTGACTGCCCGCACCGGTGCACAACAGCGCAACATGCTGGTGGCGTACAAGACCTCGGGCCTGCGCGTCGTCCAGCCCAATGGCTACACCGATGTGCCGTGCAGCCGGTGTCCCGTGGCACACCAGTGCAGCGACGAGGGCGAGGTCACGCCCGCCAAGTGCGTGTACTTCTCACAGTGGCTCGCCGATGCGTGGTAGTGCCGCGCGCCACCTCTACCGAGAAAGTATTTTGGTGTACATACATATGACAATCAATGATGCTACGAGATTTTTGCGATCGAGGTACGACGACAGTCGACAAAATGGCTTGTTTCGTTGAGCGCAAGCGAGCAGACAGGAGAGGGAGGGGAGGGAGGAGGAGGAGTTCAAGTATACAACAGAAGCTTTACGGTGGCTGGTATGGAGGAGGGACGGGAGAAGCGCAAGACTGGCAACGTGAGATGGAAGGGGGCAAGCGAGATGTAGACGAGCAGCGGGAAGCGGAAGAGGAGGAAGAAGAAGAGCACCGTAGCGGGGTCGACGTTTACGACAGACGCGGGCCGGCGATGCGGTAGAGGATGCTGTCGGACGAGGTGTCCATGTTGAAGAAGGCCCACACGGGCACGATGAAGGCCACGACGACAAAGACCGAGCCCCAGATCGAGATCTGGTAGTCGGCCACCTGCTGCGGCGTGTAGGTCGTGTTGCTGCTCGAGGCCAACAGGCTCGTGTCATCGTCGAGCACGGCGCGCACCGAGCGGGCAGCACGGTTGCCGGCGAGCACCGAGGTGCCGAGCAACAGCGTCTGGCGCGTGGTCTTCTCGGCGTACGTGCCATCGAGCGCAGTCGAGAGCTGCGCCAGGTTGGCATCGAACAAGTAGAGCGAGGCGATCACCTGCACGGAGCCGGGACCATAGAGCTCCTCCAGCAACTATCGGGACAGACACAGTAATCAATGAATCAATCATGAGCGCGATCGAGCGAACGAGCGGTGGAAGGAGAACGTACTCGAACGCTGTGGATTCCGACCGAGATCAAGTCACACGAACGCGGAACCACGACGCGCTGCGACACGAGCGATGGCAGCAAGTTCGACACAGCCGCGAGCTCGGCGAAGAGCGCAAAGTCCTGCGGCTGCGAGAGGTCGAACGTGGCGACAACGCGCGAGTCGAGCGAGAAGCGCACCGACGACTCACCGAGCATCTCGAGCTGGCCACCGGCCGTGTTGAGCTGCTGGATGGCGGCAACCACCTGCTGGCGCGAGAGCAGCTGCTCGCCGACCGAGGTGACGAACGCCGACAGGTTGTGGTCCCAGAAGATGACGCGCGCGTTGCCAGCCTGTTGAGGGTGCGGGCCGAGGGCCGACGCGAGCTGGCGGTCGCTCGAGAGCGCAATGACGTTCGACTCCTGCTTGTCGGAAGAGAGGGGGCGGGTCAGAGCTCGCGGCTCGGAGTGGTGCTCACACGCGCGCACTCGCTCGCTCGACTACGCACCGGGAAGGTGTTCAGCAACACGTCGGCAATCGTAGGAACGCTGCTCTGTGCCGTCGTAAAGGCCGAGAGCTCCTCAGCGCCATCTGTGACGGCACGTAAGAAGCTGTCGTCGTAGCTGTTGTTGCAGCCATCCAGCCATCTAACTAGCCAGCAAGCTAACTCGAGCGCGAGCGCGAGCATACCCGAACCGACCCAAGTGCGGCCAAAGATTCCGTGCGTGGCGGGCAGCTCACCCGACACGAGCGTCATGACCGAAGCGAGCGTCGAGCGCGAAGTGGCAGTCTCCTGCTTGAGCAATGCCACCTCGTTCGGCTGGGCCGAGAAGAACTGCAGCGAGTTGAGTTGGCTCAGCGTATCTGCACGCGCACACGCACACACACGCCAGCGTTAGGCGTGTCGTCGAGCGAGAGAACGGAGGCTGCACAACAGGCTTCACCGAGCCACCACCTACCAGTGCCAACGCCATCGACGGCGACGATCAGGTTGCTGTTGGGGTGCGAGAAGATGTCGGTGACCGGGAAGTTGATGCGCGAGCTCTTGGCGTGCAGCGGCGCGACGCCCATGATGTGCGCGATGAGGTCCGCGACCTCCTTCTCATCGAACGACGGCGACGAGAACGAGCCGCATCGAGGGCTCAATTGAATCGCAGCATCACCTGCGAATACCAGTGCCACGAGCCCGAGCACGAGCAGCAGCGGCAACGAGGAGCGACCAAGCATTGTGGAGGAGGGAAAGAGGAGAGCGATCGAGAGATAGAGATGGAGAGGAGTGCGAGAGGGAAGAGAGGAGAGAGCAACAACAAGAGAGAAGGAACGAGCGAGAGAGACGACTTTTGCTCGCGTGCTGTAAGGTCGCCACAAGGCGCACGATTCGACGATCGAGATCTCCACGGAAAAGTCTCGCTCCTTAACGATGCGCCGGAGCGCGAAGGTTTGGTCTAGAGCGCGTGGTTGCTTTAGCGGCGCGGGGCGTGGTTTTCTCTCAGGCGGCTGCTCCTTTCTCTTTCTCTCCTCTCCGCCTCCTCTTCGCTCTGCTGCTGCTGCTGCTCGTTGGCGTACTCGCTTCCTACACACGGCAGATATCAGATATGCGCGGCGCTTCTCCTGGTACGCTCCGAGCAGCGAGGTTGCACATGTGTGGAGAGCGGCAAGCTCGCAGGATGTGACAGCGTGGGTGTGGCGGTTATCTGATATGCTTGGTTTGTTGTTTTGCTTGCTACTGCTGCTCGGACGACGACGACGATCACGATCAATAACAGGACGCGGTGGTGACCGTGGTGGTTTTGGTGGTGGTCGCGGTGGAAGTCGCGGTGGCTTCGGCGGTGACCGCGGTGGTCGTGGCGGAAGTCGAGGTGGCTTCGGTGGCGACCGCGGTGGTCGTGGCGGAGGCCGTGGTGGAGGCCGTGGTGGAGGTCGTGGCGGCGACCGCGGTGGTCGCGGAGGTCGCGGCGGTCGCGGCGGCGGCCGTGGCGGTCGCGGTGGCATGAAGGGCGGCTCCAAGGTCATCGTCGAGAAGCACAGGCACGAGGGCATCTTCGTCTCCAAGGGCAAGGAGGAGGCTCTGCTCACGCTCAACCTCGTGCCCGGCGAGTCGGTCTACGGTGAGAAGCGCATCTCTGTCGAGGTGCGTTGCGTTGCGTTGCGTTGCGTTGCGTTGCTGCAAGCGTGCGGTGGTTGCGT
>ERZ778026.4251-NODE-4251-length-11414-cov-8.814596_pt1 | contig 11414 bp, 24 predicted proteins | sample MGYA00375756_ERZ778026 | MGnify/ENA primary metagenome ERZ778026 (study PRJEB29350, sample SAMN05389820) | bioreactor metagenome | isolation source: Ammonium sulfate bioreactor | place: South Africa: University of Cape Town | collected 2014-02-18 ... | reverse complement strand
CAAGTGTTCGTTGCCAACGACACGAGCAACGACCACGACACGACTGCATGGTTAAGTCCGTTGTTGATGCACCGACTTGGATTGCGAGAGGGCGATGCAGTCGATCTCGAGGCCACCGAGACGTTCCAGCACTCCCAGCCACGCAACAGTAACAGTAATGCCGATCGCCCTCCTTGTCCTGCAGCCGAGAGCGTCGTGCTGCAGCGCATAATGGCACCAAACCACGATCTGTTGATGCCGTTCCCGCCGACGTCGATCATCGATCAGCTGCAGATGGCATCAATCCGCGACTTCTTCCTCGCAACTCCACGCGTCGTGGCCGTTGACGACATTCTTGCCATTCCCGTGAGGACCTCTCGCTTCTATCCGATTGAACGCCACCTTGCAGACGAGACATCCGATGCTCCCAAGCACACGAGCGACACCGAACCCGAACAACTGCCGTTCAAGAGCTACCCAGACGACCACAACGAGCACGAGCAGCTGATGTACTTTTGGGTGGCTCGGTGCGAGGTCGCCAACGCCGACGAAGGCTCGCACGAGGTCCAAACCGACGTGTTTGTCGACACCGCCGTGACGCAGCTGCTGCGACAAGGCTCGGTGCAGATGGGTCTGCCTCCGTTCTTCCAGTCGTTCCATTCGTGGCGTTCGGGCGACCACCGATCGGCTGCCCGCAGATGGATCGAGCACACGGAGCTGTTCCAGCAGCTGCACACGGCGTTGCAGCCATTCACTCTCGCAGCATCGCGACCGTTTGTGTCGCGGCTCAAGGGAGGCGTGTTGGTTCATGGCCAGCGGCAGAGCGGCAAGCGCAGCACGATATACCGCGTAGCCGATGCGCTCGGCGTTCACGTTATCGAGGTACTACCCCCATCTTGCGTTGGCTATTGAGAGCGCGAGGGGCTCACTCGATGTCATTCAGATCAACTGCCACGGCATCATCACGCCAACCGAGAACAAGACTGCTCAGTTCCGTACGTGTTAGCGAGCACCTCCTTACCTACTCCTACTCATTCAATGTCTTGCTGTATCGACAGTTCAAGAGTGCATCAACGAAGCGATGAGTGTGACTCCTTGCATTCTACTTCTGAGACACTTTGGGGCGCTGTTCAAGACCGACGTCGCGATGCAACACACCCAAGAGAGCCAAGAGTCCCGCATATCGATTGCACTGCAACACGCCCTCGATGGCGCTCTCAAACAGCAACAATCCGAGCAGCCACTGCCTCTTCTCCTCGTCGCCACAGTCGAGAGTCTCGACAGCCTATCGGGTCGAGTACGCTCGGCATGTTTCTATCGCGAGCTCGAGAGCAAGGCGCCCGACCAAGAGTTGCGAGCAGAGATCCTCGAGGCTCTGTGTGATGGGCAGCATCTTGCATTCGACGTGTCACTCGAGGACCTTGCTGCTAGAACGGCATCGTTCGTACGTCGCGTTGGCTCGTTCAATCGATCGTGAGCTCGAATCTGATTGGCGTTGTGTGGCAGGTGTTTGGCGATCTCGATTCGCTGGTGTGCCGTGCGGGATTGACTGCTCTCGCTCGAGTGAGAGAGCGCTCGGCAGGCGGACTGAGCGAGGCAACGATGATCGCGCTGGGCGTTGTGATCTCGGGCGACGACTTTGAGAAGGCCCTCGATCACATGCATCATCTGCAGGCCGAAAACCTTGGCACTCCCAAGGTACTCCTCCTGCTCGTTGCTCGGTTGGCTATGCGACTCGATGATGACTTGGTGTGAGCAGATTCCGAACGTGTCGTGGGAGGACGTCGGAGGACTGGCTCACGCCAAGAAGGAAATTCTCGACACGATACAGCTGCCTCTGACGCATCCGCACCTGTTTGCATCGGGGCTCAAGCCTCGCTCGGGAGTGCTGCTTTACGGTCCCCCAGGCACCGGCAAGGTATGGCGCACTCGCTCGAAACACGAGTCAAAGATGCGGCCTTGTTGACGAGCTTCCGTTGTCATCGGATTACAGACGCTGCTGGCCAAGGCGGTGGCGACCGAGTGCTCGCTCAACTTCTTCAGCGTCAAGGGCCCGGAACTGATCAACATGTACGTGGGCGAGAGCGAGAAGAACGTACGCGACGTGTTCAAGAAGGCGCGAGCGGCGCAGCCGTGCGTCATCTTCTTCGACGAGCTGGACTCGCTGGCGCCCAACCGCGGCGCGGGAGCCGACAGCGGCGGCGTGATGGACCGCGTGGTCTCGCAGCTGCTGGCCGAGCTCAACGGGCTGCAGCAGAACAACCAAGTGTTCGTGATCGGCGCGACGAACCGGCCGGATTTGCTGGACCCGGCGCTGCTGGTGCCGGGTCGGCTCGACCGCTTGATCTACCTGGGCATCGCCGAGGATCGCGAGTCACAGCTCAAGGTCATGCAGGCGCTGACGCGCAAGTACGTTGGCGGCAACAGCTCGTGCGTTCGGAACAGAAGCTCACCGAATGTACGGCGACAGATTCAACCTGAGCGCCGACGTGGAGCTCCAGAGAGGTACGCTGAATGATGAACTCAGTGATACGAGTCTCGAGAGCTAACTGGCGAGAGTTCGTGTGTTGTGTAGTGGTCGAAGCGTGCCCGCTGACGTTCACGGGAGCCGACTTCTATGCGCTGTGCAGCGACGCGCTGCTGTGCGCCATGAAGGAGGAGATCGACCGGCTGGAGAGCCTGCCGGCACACGAGCGCGAGCTCGAGATGGAGCGCTCGAACGCGCAGGCGGTGGTGGTCGAGCAGCGGCACTTCTTCGAGGCGCTGAAGGGCATCACGCCGTCAGTGTCCGAGGCAGACATGGAGCGGTACCGGCGAGTGCAGGCGCAGTACGCCAACACTGCCACGACGAGATAGACCAGAATAACACATGGTGAGCCCACGAGGGGGCGTCTGTTTACTGGGATTATCGTGGGAGGGATGGATCGGGATTGCCATCGCGAGGAAGGCACGGCGGGGGAGCTCAGATACGACACGAACAGAGAGGGGAGGGCGAGCTATCACGAGAGAGGGAGAGAGTCGAGGGGAGAATACAAACGAGAGCGCGGTGCGAGGAGCGCGATCGATAGATACGAACGAGATGCGAGCAGGGGCAGGGCAGGGCAGCGCGGCGCGACGGCGCCTTACAGAATGATACAGCAGCCCTGGTTGGTCTCGCGCAGGAAGGTCTTGGACTGGAAGCTGAGGTCCTCCGAGCGCTCCATCAACGACTCGAGCCTGCACCACAGCAACAACGACACCTGGTGAGTACGTGGCTGGCAAGCAGGCAACGACTACGACAATGACTATGACAACGTACTTCTCGCCACGCGCCAGGAGCGTATCAATGTTCTTGATCATGGTCTCGCGCACGTCCTCGAGCTCGCGCTGCGTGCGCATGAGGGCGTCGGCCTCGTGCGGGTCTTGGTACTTGACGATGAGCGCCTCGACCTCGGGCAGCGAGCGCGTGGTGTCGGCCTGCACGGCGGCCCAGGCGTCGGCGGGCACGGCGGCCTGGTAGTCGGCGAGCGTCTTGAGGATGAAGGAGAAGGCGACGCGCACCGGGTACTCCTCGTCGGTGACGACCGCGGCGCCGAGGCCGTTGGGGTAGATGAGCAGGTGGCACACGTGGCCCTGGTGGCCGACCGACACGCGGTCGCCGGCCTTGGCGCGCGACACGACCTCGCGCGTCACGAAGATGCACACCTCCTTGGCCGAGCCACGCTGCCAGAACGAGAACTGAGCGAGATGGAAGAACTGGGCGAGGAAGATGGGCTGCACGCCCTCGCGCCAGCGGAAGACGATCGACGAGAGCAGCTGCATCGAGGAGAGACGATGTGGTGTGGTGTGGTGGATAGGGGATGGAACAGAAGGATCGGGGGAGGTTGTGATGGGTTGGTGCGGGTTGGTGCGGGTGGTGTGGGTGTGGATGCGGAGCAGGGATGGTATCGAGAGCGGGTCCCTCCTTGGTGATAGATACGCGAGGGTGCGTTGGTGGTGCGGCGGCGATGGAGATGCGACGAGACGATGTCGCTGATGTGGCGGCGACGACAGAAAAAGCGATCTCGCGAAAGAGAAGCCACCACTGCTTTCTCTCTGCTCGCTCGCAGAATCCAAACCCGCGAAAGCACCAGCGAATCACTCACTCTCACTCACTCTCGCTCACGCACCCGCACTCTCTCACCCGCAATGACGCAAGCTTCTTGTCGCATCGAGTTCTCGGAGCTCCAGTTCGAGCCTGAGGTCGAAGGGAACGCTCATGGTGGTGCGTTTGGCGAGATTCGCTTCGCCAGGTTGCGTGGCCAGGATGTGGCCGTCAAGCGCATTCGAAGGCAGATGACCGAGCGCGAGCTCCAGAAGGTCGGCATCGAGGTCGAGCTGCTCACGTACGTCTGGCGGCGATCGCCGTGGCGCTGGCAATGGTGCGGTCGGGTTGCTGACGGTGGCACATCACGGACGAGACAGGCAACTGCGCCATCCGCACGTGAACCTCTTCATGGGCGTGTGCTACGACGACCAGGGCCGCTTGCTGATCATCGCCGAGCGCCTGAAGGAGGACATGGAGGCCGTGCTGCGCCGCATCCGCACCAACCTCTACCAGCACCACCCGGAGCTCGTGGGCCAGGTGGTGATCCCCACCGAGCCGCCGTTGTCGGCACGAATGACGTGGGCGCGCGATGTTGTCAAGGGCCTCAACTGGCTCCATCGCAACCCGTCGCCCGTCATCCATCGCGACATCAAGCCCGCCAACATGCTGGTACCCTCGCGCGGCATCGCCACCTGCGCTCGTACAATGCGAGTTGGCTCATGCATGCGGTGGTACCGGCACGCGAGTGTAGTTTGATTACCACGGCGGCGTGAAGGTGTGCGACTTTGGCCTGTCGCGCTTCGAGGAGGAGCTGCAGGAGGAGATGAACCCCGTCGGCACGGTGCGATGCCTGCTGCTGCTGCTGTCTATTGGAGCGTGCGTAGAACGCTGACCAACATTGGCCGTGAGAGCAGCCCATCTACATGGCTCCCGAGATCCTCGAACGAAACTCCAAGGACCGCTCGTACGACGAGACGACCGACGTGTACGCGTTCGGCATCGCGCTCTGGGAGATGCTCACGTGCCTCGATGTACGACTCCACCCACCACCATCCGCATCGTCGATTGCCGCGATTACTCACTATGGGTCTCACACAGGCACTGCGCCATCAAGGCTACAGGACCATGTCTCAGCTGCGAGCGGCGATTCGTCGCAACGCTCGACCTCCCATTCCCGCTGAGACGCCGCTTCGGTGCGTGTGCCACCTCGTTGCACGCAGGCCGGCGCTCACCTCGGCTGACTCGATACTGGTTGCTTGCACAGCATCCGCACCTTGCTGGAATCTTGCTGGGCCGTGACACCGAGCATCAGGCCGACGTTCGACGAGCTGCTGGTCGAGCTGGAGCTCATCATCACCGAGTGCAAGGAGATCGAGGACCGTGCCAAGATCTTTGATGCCACCAACGATGTTGTCGCCACTGTACGAGGTGTCCTGGCGACACATTGATCGATGCACCACGTGACTGACATGCGAATCTCGCAGGACTTTTGGCATGAGATGGCGCGTGCCGAGAATGCCGTGCCGTGGGAGCAGTTCATGACTGCCTTCGGTCCGTATGCCGTCGGTGCCACCGAGGGCAGGCTCAAGGCGCTGCACGACGTCGTGGTCGAGAATGGCGAGGTGACGCTCAAGCGATTCGGCCAGATGGTCGGTTGGTTCGGACCCATGGAGCTCGGTGCTGGTGTCATTACTCGAGTACGCGCTCACCTTGCTGGCAACGATTGTTGTCGTGATGATGGTGATGGCATACTGATCGGAGTTCGGGTTGTAGATTAGCGAGCTCATGTCGCAAGAGTACTTTCACGGCCACATGACGGCGACCGCGGCAGCCGACAAGCTCATCGCCACCAAGGTGCAGGGCACGTATCTGGTGCGCTTCAGCGCCAGCAGCTTCGGCAGCTTCGTCGTGTCGGTGCTCGACGACAACGTGGCCAAGAACTACACGATCTACCGTCGAGACGGCAAGTACGGCCTGCAGCCGACCGGGCAGCAGTACGGCTCGATCCCGGAGCTGCTCGCCAACGAGGGCGTCAAGATGTGCGCCAGCCAGTTCCTGCCGGTGCAGAGGCCGCCAGGCCCGCCGGTGTACTTGTAAGCTCCCCAGACACCACACGCACGCCAACATTCCATCATCACTACTACGTGGGCGCCCACGTGTTCGTCTCTCATGACGCACAGATAGAAGATGCACTGTTGCATTCTAGACTAGCACAATACACTATGATATGACTTATTACAATCACAATCAATCCACTTCAACCTTTGCGATATCGATGGAGATTGATTGAGATAGATTGAGTGAGTGGGCACTCGCTTCATTCGCTTCATTCGCTTCGTTGCTTCGTTGTTCGTGCAGCCCGACACCACCAATCGTCGCTCGTCGCTCACCATGTCTGACTCGGACGATCCCGAAGCGTGGCGTACGCAACACTCGTGGGATGATCTGGTACCTATCGAGCAGAACGATGGGCCCAATCCCGTGTGCGCCATCGCCTACACGCCACAGTGTACGAGACCTCGCGCTCGCTCACCTGACTCGCTCGCTCGCTCGGTGGCTGACTCGCTCCTGCATGTGCGATAGTCAAGGAGACGATGGACTACTTTCGAGCCATCATCCAGAAGGATGAGCGCTCGCAGCGTGCGCTCGATCTCACGACGGCCGTGTTGCAGCAGAACGCCGCCAACTACACGGCGTGGTACTATCGCGCGCTGCTGATCAAGGACCTCGACGTCGACGCGGCGAGCGAGCTCGAGTTCGTGGCGTCGATCGCCGACGACAACGCCAAGAACTACCAGATCTGGCACCATCGACGATTGATACTCGAGCGCCTCGGTGACAAGGCCGACGGCGCGGCCGAGCTCGCCTTCACGACCTCGGTGCTGGAGGACGACGAGGACCAGAAGAACTACCACGCGTGGGCGCACCGACAGTGGGTGCTGCAGACCTACCAGCTGTGGGACGGCGAGCTCGACTACATCGTCAAGCTGCTGCAGCAGGACCGTCGCAACAACTCGGCGTGGAACCAGCGCTACTTTGTGCTGCGGCACACGCGCGACCTCAACGACGCGGAGCTGATCGAGGCCGAGATCGCGTTCGCCTTCACGTACATTGCCAAGGCGCCCAACAACCAGAGCCCGTGGAACTACGTGCGCGGCATCTCGCGCAGGCGCTTCGCCGAGTTCCCGGCGCTGCTCGAGCGCACGAAGGCCGTCACCGAGAAGGCGCCCACGTGCGCCAACGCCTACTCGTTGCTGGTCGACATTTATCTGAGCCAACATACGCCTGATGCTACGGCTCTCGCGCTTGAGGTGCGTCAGTGCTGCTCTATACCAACCCACTCCACTCGCTCGCTCACTCGCTGTATCTTGTGTATGCAGGCTTGCAATCGCCTTCCCGAACTCGATCCATTGCGAAAGAAGTACTGGATCTACCGTGCGCATGAGATCCAAAAGCTGTTGACTACCACGACGACAGCAGCGTGAGATTCGACTCGTTCTATATCCATCAAGTCGCGTGGCATTGTTTACAAGCTCTTGATTCGTTGGCGTGGACCTATGCACGAAGCACATCTCATACACCACTGGCAGCGAGCCAGAACCACGACTTGAAGCGTTCATCTGCTCGAGCACTCTCGTCAGCAAGCACACCACCAGGTAGTGTTGCAGCCGACGCAAACGCGACGTACATGATGCAATGGCGATGGCGCAGCCAGGCGCGATCCACATGACTCGTGGCAGCAGGCCCGACAGCAAGGCTCGCGGTCCTTCGTTGCGCATCAGCTCGGTGAAGGCGTGCCAGCCGCTGCGGTACACCGTGCCCTGCACCTGTACGCGCGTCTTGATGACGTCGAGCGGGCACGTGATGGCGGCCGCCATTCCGCCGGCCGAGGCGCCGCTCAGCAGCGAGACGGCGAACGGCAGCTGCTCCTCGCTCGTGAGGCCGTAGTGGCGCAGCGCCGTGCTCTTGAGGTGCTCGTAGGTCATAAAGTAGATGCCGACGAACGGGCAGTAGGTCGCGAGGCCCGGTCCGAGGCCGCGCCACAGACCCAGCACGCCGTCGGCCTTGATGATCGAGCGCACGGTCTTCCACGGGCTCTTGCGCTCGGCCGTGTGCACCTGCAGCCGCTGTTTGATGACGTCCTGCGGCGTCCAGATCGTGGCGCCAAAGATCTCGGCCACGACGCCCGAGAAGAAGTGCACGACGGGCTGCGCGGCTCGCGATACGTCAGCCGAGAGACCGAGGTGCCATCATATGTGCGTGTGCTCTCGTACGTACTCCCTTCTCGTCGATCGGCGTGTTGGGCATGATGTAGCGCTTGCCGGCCTCGTAGCCAAAGAAGTACAGCGCATGCGCCGGCACCGTGAAGGTCGCCACGACCGAGAAGCCGCGATAGAAGCCGCGCACGCCCTCGAGCCTCGTGCGCACGAACGCGTCCCATGTGCCACGGTAGGCGCCGACCGTGTGGCGGTTCTGCACCTGGAGCCGTGTGCGGAGAGTGTCGATCGGATGCGTGCACGCGTCAGCCGTGAGACCTGCGGCCGAGCCCGACAGGATGGCCGCGAGACCCTGCCATGCGGCGCTGTCCTTACGAGTGACAATCGACGATGTTGTCGATGATGTTGAAGATGAAGATGAAGTGACCATCGAGTGTGGCTCTCGTGTGTGCGTGTCGATGGCGCAGCGGCAGCAAAGAACAGCGACGCGATCGACATCGAGCGACAGCGACATCTCGTTCATTCGCTCGCTGGCTGCCTCGCTCTCGCTGCTCGTGTCCGATCCGCCCGCCACCGTCACGAGCTACTCGCGCGGCATCTCGTGAGACCCACGTGAGTGTGGGTGAGTGAGTGAGAGCGTGCGTGCGTGTGTATGATGCAGCCCGCCGCACGATGGCAGGCGAACCGGCCGTACCTGTCGCCTGCCATCGTCGCCTTCGTGCTGCTGGCCTTCTATCTGACCGGCTCGCCTGACTCGATCGGGTACCCGCGAGCCACGTACGCCGTCTCGACCATGCTGCTCGGCATCTACGTCATGCTCCAGAGACAGCTGCACGCCAAGGGCTTCCTGTCGACCAACACCAACGCGCTCGAGACCGCCATCGAGTACCTGTCGCTGTGGGGCATCACGACCGTCGCCGCGTGGGTGCTGGCGCTCTCGGCGCAGTGGGTCGTCATGTTGCTGATGGCGTCATCGATCTCGTTCATCGTCACGCAATGGAGTCGAGCGCGAGGTCGGGTCCTGCACATTCCGTTCGTCAGTGCGCGAGAGGCGCTGCTGGCCGTCGTCGTGTGTTGTACAGTAACGTTTTGGACCGGTACGCTCGAATGACGATGGCGACGACGAGCAGGAGCTGCGCTCACATCAATCTCTATCGGGGACGCGTAGGACCCATCGTGTGGCAGAGCTTGTTGTATTCAGGCTATCTGCCCGGCATCCAGGCCAACCACCTCGTGGCGCTGTTGTATATGGGAGCGACTCTCTTCTACTGCGCACGCAAGTACGTCGAGCATCGCATCGGTCGCCATCGAGACGAGCATCCGCCAACGTGCATCGTGGCGTTGTTGTGTATGTGTGTATGGTACAGGGTTGCACATGTACTTGTATCGAATTCGTACAGCGTCATCAAGGACAAGAGTATCGAGATGGCCGAGAGTCCCGACGACCTCGTGTGAGCGAGCGAACGCTCGAGCATCCGTGTGATAAACTGCCCGTCGCTCTGCGCTACGACGGATGGTTGTACTTGATGACCTCCTCGGTGGCGACGTTGTGCTTGGCGAAGCGCACTTGAGGCGGTAGCAGCAGCTCGCGACTGGGTGCCGAGCTCGACTTGGGCGCTGCGCTCGAGGCACGAAGCACCGCGGCGCTGCTGGCGTGGCGCTTGCTCGCAGGCTGCAGGTCGCTGAGATCCGGTGGCGGCAGCAACGATGCTGCGGTCGCGGCAGTGCTGGAAGATTGCTGTGGTGCTCTGGCAGGCGGCGAGGCAGATGTTGGCACGAGCGAGAGCCTCTCTGATGTCGGTGTCGTCGTTGTGGTGGTTGTGGGCTTCGAGGTCGAGGGCGTCGCGGGAGGATCGAGATCGGCCTCGTCGCGAGGGCGCTTGCGTAGTGCAGTGGATCGCTCGGCAACCTCATCATGGAGCTCATCGTTATCATCCTCGTCATCCGAGTAAGCTAGTAGGCTATCCATGATCGATCCCGAGATGTATCTGTCTGTCGTTGGTCGTGTGAGCGAGAGCGAGGCAGCGAGCGAATGAAGCATCGACGCCATCGATCACTGCTGCTGTCTGCTTGCTGCCTCGCTCTCGCTCACACCCATCCAACCTCACGCTCATTAGTCCACCTCCGCCCCTCTCTCCACACTACACTCGTGAGAACGTATGGGCGACGAGTACTTTGCAACCAGCGGCAAGCTGAAGCTCAAGGGCGCCGCGTTGCCGAGCAAGGGCAAGCGTCGACGCAAGGAGCAGCAGCTCAAGCAGCTCGAGCAGGGCCTCATGCACGACCTCAATGCTCCACCCGCCGCTGCCACTGGCGCGGCTCCGTCGCCACCAGTCGAGATCGTGCTGCCAGAAGACCCGCGTACCGAGGCCGAGAAGAAGTTCGAGGAGGTCCAGCGCAAGCGAGTACGTTGCTGAGATGCGATGCGATGCTGCATCAAGACTTGGTAGCTTACTCGCCATCGAACAGCTCGCTGAGAAGGCCAAGAAGTTCGCCGAGAAGTCGCATCGTGAGAAGATCATGGAGCTGAACGCCAAGCTCGACAGCTTGAGCGAGCACTTTGATATCCCCAAGGTCGGACCGGGATAGTGCGCCATCGACATCGACATCGATATGGCGGGTATCTCGCTACTGCCTGCGATGGCTCGTTCGTGGCTCGACTGCTGCCATCACCACCATCATCACCACCATCTCTACATCTATGTATCATCGTCGCCATAGTTGAATGAAGGCCCCAAGAGGGCGCCCGAGTGTACCATCATCGTTCACGATGCGTCGTCATGTGAGCGGCGACATCGACGTCGAGCTCGTTCATTTGCTGTTGCCTTCGTGTCGCTCGCGTGTCGCTGCCCAAGCCCGCCTCATCCGCCTCCCGCATCAGCTCGTACTCGTGTGACCCACATGGCTCGAGACAAGCAGCAGCAACAACAACACAAGGCCAAGGCCTCCAAGCAGGTCGTCGACCCGCGCTTCCAGGCGTCGTTCAGCAGCGACGAGGAGGACGACGATGACGTGGCACTGCAGCATGACGCTGAATCTGACGACGACGACAACGACCACGACGATGATCAATCTGAGGACGACGACGAGGATGCTGAACCCGATGACGCTGAGGATGAGCCCGATCACGATGACAATGATGACGATGAGGA